>ERZ832973.2489-NODE-2489-length-9577-cov-31.427221_pt1 | contig 9577 bp, 9 predicted proteins | sample MGYA00519950_ERZ832973 | MGnify/ENA primary metagenome ERZ832973 (study PRJEB31850, sample SAMEA3708734) | human gut metagenome | biome: human gut; feature: human-associated habitat; material: faeces | place: China | collected 2014 ... | reverse complement strand
AATACTTTGTGTATGAATTAGTTGGCTGATTTTGTAATATTTAATAAATGTCCCTGAAGAAGTAATTATAGAATAGGAGCTAGGTTATAATAAAAGGAAGTCATTAAGATGGCTTCCTTTTATTACAAAAAAAATCAAATTATTCTTGTTCTTTCAGTGCTGCGAAAATCAGACCTTCCAGTTCTTCCGCCAGTTCGGGGTTGTCCTGAATCACTTGTTTGGAGGCGTCACGTCCTTGTCCCAGTTTGGTTTCGTTGTAGCTGTACCATGAACCGCTTTTCTTGATAATGCCTAAATCAGCACCTAAATCAATGATTTCACCAGCTCTTGAGATCCCTTCACCAAACATGATATCGAATTCGGCTTTACGGAAAGGAGGTGCCACTTTGTTTTTCACCACTTTTACTTTAGTCTGGTTGCCGATTACTTCTTCACCATCTTTCAGTTGAGTGGAGCGACGGATATCCAACCGTACGGAAGCGTAGAATTTCAGAGCATTACCACCGGTAGTTGTTTCAGGGTTACCAAACATGATACCGATTTTTTCACGCAACTGGTTGATAAAAATACAAGTTGTATTGGTCTTGCTGATGGCTGACGTAAGCTTGCGCAAAGCCTGAGACATCAAACGTGCCTGTAAACCTACTTTGTTATCACCCATATCTCCTTCAATTTCAGCTTTCGGAGTCAATGCCGCGACAGAGTCGATAACAATGATATCAATGGCGGATGAGCGTATCAATTGCTCAGCAATTTCAAGTGCCTGTTCACCGTTATCGGGTTGTGATATCCATAAGTTATCTACATCCACTCCCAGTTTGGCCGCATAGAAACGATCGAAAGCATGCTCGGCATCAATGAAAGCGGCAATGCCGCCTGCCTTCTGAGCTTCAGCAATGGCATGGATAGCCAATGTAGTCTTACCGGATGATTCGGGACCATAAATTTCTATGATTCTACCTTTGGGATAGCCGCCTACCCCTAATGCGGCGTTCAAGGCGATAGACCCGGTAGGAATCACTTCTACTTCCTGTACGTTGTCATCACCCATTTTCATGATAGAGCCTTTACCAAAAGTTTTCTCTATCTTATCCATTGCAGCTTGCAGCGCTTTCAGTTTTTCACTATTTCCGGCACTCGGACTTGCTGAGAATGGAATTTCTTCGTTATCTTTTTTTGCCATAAATCTGTTGGTTTATAAAATTTGTTGTGCGTGCTCTTTTGTTTTCACCTCTTTGGGAGAGATGATACGTTCAATCACGCCTTCTTCGTTAATGATGAAAGTTGTACGGAATGTACCCATATATTTACGTCCGTACATACTTTTTTCTCCCCATACTCCGAATTGTTCTACCAACTTCTTGTCGGTATCGGCAATAAGAGTAAAGGGTAGCTCGTTCTTTTCAATAAATTTCTGATGCGATTTGGCATCATTCACACTGACACCGATTATTTCATAACCATGGGCGCGCAGTTCCGCATAGTTATCACGCAAATTACATGCCTGGGCAGTACAACCAGATGTCATATCCTTAGGATAAAAATAGAGTACTATCTTTTTTCCTTTGTAATTACTTAAACGAATTTCTTCTCCTTTTTCGTTTAAGCCTAATATTTCCGGGGCTTTATCTCCTATGTTCATTTTTTAGTGGTTAATGATTAATGGTTAGTGTGGCCCAAGTATGAATTATGGGCCATTAATCACTATTTTAAAGTTCTAGATCACCATCGAATACTTCATGCCAAGGCAAACCTTGTTTGTTCAGTTGTTCCATAAATGGATCGGGATCAAACTCTTCTACATTCCATACTCCCGGACGTTTCCACAATCCTTGCAGGAACATCATGGCTCCAATCATGGCTGGAACTCCAGTTGTATAGCTTACTCCCTGCATTCCAGTTTCTTTGTAAGCTTCTTGATGGCTACAGTTGTTGTAAACATAGTAAGTACGTTCTTTGCCATCCTTTACGCCTCGGATGCGGCATCCGATAGAAGTTTCGCCTTCATAATTTTCTCCTAGATCCTGTGGATTGGGGAGTACGGCTTTTAGGAATTGTAACGGAACAATTTTCACTCCGTTATAATCTATTTCGTCAATGCGGGCCATACCGATATTCTGGATGACACGCAGATGAGTCAGGTATTCCTGACCGAAAGTCATCCAAAAGCGAGCACGTTTGATGGTCGGGAAATTCTTAACTAATGATTCCAGCTCTTCATGATACAGCAAGTAGGAATCACGAGGACCGATATTGGGATAAGTCAGATCCTTGTGGTATTCCAATGGCTTGGTGGTCACCCATTTGCCTTCTTCATAATAACGTCCGTTCTGAGTAATTTCGCGGATATTGATTTCAGGATTAAAATTGGTAGCGAACGCTTTGTGATGGTTGCCGGCATTACAGTCCACAATATCCAAGTAGTGCATCTCGTCAAAATGATGTTTTGCTGCGTAGGCTGTATAAATACCACTTACTCCCGGATCGAATCCACAACCCAGTATCGCTGTCAGTCCTGCGTCTTCAAAACGTTTTTTATAAGCCCACTGCCAGCTGTATTCGAAATGAGCTTCATCCTTTGGTTCATAGTTTGCTGTATCCAGATAATTCACCCCGGCTTTCAGACAAGCTTCCATGATGGTCAGATCTTGATAAGGCAGAGCTACATTGATGACGATTTCGGGTTTGAAACTATTAAACAGGGCTACCAGTTCGTTTACATTGTCCGCATCTACCTGTGCAGTCTTAATAGCTGGATTGCCGATAGCTTTTACGATTGCATCACATTTTGATTTTGTACGGCTGGCGATCATGATGTCAGTGAATACATCCGGATTCTGAGCCACTTTGTGTGCTACGACAGTACCTACACCGCCTGCACCGATAATTAATACTTTACCCATTTGCTGTTTTTTATTCTTGTTAAAATAAAATGCCCGGCAGACATTACCGTTCACAGGGCAAAGATAACAAAATATTTTGGGTATTAGTGGATACGGTCTAGTTTCTTATTGGTGAAATCTAAGGTTTTTCTTTCGTAGGACCATGTTTCATAGCCCCCCGTGACTATATGAATGCGCATGGGATTACCCAATGCCAGACGACATTCGTCGGTTGTCATTCCTTTTCGTACCTTACCGCGGCTTATCATGTTCCAAACTTCTTCTGTGATATTCGGATACTTGGTTCGTAAGTTGCCTATGCCGAATAGATCCGTAAAATAATTGTCTGATTGTAAAATCACATCAACTACACTCGTATGGGTGAATGCAGCTTTTATCTTATAATTCTTTCCATCTATGTCTTCCAGTTCTAAAAAGACGTAAGGAGAGTTGTTTTGTGAGATTATATTTTTGATGGTGAATTGTGTATATCGGGGAAGTCTCACCGGGGTGTCTGTTTCATCCAGACATTCCGTTTCCGCTTTCAGATAGACAGGTTTTTTCCCATATTTACTCATCAGATTCTTTGATTTTTTTGTATTTGCATCACTGAAGCTAAATGAATTTGGAAAATATTTATTTTTATTTTCCATAATAAAATCACTGTCTGCCATGCCACAATTAGTCTTTGATATAGCTACCGGCTGATAGTAGGTGTTTCCTTTCTTGTCTTGGAATACGATTTTTACAGGGTATGCGCGGCTGCCCACTCCGACAGCTGTTACTGTTACTTCTTCATTTATACCAATCGGGACCTCTTTATAGCCCGATATGCTGTTGGGATCATCTATATGTACTTTATTGGTACGCATATATAGGGTTTGTCCTTCCAGCAGTTCTTTGGCTATGTCCACATCACCCAGGTAGGCAAGGGTAGGAATACCGGCTTTGGGCTTCAGGCAATATTGTTCCAGAGTGGTGTTTTTAAGTTCGTGATAATATTGTTGCCCTTCACATTCAAAGTTAAAATGTACAAAGCCCCGTTCGGTAATTTCCGAACCCAGATATTCAAAAATCTTATGTTTTAACTCTCCTGTATCCACCTCCTTGTTGGTTTCCGCCGATTTAAAAGGAGGAATAATGATGTCTTTACGTTCCGGCATCACCATGAATTTCATGCCTGGTGTCCAGTCACACAGGTTGTAATACTTGAAATGATCGTTTATAAACTGTTTTTCCAAAGATTCTACGGAAATACTTGTTTGTTGTGAAGTAGTCGTGACTATATATCCGTTTTGTGCATAAGTGCATAGGCTACAGCTTGTTGCCCCAATTAAAATGGCTAAAAACCTTTTCATTGCTTTAAGTGTTAGTATATATAAATTAATACAAAGGTATAAAATTTTTGTGTATAATTGCTATAGTGAAAAATAAAATGGTTAGTTTTGCACACTAAACTAACAGATTTAACAAAAAAATAATATGAAAAAACTAGTATTGAAAATGATGGCTGTTTGTGCCGGAGCATTGATTGTATCTTGTGGTAGTGGAAAGAATATGTTGTCTGTTTCTTCTCTGGATGGGGAATGGAATATTACAGAGGTGGATGGACAGAAGATATCTACAGAGAGAATGCCTTTCATTGGTTTTGATGTAGCTCAGAAACGTATTTATGGCAATAGCGGATGTAACCGTATGATGGGAAGTTTTGAAGCCGACTCTCTGAAGCCAGGTACATTGAAGTTTGGACAGATAGGAAGTACCCGCATGATGTGCCCTGATATGAAGACTGAGCAGATGGTATTGGGTGCATTGGATAAAGTGACTTCTTTCCAGACGGTTTCTGATAAGCCCGACGTGATAACTCTATGTAATCAAGATGGTCGGCCGTTGATGACTTTGGAAAAGAAGGCGGCTCCGGAAGTGTCACTGTCTGATCTTTCAGGAGAATGGGTTATTGAATTGGTGAATGGAAAGAAAATTGTAGGTACGGCTGAGGTAACCCCTTTTATCGGTTTTAATTTGGATGAAAGCCGCATTTACGGTAATGTGGGCTGTAACACCATAAATGGTGCGTTAACGCAGGAAGACGGAAAACCCAATTCTTTGAGATTTGACAATGTTGCTACTACCATGATGATGTGTCCTGATATGGAAACTGAAACTATCGTGCTGAATGCTTTGAATGAAACAAAAAGTTTCAGCATGAAAGATGATAAAGTATATTTGTTAGGTGAAAATGGAAATGAATTGTTGGTGTTGAAAAAACAATAATCCATCTACATTCGAATTGATATGGGTCGGCCTGTTTTCTCATAAACGAGAAAACAGGCCGATTGCATTTATGGCATTATGCTAGGATGCTGACAGGTATTGTATTTGGTGGAGTTCTGACATTCTTGCCTTATATGAATCCATTTAAAAGTATCATATAGCAAATAAATCAGTCATTTTGTCAGCCTTTGTCACATTCTTATTTTTGGCATACCGTTTGTTTTATGAAGGGCGTGCGGTTGGTGCACCAAAGAAAAAAGAAGTCCTTCGTGAACCATTCGCCAAGAAATCAGTTTAATTGAAAACAAATAAATAAAGATATATAATTATGGGAAAGATTATTGGTATTGACTTAGGAACCACAAATTCATGTGTTTCAGTGTTTGAAGGTAATGAACCGGTAGTAATCGCTAACAGCGAAGGTAAACGTACCACTCCGTCTATCGTTGCATTTGTTGACGGTGGTGAACGTAAAGTAGGTGATCCTGCAAAACGTCAGGCAATCACTAATCCGCAACGTACTATTTTCTCTATCAAGCGTTTCATGGGTGAAACTTGGGATCAGGTACAGAAGGAAACTGCTCGTGTTCCTTATAAAGTAGTGAAAGGTGACAATAATACTCCGCGTGTAGATATTGACGGACGTCTTTATACTCCGCAGGAAATTTCAGCTATGATTCTGCAGAAGATGAAGAAAACTGCTGAGGATTATCTGGGACAAGAAGTTACAGAAGCCGTTATCACCGTTCCGGCATACTTCTCGGACTCACAACGTCAGGCTACTAAAGAAGCTGGTCAGATTGCAGGTCTGGAAGTGAAACGTATTGTGAACGAACCGACAGCTGCTGCTTTGGCTTATGGTCTTGATAAGGCTCACAAAGATATGAAGATTGCTGTATTCGACCTTGGTGGTGGTACATTCGATATCTCTATCCTTGAGTTTGGTGGTGGTGTATTCGAAGTACTTTCTACTAACGGTGATACTCACTTGGGTGGTGATGACTTCGACCAGGTAATCATTGACTGGTTGGTACAGGAATTCAAGAATGACGAAGGTGCCGATTTGACAAAAGATCCGATGGCTATGCAACGTCTGAAAGAAGCTGCTGAAAAAGCTAAGATTGAATTGTCTTCTTCTACTTCAACAGAAATCAATCTGCCATACATCATGCCCGTAGATGGTATGCCTAAGCACTTGGTTAAGACTTTGACACGTGCTAAATTTGAAGCTTTAGCTCACAATTTGATTCAGGCTTGTCTTGAACCTTGCAAGAAGGCTATGAGCGATGCAGGCTTGAGCAACTCTGATATCGATGAGGTAATCCTTGTTGGTGGTTCTTCACGTATTCCGGCTGTTCAGGAATTGGTAGAAAAATTCTTCGGTAAGACTCCTTCCAAGGGTGTTAATCCTGACGAAGTGGTTGCTGTAGGTGCTGCCGTTCAGGGTGCTGTTTTGACAGATGAAATCAAAGGTGTGGTATTGCTGGATGTTACTCCGTTGTCAATGGGTATCGAAACATTGGGTGGTGTAATGACTAAGTTGATTGATGCAAACACTACTATCCCGGCCCGCAAGAGTGAGACCTTCTCTACAGCTGCCGATAACCAGACTGAAGTGACTATCCACGTACTTCAAGGTGAACGTCCGATGGCTGCACAAAACAAGTCAATCGGTCAGTTCAATTTGACTGGTATTGCTCCGGCTCGTCGTGGTGTTCCTCAGATTGAGGTGACATTCGATATCGATGCCAACGGTATCTTGAAAGTATCTGCCAAGGATAAAGCTACCGGCAAGGAACAAGCTATCCGTATCGAAGCCTCCTCTGGTTTGAGTAAGGAAGAAATCGAAAAGATGAAAGCCGAAGCTGAAGCTAATGCAGAAGCAGACAAGAAGGAACGTGAAAAGATTGACAAATTGAATCAAGCTGACTCCATGATTTTCTCTACTGAAAATCAGTTGAAGGAATTAGGCGACAAGTTGCCGGCTGATAAGAAAGCTCCGATTGAAGCTGCTCTTCAGAAACTGAAAGATGCTCATAAAGCACAGGATTTGGCTGCTATTGATACTGCCATGGCTGAACTGAATACAGCATTCCAAGCTGCCAGCGCTGAAATGTATGCTCAGAGTGGTGCACAAGGTGGCGCTCAGGCTGGTCCGGGTGCAGGTGCAGGACAACAGGCTAATCAAGGTTCTTCTTCTAATAACAAAGAAGATATTCAAGATGCGGATTTTGAGGAAGTCAAATGATTCCGATAAGGAAACAGATAACAAACAATAAGCAAAAGCGTGCAGCTCAATGAGTTGCACGCTTTTTGCGTTTATGGGGTTCATGGTTGCTATGCGTTTTTTTATGGGCTTTCTTATCTCTTATTTGCGACACGTCTTATTTGGCGATAAGGTATAACTTAGATTGATATAAACCATTTAAAACGAGAAGAATATGCCAAGAGGAAATTACACCATTCAAAGAAGTTGCGAGGAGTGCGGTAAAATCTTTACTCCTCCGACATTAGTATCGAAGTATTGTTGTCCGGCTTGTTCCAAGAGAGCATACAAGAAAAGACAAATCGCAAAAGAGAAAGAAGCGATACGCCAAGCACTGATTAGACGAATACCATCCAGTAAGGGGTATCTAACCGTAAAAGAAGCTATGTTGATTTACGGCATTAGTAAAGACGCTCTTTATCGTATGATACGGAAAGGCTTGATACCATCGTATGATTGTAGTCAGCGTCAAACACGCCTTAGCCGGCAGTATATGGACGAACACTTCAAAATAAAGGTTGTCGGTAGAAAGAAAAAGAAGGAAGTATTGTCGTTTGAACCGAAAGACTGTTATACCATTGGAGAGATAGCTAAAAAGTTCCACATTAACGAAAGTAGCGTTTTCAAGCATATACGTCGTCACTCAATCCCTACATGCCAAATTGGTAACTATGTTTATGTCCCGAAATCAGAAATAGATAAATTATATAAGTCGTTATGAAGAAAGCATTACCCAATACCAAAGTGACCGTCAAGCTCAGAAGGTCGAATTATAAAGAGGAATGGTATTTGATTATAGAATCATACCCAGTGTACAAGCGAGGCTCTAAACGGGCAAGCCGTGTGGTTGAATCAATTAACCGGACTATATCCACACCCATTTGGGATAAGTCATCCATAGCACGTATCTTGCCGGATGGAACATTCAACTACAAGCCTAAGCGTGATTTGAATGGAATCATCCAATGTCGTTCAACGATAGACCAAGAGGCTTGCATCTATGCTGACAATGTGCGTAAGTTGCGGCAGCATGAATATGATAGTGCCATCCTTTATACTGATAAGGAAAACGAAATTGCTGCACAGAATGAACGGAGCGAGCAGGACTTTATCAAGTATTTTAATAGTATCATCAGCAAACGTCATCCCAACAGTTCCGATTCAATTATAGTCAACTGGAGGCGAGTAGGCGAACTGTTGAAAATGTATTTGCAAGGGCAGCTAATTCCATTCAAGGCGATTTCCGTTAAACTGCTTGAAGATATAAAGATATTCTTTCTTCGTGCTCCAATGGGAGGGAATAAGAAAGGCACTATCTCACAAAACACGGCATCGACTTATTTCTCTATACTCAAAGCCGGATTGAAACAGGCATTCATTGATGAATATCTGACAGTTGATATAAGCGCGAAAGTAAAGGGAATAACAAACATCGAGAAACCTCGTGTTGCGCTTACCATGAATGAAGTGCAAATGTTAGTTGATACTCCTTGCACAAGGATGATGTTTTGAAACGAGCGTTCTTGTTCTTTATTCTCGCTGGATTGCGGCATAGTGATATCCAAAATTGGAAATGGAAATAAATTCATCAAATGAGTAAGGGAACATGGCAAGCAGTCGTAATTCAGCAAAAGACAAAAAGATCGGATTATAAACCAATTATTGCGCAGAGTGGCATGAAAGATGTTCCCATAGGTTTATTGTTCGGTTTATGGTTTAACAATTATGCGCCAATAACCTGCCTTGTCAGAACCTTCATGGATGAGAATACCTCTATCTCGAAGATTCTTTATCTGTTTCTTGACACCATCCAAAGAAATCCCCAATTCATTTGCCATTTTCTCACGAGTTATCATCGGGTTAGATATAACCATATCTATAATACGTTGAGCTGTTCTACCAACAGGTTTATTGGCACTTCGTTTTACAGGGTACTTTTCGAGGGTACTATTTCCGTTTACAGGGTACTTTTTCTCCGAACTATTTTCGTTTACAGGGTACTTTTCGAGGGTGCTGTTTACTCTGTTGGCTACTTCTTCAACAGGTATTCTTCCGTTTTCATTCCAATTCAGATTATAGAAAGTGGTGTAGAAGGAGGTCGCTTCCGTTTGATATTGTGGTTCTTTGCCCGGCAGGAAATTAGGCAGTTTCTCCG
>ERZ832973.2488-NODE-2488-length-9583-cov-3.449307_pt1 | contig 9583 bp, 8 predicted proteins | sample MGYA00519950_ERZ832973 | MGnify/ENA primary metagenome ERZ832973 (study PRJEB31850, sample SAMEA3708734) | human gut metagenome | biome: human gut; feature: human-associated habitat; material: faeces | place: China | collected 2014 ... | reverse complement strand
ACCGCCTGAATAATGTTGTGAATTCCGATTTCGCGCGCGTGACTTACACGGAGGCAATCGAGATCTTAGAGAAGCACAACGACAAGTTTGAGTACAAGGTATCCTGGGGCGCGGATCTTCAGACGGAGCATGAACGCTATCTGACAGAGGAGATCTACAAGCGTCCGGTATTTGTGACAGATTATCCGAAGGAGATCAAGGCGTTCTACATGAAGATGAACGAGGACGGCAAGACGGTGGCGGCAGTTGACTGTCTGGTTCCGGGAATCGGAGAGATCATCGGCGGAAGCCAGAGAGAGGACGACTATGACAAGCTTCTGGCGCGCATCAACGAGCTGGGACTTCACGAGGAGGATTATGAGTTCTACCTCGATCTCAGAAAGTACGGTTCCGCAAGACATGCGGGATTCGGACTCGGATTCGAGCGCTGCGTGATGTATCTGACCGGTATGTCCAACATCCGTGACGTCATTCCGTTCCCGAGAACGGTCAACAACTGTGAACTGTAAGTGGGAAGACTGAGGTGGAGCATGAGATATATTTTGGAAAATGACACGCTGCGGGTCGAGATCGAATCGTTCGGCGCGGAGATCAAATCTGTGAAACGCAAGGCGGACGGCAGGGAATATATGTGGTGCGGAGACCCGGAATACTGGGGCAGAACATCGCCGGTGCTCTTCCCGTTTGTCGGCGCGCCAAAGAACAAGGAATACCGGTATGAGGGCAGAACCTACCCGATGGGACAGCACGGATTCGCGCGCGATATGGAGTTTGCGCTGGAGGCACAGGAGGGAAAGAGCATCTGGTTTGTGCTCTCATCCACAGAGGAGACCTATGCGAAATATCCGTTCCGGTTCCGGCTGCACATTGGATACACGCTGGATGAAAATGAAGTCTCCGTTCACTGGAAGGTGGACAACACCGATGAGAAGCCGATGTATTTTTCCATCGGCGCACATCCGGCATTTTTGTGCCCGATCAACGGGGAACAGGATAAGACGGGGTATCGTCTCCGGTTCGGAGATCTCACCGACAAGCTGCATCATCACGGCAACACGCCGGACGGCATGGCAGTCATGACGGATGAGGAGCTGGAACTGGAGGATGGAGAGGCTGTGATTACGCCCGGATTCTTTGACAAGTGCACCTACATGGTGGAGGGAGCGCAGACGGGAGAGGTGTCAATCCTGGACCGCGACGGCGAAGCCTATGTGACGGTACGCTTTGATGCGCCGCTGTTTGCTCTGTGGTCTCCGGAAGGAAAGAAAGCACCGTTCCTGTGCATTGAGCCGTGGTATGGAAGATGTGATGCGGTTGACTTTGAGGGAAGCCTGGCGGAGCGCCCGTACGAGAATGCGCTTGCAGCCGGAGGCAGTTTTGATGCAGAGTACGCAATCGTGTTTGCATAGCCGCATGCGAACCGGCATATAGATAGGATAGAAAGAATCAGGCAGGTCTATCTATGAAGCTGGGATACAGAATAAAACCGAGAGATGCAAAAAGCAACCCGACGACAGCCATCCTTGCAGCCGTGTTTGTGATGTTCCTTATAAGCGGTCTTCTGCTGCTTCTTCTGGCACTTCTCTTATACAAGATGGAGCCGGGAGAATCCGTCATTAAGATCGGAATTGTGGCGGTCTATGTGATTTCCGGGCTTTGCGGAGGTTTTCTGATGGGAAAACGGATGCGGGAACAGAAGTTTTTGTGGGGACTGGCGGCGGGAGTCATCTATTTTCTGCTGCTGTTTGGTGTGTCGCTGCTCGTAAAGGGTACGGGTGATCTTCAGATGACGCGCATTTTTACGACGCTGATCCTCTGCGGGGCATCCGGCATGGCGGGAGGAATGTTAAGCTGAAAAGCCGCTCTGCGGGGCGAAAGTTCAGCAAAAAAGGGCTTTTCATCTAAACGGTCATGTGCTATACTATACGGGTTAGTAGAATTTTATTGTAAGATATAAAGGAGAGATTATTATGAAGCACGTTAAGACATTAAATACCAGAAAGTTACAGAACACCATCAAGAAGGGCGGATGCGGCGAGTGCCAGACATCATGTCAGTCTGCATGTAAGACATCCTGCACCGTAGGAAACCAGAGCTGTGAGAACAGATAATTTTTCACGGGCATAAGTGAATAGCATTACCTACAGACGACCGTTCGCGAAGCGTGCGGTCATTTGTACGTTATAATAGTCAGAATTAGAAAGAGAGGAAATATTATAGTGGTTCATCAGTATAAGAACAACGGCTATGATATTGTTCTGGATGTAAACAGCGGCGCGATTCATGTGGTGGATGACGTAACATACGATGTCATTGCCCTGTATGAAGGACATACAAGAGAAGAGATTGTGAATTCTCTGCGGGAGCGCTATCCGGAGACTGAAGTGGAAGAGGCACTTGATGAGGTGCAGATGCTGGTCGACAATGAGGAGCTTTTTACGAAGGATACCTACGAGAACTATATCATGGATTTCAAAAAGCGCCCGACGGTCGTGAAGGCTCTGTGCCTACACATTGCGCATGACTGCAACCTTGCCTGTCAGTATTGCTTTGCCGAGGAGGGTGAGTACCACGGAAGAAGGGCTCTTATGTCCTTTGAAGTCGGGAAGAAGGCACTTGATTTTCTGATTGCCAATTCCGGCAACAGACGCAACCTGGAGGTGGATTTCTTCGGCGGGGAACCGCTTATGAACTGGCAGGTGGTCAAGGATCTTGTGGCATACGGCAGAGAGCAGGAGAAGCTTCACGACAAGAAGTTTCGCTTTACGCTGACAACAAACGGTGTACTTTTAAATGATGAGGTTATGGAATTCTGTAACCGCGAGATGGGCAATGTCGTTTTAAGTATTGACGGAAGGAAGGAAGTTCACGATAAGATGCGGCCGTTCCGCAAGGGTGCGGGAAGCTATGATCTGATCGTGCCGAAGTTCCAGCAGTTCGCGGAGAGCAGACATCAGGATAAGTATTATGTGAGAGGAACCTTTACACATTATAATCTTGATTTCTCGGAGGATGTGCTGCATCTTGCAGATCTCGGATTCAAGCAGATTTCGGTGGAGCCGGTTGTGGCGGAGCCGAAGGAGCCGTACGCAATCCGGGAGGAGGATCTCCCGAAGCTCTTCGAGGAGTATGACAAGCTGGCAGTTGAGATGATCAGACGTCATAAGAGCGGAGAAGATTTTAATTTCTTCCACTTTATGATCGATCTTGAGGGCGGTCCGTGTGTGGCGAAGCGTCTTTCCGGCTGCGGTTCGGGAACCGAGTATCTGGCGGTCACCCCGTGGGGCGATTTCTATCCGTGTCATCAGTTTGTCGGAAATGAAAAGTTCCTTCTTGGAAATGTCGATGCGGGCATCTTAAATACAGACATTCGCGACGAGTTTAAATGCTGCAATGTCTATGCGAAGGAGAAATGCCGCAAGTGTTTCGCAAGATTCTACTGCAGCGGCGGCTGCGCGGCGAATGCCTACAATTTCAGCGGCGACATCTGCGGAGCATATGACATCGGATGTGAGCTTCAGAAAAAGCGCATCGAATGTGCGATTATGATAAAAGCTGCAGAGGAGGAACAAAAGAATGAAGAAGAGTAAAGCGATTGTTATTTTGATCGTGATCCTTGGCGCACTGGCGGGACTTGCTTATTATGCATCCATCATTCTTTCTTCGACGGGAATCGGGGAAGAGATGAGCATTCCGCTTGGTCTGGATCTATCCGGCGGTGTCTCCATTACCTATCAGGTTGTGGATGACAACCCAAGTGCGGAGGATATGAGCGATACGATCTACAAGCTGCAGAAGCGTGTAGAGGGCTACAGCACGGAGGCGTCTGTCTACCAGGTGGGAGATGACCGTATTACGGTTGAGATTCCGGGCGTATCGGATGCCAATGCGATTCTGGAGGATCTCGGTAATCCGGGTTCCCTGGAGTTCCAGCTTCCGGACGGAACAGTTTACATGACGGGTGACCAGGTTGCGGATGCGCAGGCGGGAACCACAACAGACAGCTACGGCAACAAGCAGTATGTGGTACAGTTAAAGCTCACAGACGACGGAGCAAAGCTGTTTGCGGATGCCACCACAGACAATGTCGGCAATTATCTGCCGATCGTGTATGACGGCGAGACGATCAGCTATCCGCAGGTAAAGGAAGCCATCACCGGCGGTACCGCACAGATTTCCGGCATGAAGACCTATGAGGATGCCGAGACACTGGCAACACAGATCCGTATCGGTTCTCTTTCCTTAAAGCTGCAGGAGCTGGAATCCAGCGTTGTAGGAGCACAGCTGGGAAGCCAGGCAATCTCTTCCAGCTTAAAGGCAGCAGCCATCGGTTTAGTGATCGTCATGATCTTCATGATTGTGATGTATCAGATTCCGGGTCTGGCGGCAGCCATCGCGCTGGCAATCTATACCTGTCTGGTAATTGCTACATTGTACTTATTTGAGATTACACTGACACTGCCGGGTATTGCGGGTATCATCCTAAGTATCGGTATGGCGGTCGATGCGAACGTCATTATCTTCGCGCGTATCCGTGAGGAGATTGCGACGGGCAAGACGGTCAATTCTTCAATGAAGATCGGTTTTAAGAAGGCAATGTCAGCCATCCTTGACGGTAACATCACAACGATCATCGCGGCGCTGGTACTGATTGCGCTGGGTTCCGGTACAGTCAAGGGATTTGCATACACTCTGATGATTGGTATTGTACTTTCCATGTTCACAGCGCTTGTCGTGACAAGATGGATCCTGTATTCCTTCTATGCCATCGGTATCCGTGACGAGAAGTTCTATGGCCGTGCAAAAGAGCGCAGGACGCTGAACTTCCTTGGAAAGAGAGGCGTATTCTTTGCGGTTTCTCTGGCAATGATTGCAGCGGGATTTATCGGAATGGGCGTTCATGCGGCCAAGGGAAGCGGAGCGTTGAACTATGGTCTGGATTTTGTGGGAGGTACTTCCACCACTGCAGATTATGGTAAGGATTACACGATTGAAGAGATTGAGAATACCATCGTTCCGGTGGTTGCAGATGTGATCGGCGACAATGACATCATGGCGAACAAAGTGGAAGGTACGACACAGATTACGGTAAAGACGCGTACCCTGACGCTGGATGAGAGAGATACGCTGGAGCAGGCACTGGTGGATCAGCTTGGAGCGGATGAATCTTCCATTACATCACAGAGTATCAGCTCCACTGTCAGCAATGAGATGCGTTCCGATGCCATCGTTGCTGTGATCGTAGCTTCGATCTGCATGCTGATCTACATCTGGTTCCGGTTCAAGGATATCCGTTTTGGTGCAAGTGCGATTATTGCGCTGCTGCACGATGTGCTGGTAGTGCTGGCGGTTTATTCACTGCTTCGTATTTCCGTCGGAAATACCTTTATCGCATGTATGCTGACGATCATCGGTTACTCTGTCAATGATACGATCGTTATCTTTGACCGTATCCGTGAGAACTTGGGCAGGACAGCTGCAAAGCAGACGCCGGAGCTTCTGGCGGAGGTTGCCAACAAGAGTTTGACACAGACGCTTTCACGAAGCATCAATACGTCGCTGACAACCTTTATCATGGTATTTATGTTGTTCTTACTCGGTGTTGCAAGTATCCGTGAGTTCGCACTTCCGTTGATGGCAGGTCTGCTCTGCGGAGCATATTCTTCCATCTGTATTGCAACGGAGCTGTGGTACATCATGAGACTGCATCTTGGCAAGAACAGACTGATCAAGAAATAAAATAAATAGTAAGGGGCTGCAATACATTGACCAAAGATGTATTTGCGGTCCTTTTTATTTCCCTGCAGGAAAAAGGAAAATAACGGGAAGCAGGCATGAAGAAACGTACGATAGCGTGTATAATGGCATGGCGCAGAGATTGCCCCTGCCATATTTACCTTCTGGCAGTACAGTGAAGAGGGAAGTGTGGATGGAATTAAGAGAGCGGTAGATCTGGATGTTCAGTTTGCGGAGTGACATGAAAACGGTCATTGAGGAGAAATGAGATGGATGGGATGAAGTTGTTTGCAATCTATTTGGCGGTTATGAATGTGATCGGTGTGGCGGTCATGTGGTCGGATAAGAAGCGCGCAAGACTGCACCGGTGGCGGATTCCGGAGAAGGTGCTCTTTGGTGTGAGCCTGCTCGGGGGAAGCGCGGCAGGAATGTATTTGTTCCGCCACAAGACAAAGCACTGGTATTTTGTGGCCGGAATGCCGCTCATTCTGGTTTGCCAGGCGGCACTTGCGATTTATCTGGTGCGCTTATATGTTTTATAACAAATTGTTATAGACGGTATGTGTTTTCTGATTGAATAAAGATACAAAGTCATTTATAATGAGTAGCATAGCCGTAGAAAGACAAATGTTCTTCGTAGAAAGACAGTGCGGCGGTTCAGGAAGGGAGAATACATACGATGTATACAATGGAAGATATCGAAGCGGTAGATATGGAAATCGCACAGGCAATAAAGGATGAGTTTGACAGACAGAACAGTCATATCGAGCTGATCGCATCGGAGAACTGGGTAAGCCCGGCGGTGATGTCTGCGATGGGAAGCGTTTTGACCAATAAATATGCGGAAGGCTATCCGGGGAAGCGCTATTACGGCGGATGCGACTGTGTGGATGTCGTGGAGGAGCTGGCAAGAGAGCGCGCGAAGAAGCTGTTCGGCTGTGACTATGTCAACGTGCAGCCGCATTCCGGAGCACAGGCGAATATGGCAGTGCAGTTCGCTGTTTTAAAGCCGGGCGACACCGTGATGGGTATGAACCTGGATCATGGCGGACACCTTACGCATGGCTCACCAGTCAATTTTTCCGGAACCTATTTTCATATCGTACCGTACGGTGTGAATGACGAGGGATTCATCGATTACGACAAGGTGATGGAGATTGCCCTCGAGTGCAAGCCGAAGATGATTATTGCAGGTGCCAGTGCCTACGCGCGCACGATCGACTTTAAGAAATTCCGTGAGATCGCGGACGCCTGCGGTGCCGTGCTCATGGTTGACATGGCGCACATTGCTGGTCTGGTTGCGGCGGGACTTCATCCAAGCCCGATCCCGTATGCGGATGTCGTGACAACGACCACGCACAAGACTCTGCGCGGACCGCGCGGCGGAATGATTCTCTGCAACCAGGAAGCGGCAGACAAGTACAACTTTAACAAGGCAATCTTCCCAGGAATCCAGGGAGGTCCGCTGATGCATGTGATCGCGGCGAAGGCAGTCTGCTTCAAGGAAGCACTGCAGCCGGAGTTCAAGGTGTACCAGCAGAACATCATCGACAATGCGCAGGCGCTGTGCAAAGGACTGATGAACCGCGGTATCAGGATCGTATCGGGAGGCACCGACAATCACCTGATGCTTGTCGATCTGACGAATTTTGACCAGACCGGAAAAGCGGTGGAGAAGCTTCTGGATTCCGTAAATATCACCTGCAATAAAAATACGATTCCGAACGATCCGAAGTCTCCGTTCGTGACGAGTGGTGTGCGTCTCGGTACGCCGGCGGTGACATCCCGCGGATTCAATACCGGGGATATGGATCAGATTGCGGAGGCGATTGCCATGATGATCAAGGAGGGAGAGCCGGCGGCAGATCGCGCCAGAGCGATTGTGGCGGAGCTCACCGCAAAATATCCGTTAAAATAAAATCTTTCAAAGTGTGTAGACTAGGCTTCCGTGCATATTGTGAGTGTTCAATATGCGCGGAGGCTTTTTTAATGTTCTACTCTACAAAAATTATTAAGAATTAAACGCTATGTATCGGGTCTGAAAAGATGATAGAATAAAGAAAAGAAAGTAACCCGTCTGGGGCAGAGGAGGAGCTATGGGCAAAAAGAGCGTTGGAATTCTGATCGGTGTGGCAGCAGTGGCTGCTGTTCTGGGAGGAACCGGTTATTATTTCCGGGATGATATCAGGCAGATGATACCGATCTTTGATGACGGAAGTTCAGAGGACAAGGTCTATGTGGAGAAGGTATCCCGCATTATGAATCAGTATGCAGGTGTTTCCAACCGGTATAACGGTGTGGTGGAGACGCAGGATTCATACGAGGTGAATGTGGATTCTTCCCGGACGATCAGCGAGATCAAGGTGGAGGTCGGCGATGAGGTCGAGGAGGGACAGACTCTGGTCACTTACGACACCAGTGACCTTACCATGAAGATTGAGCAGGCGAAGCTGGAGCTGGAAGGCATCCAGAATGAGATAGATAATTACAACAAACAGATCGACACACTGACGAAAGAGATGGAGAAGGTGGACGAATCGGAACGCTACGATTACACCACACAGATTCAGAATATCCAAAACTCCATCGCACAGAAACAGTTCGATATGGAGAGCAAGAAGCTTGAGATCTCCAAGGAGCAGAAACAGGTCAGCAGTTCTTCTGTTGTGAGCAAGGTGGCGGGAGTGGTCAAGGAGATCAATGAGAAAGGCGTGGACAGCAACGGGAACAGCGCGCCGTTTATGACGATCTTACAGACTGGAGAGTACCGGATCAAGGGAAGCATCGATGAGCAGAATGTCTGGATGCTTTCCGAGGGACAGGAGGTTGTGATCCGCTCGCGTGTGGACGGCACGAAGACGTGGAGCGGAACGATCGGGAAAATTGACACGGAGAGCCCGCAGCAGAGGAACGATAACGGCTATTACAGCACTTCTTCGGCGGGAGATACACAGTCAGCGTCCAAGTATCCGTTCTATGTGGATCTCGACTCGGTGGACGGACTGATCCTGGGGCAGCATGTGTACATCGAGCTGGATCAGGGACAGGAGGAAGTGAAGGAAGGTCTGTGGCTGTACGGCTCCTACATCGTGCAGGACGAAGATACCCCGTATGTGTGGGCGGCTAATGAGAAAAACCGTCTGGAGAAGCGCTACATCGAGCTGGGAGAGTACGATGCGGATATGGATGAGTATGAGATCGTATCAGGGCTTGCAGAGGACGATTACATTGCCTGGCCGATGGCTGGTCTCTATGAGGGTGTGACGACCGTGACCGACGAGGCGGAAGTGGATTATTCTTCTCCGCTTTACAATCAGCCGGCGGACGAGAATCTGTACGATACAGAGGGTGTCTATGACACGGAACTGCTCTATGATGTGTTGGACAGCGTCTATGATACAGAACTGCCGGGCGAAATGTATGACGGTATGGATGCCGGAGAAGGGACAGAGGCGGAGGTGGCAGAATGATACTGAATCTGCAGAATATCTACAAAGACTATCAGCAGGAGAAGCTGGTTGTGCCGGTGTTAAAGGATGTATCGCTGACGGTCGAGGAAGGAGAGTATGTCGCCATTATGGGACCGTCCGGTTCCGGTAAGACCACGCTGATGAATATTATCGGGTGTCTCGACCGACCGACGAGCGGTACTTACGAGCTGGCGGGGGAGAACGTGCTCAAATTAAAAGACAGGGAACTCTCGGATCTCCGCTTAAAGAGCATCGGGTTCGTGTTCCAGAGTTTTCAGCTGATGCCGCGGGAGAGCGCCGTGGAAAATGTGGCGCTTCCGCTCAGCTACGCCGGAGTGCGCAAAAAGGAGAGGCGGATCCGCGCGACGAAAGCGCTC
>ERZ832973.2485-NODE-2485-length-9614-cov-5.054922_pt1 | contig 9614 bp, 8 predicted proteins | sample MGYA00519950_ERZ832973 | MGnify/ENA primary metagenome ERZ832973 (study PRJEB31850, sample SAMEA3708734) | human gut metagenome | biome: human gut; feature: human-associated habitat; material: faeces | place: China | collected 2014 ... | reverse complement strand
TTGATGGCTGACTTTTTAATGAAAATTTGGCACACAAGTTAAGTATAAAATACATATGTATTGGGGCATCTTCGGTATTAGTAGGATATTTAGCTATAACTACCAAAGACACTGATAGTTTAATAGTGCATTTATGTGGAAATAGTACACAGGGTAAAACAACAGGAGCTATGTTGGCAGTATCATTACTTGGTAATCCAAGTAATAAAGGAAAAGGCTTACTAAAATCATGGAATGGTACATCTAATGCAATAATTAACTCATTGGGAGGTAACAAAGGAATTACTATAATTCTTGATGAATTGTCAATGACTAAGGAAGCTGAATTGACTAGTGAAATTTACACAATAGCTGATGGAAGAGATAAGGCAAGATTAACTGATAAAATTGAGCAGAGAAATCAATGTGAGTGGGCAACTACTGTAATTTCTACTGGAGAGCAATCTATGTTAGAGAAAACCAATAAAAATATTGGGTTAATGGTAAGATTACTTGAATTTTCAAACATTCAATGGACAAGTTCGGCAGAAAATGCAGAAAAAATAAGAGAAAAATGCTTAAACAACTATGGAGTAGGAGCAGAAAATATAGTAAAAGAAATAGAAATGTTGGGAGAAGAAGGTGTACAAAAATTAATTAATAAATGGAGAGATATATTAAATGAAGTGATTACAGAAAACAAGTTTAAGGAAAGAATCTCTAAGAAGTTAGCAATAATACTTGCAACTGGTGAAATTGTATCTAAAGCAATTAGAATTGATTTAGATTTGGATGCAATACTTAAATTTTTAGTTGAGAATGAGGAACAGAACATGATTGAGAGAGACCTTGGAATGAAGGCATTTAATCAAATAGTACAAGTTATAATTCAAAATAAAGGTTACTTTAAGTTAAATAATATTTCAATTCAGAATAATGTTTGTTGGGGAAACATTAATGTTAGAGATGACTACTATGAAGTTGCAATCCTAAAAAATGTTTTAGATAAGAATCTTAGAATGTTAGGTTATGGAGACCCTAAGATAGTAGTGAAGGAGTGGAAAAACAGCAATCTACTAGAGTTTGAAAAAGATAGAAGTACTAAGAGAATAAAGATTTTTAATGAGGATGAAATTGAAATGAGAAAAATGTCATTAGAAACAGATAATGTTCCTAATAAGGTAGAAGATACAACATACATAATAAAAGTACCTAAAGAGTACTTAGAAGATTTTTTGATAAATAATTAATTGAAGGGAATGTTACGGGAGTTAGATTGATGTAATAGTAAATGAAATCAACTAATTCCCCCGTAAATCCCGTAAACCCGTAAAAAATAGATTAATAAATAAAAAGAGGAGAGATTAGTTTTTAGAGTGATAAGTAAAAGTAACACTCACACAAAATAGCGGGATTACGGGGAATGCGGGAAAATAAATAACTAATACAAAAGGAGAAAATATATGAGTTCCAATAATAAAAGTAATGAAATAATAGACTTACTATCACAAATAATAATTAATTTTATATTTGATAGTAAATCCAATAATAAATAGAAGCAATAAAGTAAGTTTACACATAAATAAGTAATAAAGTAGAGGTAAATGTTATGAAAGAAATAGAAGTGATAAAGAAAATAGAGCAAAAGGAGCTTGTTTTAATTGAGTTTAGAGAAGAAAGGGTAAGAGAAACGCATTATGATGGTAAAAATGTATTAACTAGACTGGCAATTAATATAAAATATGACTCTGATAGAAAGAGGGATGAGATAGTATCTTTATTAAAGGAGATAGATATAAGACCAGAATTTATAATAATTAATCAACAAGAAAGAGAAATATCCGTATGGTGGTTTTCACAACAAAATAATGTAATTTTTAATGAAAAAAATTATTTAAGATTAATAGATGAATTTATAGATTACGTTATTAGCTTAAGGTTAGATAATTGGAATATTGAAATAGGTATGCTTGATGATGACCCAATAGAAGTAGATTTACAAGAAAATGAAAACTTGGACGTTGTTATAAATCCTAAATTTACTAAAAGAAATTTTGGTTTAAATGGAGAATCACAAATTCATTTTGAGTAATTGAAGAGCTAATTAATAAAAAATATATAAATTACATAGTTAATTAATGATGGAAAATATCAGTTATGAAATCACAATAATAACGATATTTTCCGTTATAAACTAAGATGATAAGTATATATTATAAATTTGATTAATTTATATTTAAAATGTAATTATGGAGGAAGAGAGTATGATTAATAATTATGTAACAATGGATAATTCTATACAAGAATTGATAAGAATGATTAATAGAGTTCCGAGAATTGGGATATACACTCGTGTAAGCACTAGTGAACAGGCAGAAACTGGGTATAGTATAGATGAGCAAGAAAGATTGCTCATAGATTGGTGTAACAAGAATGGATTAGAAGTTTTTAACTGTTATTCAGATAGAGGAATAAGTGGTAAAAATATTAAAAATAGACCAGCATTGAAAGCATTATTAAAAGATGTAGAAGATAGAAAAATAGATATGGTAGTTTCTTGGAAACTAAACCGTGTCAGTAGAAGGTTAGCAGATGTTCTTAAAATAATGGATTTACTAGAGAAAAATAATGTTACATTTAAGTCTTATTCAGAGCCATTTGAAACTACTACACATGTAGGAAGAATGCAAATGCAGATGATGGCAATGATTGGGGAGTTTGAACGTGGGACAATCTCTCAAAATGTAAAGGTTTCTATGTGTGCTAAGGCTAGAGCAGGAGAATGGTGTGGTAACCGTGTGCTAGGCTATGATTTAGTACCAATGGAAGGTACAGAAAACAATAAAAGGAGAAAATCAAGACTAGAAATAAATAAGGAAGAAGCTGAAATAGTAAGGATAATATTTAATGAGTATGCTAGTGGTAAAGGGTATAAGGCAATTACTAATAAATTAAATAAGTTAGGGTGTAAGACTAAGAAAGGTAACAATTTTTCACAAGGTTCAATTAGAGATATCTTAATGAATCCAGTATACATAGGAAAGGTTAGGTACAATGTTAGACAGAATTGGAGTGAAAAACGTAGAAGAAACATCAATCCAGAGCCTATAGTGGCAGAAGGAATTCATAAAGCTATAATTGATAATGATACATGGGATAAAGTTCAAGTAATGCTTCAATCTAAATCTGGGAAACCTTCAAGAATATATGATGGATTTTACCCATTGACAGGAATATTAAAATGTCCTAAATGTGGAGCTGGTATGGTTATTTCAAGAACTACTAATGTACTAGCAGATGGAACTAAGAAAAGGTTAGTATATTATGCTTGTGGAAATTGGAAAAATAAAGGAACACCAGTATGCAATTCAAATACTATAAGAGTAGAGAAAGCTAATGAGTATGTGTTCAATAAGCTTTCAAGTGTATTATCTAATGATGAGATGATTAAATCAATAGTAAGAAATATAAATAAGGAAAGAATAAAGAGAGTAGATCCAAGTAAGAGTGAGTTAGAAAGAATAGATAAGGAACTAGAAAACATAGATAAGAAAAAGAGAAAGATTTTTGAAGCATACGAAGATGACATAATAACAAGAGAAGAATTTCTTACTAGAAAAGATGAGCTAAATCAAAGAGCTAAGGTATTACAAGAGTCAAAGGAACCTCTATTAGTAACATTAGCTGATGATGTAAGTGAAGAAATATCTTATGAGTTCATTAAAAGTGTACTAGATAATTTCAGTAAGTTATTAAATAGTAAAGAGTCAAGAGAGCAGAAGAAGAAGTTATTACATATGATAATTTCTAAGATAACAATTAATGATCTAAGAGAAGTTGATTCAATAAAATTAACTATAAATGATAAGTTAGTAGATTATATAAGTAAAGAAGAAGGAGTATCTATAAAGGATGCTCCTTCTTCTTTTATGTTAAGAAATATTGGAATGAGTGTATTGAATTTAGATATTGTAATATAGAATTAGAATAAATAGAAGAGTTCAAAAAATAGCGTAAATAAAGCATAATAGACAAATTTAGACAAATTTATATAAATATATATGATAGTATATAAATTATAAAACATAGATTATAAGGAGAAGCGGTGATAAGAGTAATATTAACAAAGAGGTTATGAGTGAAAAAAAGCAAACATACCTAATATTTGATTTTTAAAATATTTAATTATAGAAGGGAAATGGTTTTATGGCAACATTTAATCTATATGATGAAATAGGTAGTGGAGGATATGGTAATGTCTATAAGAGTGCAAGAGTTATTGATGGAAAAGCAGGTGAAATAATATATGCAGTTAAAAAATTAAAGAAAAATTTAGATGAAAATGCTATAGAAAGATTTAAAAGGGAGGTAAGGATATTAAAAATATTAAATCATCCTAATATAATAAAAGTTATAACTGAGAATTTAGAGTGTGATGAACCTTTTTATGTTATGCCATTATATAAGCAAAGTTTAAAAGGAATTTTAGATGAATTAAAAGATGATTATGAGAGGTTAAAGTTAATATTTAATTCTTTATTTAATGGAATTGAATACTTACATAATGAAGGTGTTTATCATAGAGATTTAAAGCCAGAAAATATTTTAATTAATGCAGATTCAGATTTAGTAATAAATGATTTTGGATTAGGATTAAAAGTAGATTCAAACACAACTAGATTAACAAAGACAGGAATGTATATGGGAACATTTTATTATATGTCACCTGAGCAACTAAATGATGCAAAGCATATAGATCATAGAACTGATATTTATAGTATTGGTAAAATTTTATTTGAATGTCTAACTGGTGAAATAGGAATTAATGTTGATGTAAATAAAATACCTAAAGGATTAAGATATGTGGTTAGGAAATGTTTAATGAATAATCCAGATGAGAGATTTCAAAAAGTTAGCGAGCTAAGAAATACTTTTAATGCATCTATAGATATTATAATACAGGGGACAAGCTTAAAAAGTTTAAGAAGTATAATTGATAGTATAGTTACAACAGATGATTACAATGAGTTATTGCCAGAATTGATAAATATACTTTCAAAAATAGATTTAGAGAAAGAGAAAGATAATATTCATGAAATGATTATGAAATTACCTAAAGATATAATCATAGATTTAGTAGATAAAGATGCGGAGTTAGGTTATCAAGTTATTGAGAATTATGTTGATAATATAACAGCTCAATCATGGCCATTTAATTATACAGATAGTATAGGAATGAAAGTTAAGGAGATTTTTTATGGAATTAATAATGATGAAATAAAGGCTAAATTAATATACTGTGTTGGAGAAGTTGGATTATATCATAATAGATGGTATGTAATGGATTTATTTAAAGAAATGTTAAGTAGTATAGATAATGGCGATTTAGCATTTTTAGTTATAAGTGAGCTAGAGAAACTAAATAAAGATAGACTTAAAGAATGTATTGGATCTTCTAGTTTAAATTTAATTATTGAAAATTGGTTAGAACAAGGTAGTTTGGTGTAATTAACTTCTTTAGTATAAATAATAAAAAACCTCACTTACTACTGATACGGAGAACCGTATCATAAATAAATGCTGTTTTTACTGAAATTGTAAATAGAATAATGTTATAAGATATTAAAACTCTTACTTGTATTAAAATATGCAGGTAAGAGTTTTTATTTATAATAAAAGGGTAAAGTTTATTAAATAATAAAATTATTGGAGAATAATGTAGATTATAAATATTTTGAAGCAACACATTCAGGACACGGACTTCAAAATGATGATAAAATTTATAAAGAATATATGGAAACAGTGGAAGAACACCTTTATAAGTATATACCTGTAGAAAAATAATTAAGGAGGAGTAGAGATGAAAAAGCTGTTAAAGATAATAGGAATAGCTATTGTATTATTTATTGCACTGTTAGTCATAATATTATTTATACCAATGACACCCAATAACTATACTAAGGAAGTAAAAACAGGTGGAGATATTGAAATTAAATATTTATCAATGGGAGATTATAAAGTTAAGAAAGTAAAAAAAGATGGCTCAGAAATAACGAAGAAATATTATATTTATTATCCTGAAGAATTAAGTAATATCAATAAAAAATATCCAGTAGTAGTTATATTAAATGGTACTGGAGTTTTGCCTAAAAAGTATAAAGCATTATTCAAACATTTAGCTTCTTGGGGATTTGTAGTTATTGGCAATGATGATGGTAGCACAGGATTTGGCAAGTCTGCTGATGAAACAATAGATTTGATTATATCTGAAAATAGTAATAGTAACAGTATTTTTTATGGTAAATTAGATTTAGACAACATAGGTATAACAGGACATTCACAAGGTGGAGCAGGAGTGTTAACAGCAACTTCTATTATGGAATATAAGGACAAATACAAAACAGCAGTAGCTTTATCTCCAACACACGAAGAAATTTCATATCAGTTTGGGTGGAAATATGATTTAACTAAAATAAATATACCAATATTGATGATAGCAGGAACTAATGGATATTTTGAAACTCAATATGTAATACCAATTGAAAAAATGATTGAAATGTATAATAAGATACCATCATCAAAGGTAATGCTCAGAAGAATTGGAGCAAAACATGTACAAATGCTATATTCAGCAGATGGATATGTTACAGCATGGTTTATGTGGCAATTACAAGGAGATGAAGAAGCGGGAAAAGCATTTATTGGAGATAATCCAGAAATAAGAAATAACAAATTATATCAAGATATTCAATTATCAGTCGAATAGTAAAAGTAAAAATGCTCTTTGACTAATAGAAGTAGTAACAATAATAACTACAAAAGATATTAATTATAAAAAATGGGGCTGTTGAACTAAATAATTAGTGTTTATGGTAATTTATTTATATGTCAAAATGGTAAAAAGCTAGAAAGGGGGGGATGAAGTAATAGTATCCGCAAGTGAAAAGTTTAAAATTATAAAACTAATAATTAATATTTTAGAGGTTAATAGAATTTAAAAAAGATGACTCCTGTTCAATACAGAAATCATCTCTTAAATTAGTCTACTCTTTTTTAAACTGTCCTTGACAAAGGGTATAGTTTAAATATTCCAATCTTTATCTTTAAATATTAATAATTAAATTTATTTTTTACAGCTTCAAAAACAGGTTCAAAACTACTTTGATTTTCATTAAATAGTTTTATTAACTCTTCTTTTGCTTTAATATATTTAGGATCACATTCATCATATTTAATTATTGCATTACCTTCCTTATGAAACTTCATAAATATTATTGGATGTTTTTTTGCAAATAACTCTAATTCTTCAATATGACGTTCTGCTTTTGTTGCTTTTTTCATCCACCTAAAAATATTTTCATAATTATTCATTTTATTCATCCTCCTTATTATAGCTTAAAATCAGTTAAATCATAAGTTTTTACTTTGGGTTCTCCAAAGTAAGCTTTTATACTTTTAACTTATGGATTATGATTTACATTTTTGTGTTGATGTTTAGTATTTTTCATTTTATTTGATAAAATAATATAACTTAAATTGGTCTTATGTCAATATATTGGACACAGAAACTCAAACTTTTTTATGTTGCACTTCTAGCTAATAATTAGCATTGTTCTGGTGTCATGTAATTAATAGAAGAGTGAAGCCTCGTTCTTATTGTAACCAACCCTCAATATATTTAAATATAGCTATATTAGCTTAATCATAAAAAAATAATTTGTAAATAAAATAGTTTGATTATCAAAATAAAATAATGTATAATATCTTTAGCAAAGATAACTTATTAAAAAATAGGAGAAAAGTATATGAAGAAAAAATTAAAGATAATAGGTATTAGTACATTAGCATTAATATTAGCATTAGTTATTGGAGTAGGAGGATTGTTTTTTGGAGAGATTCGTACATTAGTATCTTTTAAACAATTAAATGAGCATCCTTTTTATGAAATGACTTATCATGCAGATTATAATTTAGATGAATTTTTAGTAAATGGAGCTGCAACAGATGATGATCTTGTAAGCTTTGTAACTAAGCAAGTATTAAAAGGAATTTCTTTTGATGTTAATCCAGATGGAGCTTGTAGCACTTTTGTTGCTACTAATTTAGAAGATGAAAATCTTTTTGGAAGAAATTTTGATTATGTACATTCTATAGGACTTATTGTTCGCACTCAACCTAAGAATGGATATAAGTCAATTTCTTTAGTTAATTTAAATCATTTAGGATTAAGTTTAGAAAATATGCCAACTAAGAATTTAATAAATCGTGTTATTACTTTAGCAGCACCATATGCACCATTAGATGGTATGAATGAAAAAGGACTTGCTATTGGTGTTCTTGTTATTGAAGATGGAAAAGTTCATCAAAATACTGGAAAAGTACCTATAACAACTACTTCAGCAATTCGTATGGTTTTAGATAAAGCGGCTACTGTTGATGAAGCTATTGAATTACTTAAAAATTATGATATGAATTCAAGTGGAGAAACAGGTTATCATTTTCAAATTGCAGATGCTACAGGAAATACAGCAGTTGTTGAATATATAAATAATGAAATGCATGTTTTAACTAAAGAAGAGGGATATACAGCAGCAACAAATTTTGTTCTTTATAACAATATGAATTCAGGATATGGACAAGACCGTTATGAAAAAATTAAAGCTAAGCAAGAAGAGACAAATGGAATAATGAGTGAAGATGAAGCAATGGATCTTTTACTTAGTGTACCATCACAAGGGGTAAGACAGGTTGAAGGTGGAGAAGGAATACCTTCAGATACACAATGGTCATGTGTGTATAATTTAGATGATTTAACATTACAAATTTGTACAACTAGAGATAAGTCTAGAACTTATAATTACTCATTAAAATAATGATATTGTTAATTCAGAAATCTTGAATTTTTGTTTGTATGATGATTGTTTGTCAATATTAAAAGAGTATGATAGTATATATAAGAATATAAGCAGAATTTTATATATTTCTATATTTTGCATATATTAATTGTAATTATACAATTACAAATGAAAATTATTGGAGGAATGAATAATGGATAAATTACCAAATTGCCCTAAATGTAATTCGGAATATACATATGAAGATGGAAGCCTTTTAGTATGTCCTGAATGTGCTTATGAGTGGACTGCTGGTGCAGAAGTTGCTGGAGAAGCTCAAGAAGTAATCAAAGATGCAAATGGAAATGTATTAAACGATGGAGATACAGTTACAATAATAAAAGACCTTAAAGTTAAAGGTGCTTCATCTGCATTAAAGCAAGGTACAAAAGTAAAAAATATACGTTTACTTTATGGTGTATCTGATGGACATGATATTGATTGTAAAATAGATGGTTTTGGAGCTATGAAATTAAAATCATCAGTAGTTAAAAAAATATAGAAAAGATTCCGTATTAATAAGAACTTAATGCTTCAGAAATAAAGTTCATATTAATACGGTTTTTTTATATGTAATAATAAAAAAGTAGTATACTATAATTAAAACGAAAGATAAGAGTGGTGAAAAATGAAAGAAATAATAAATAATATTAAAGATAATGCACTTTTTTCTGGTATTAGTGGAGAAGAATTAGAAGAATTATTAAAATTATCCCATAAAAGAAACTTCAATTTACAGTT
>ERZ832973.2477-NODE-2477-length-9636-cov-2.917545_pt1 | contig 9636 bp, 8 predicted proteins | sample MGYA00519950_ERZ832973 | MGnify/ENA primary metagenome ERZ832973 (study PRJEB31850, sample SAMEA3708734) | human gut metagenome | biome: human gut; feature: human-associated habitat; material: faeces | place: China | collected 2014 ... | reverse complement strand
GAAAACGGATCAATGAATACCGTTTTAAGGTGCAGAAGGGAGACGCTTTAATCCTTATGAGCGACGGCACCATTCATGCGGGAGTTGGCGATCTTTTAAACTTTGGATGGCTGTGGAAGGATATAGCGGACTATGCGGTGCGCCAGTATCAGATCACCGTTTCCGCCATGCGTCTGGCTGCATCCATCAGCCGTGCCTGTGACGAGCTGTACCAGTTTCATCCGGGAGACGATACCACAGTGGCCTGTATGCGCATCATAAACAGCAAGCCGGTTCATCTGATGACTGGTCCGGCCCGAAATCCAGAGGATGATACAGCCATGGTAGAGGATTTTATGTCCGATCCCAATGCCACGACCATTGTATGCGGCGGCACCAGCGCTACCATTGTGTCACGGGTTCTGAACCGGAAGCTGGATGTATCGCTGGACTATGTGGATCCGGAGATTCCGCCCATTGCCTATATGGACGGGGTAGATCTGGTGACAGAAGGCGTCCTTACGCTGAACCGCGTGCTGCAGCTTTTGCGGCGGTATGTAAAGAATGAAAACGTATCGGAGGATTTTTTTGAGGAACTGGATAAGCCCAATGGCGGCTCCATGGTGGCAAAGATCCTGATCGAGGACTGTACGGAGGTTCATCTGTATGTGGGAAAGGCCGTCAACAGTGCCTATCAGAATCCGGGTCTTCCTTTTGATCTGGGAATCCGCCAGAATCTGGTGGAGCAGCTGCGCCATCTGATCGAGGATATGGGAAAAAAGGTGGTTATCACCTATTATTAAGTTGGCAATGGGCCCTTTGGGCCTTCCAAGATATATATTTGCTGTCTGGACGCTTAGAACAGGCGTCCGGGATTATGAATGGAGGAAATGAAAAATGGTAACAAATGATGCAACGATCCTGCGCCTGAAACATGACGTGCTCTATGAGGTCGCGAAAGCTGCATGGGAGGGAAATCTGGAGGAAAAAAGGGATGAGATCCCCTATGATATGATTCCGGGCCCTCAGGCCAGCTACCGCTGCTGTATTTACAAGGAGCGTGAGATCATCAAGCAGAGAGTCCGTCTGGCAGAAGGCAAGTGCCCTACAGGAAGAGACAGTTCCAATGTGGTTCAGGTCATTAACGCAGCCTGCGAGGAGTGTCCCATTGCGTCCTATATTGTCACAGATAACTGCCGCAAGTGTATGGGAAAGGCCTGCCAGAATTCCTGTAATTTTGGAGCCATCACCATGGGTCACGACCATGCCTATATTGATCCAAATAAGTGCAAGGAGTGCGGCAAGTGCGCACAGGCCTGTCCTTATAATGCGATCGCTCATCTGGAGCGCCCATGCAAAAAGGTCTGTCCGGTAGATGCGATCACATATGACGAGTATGGCATCTGTGTGATCGATGAAAAGAAGTGTATCCAGTGCGGCGCCTGTATCCACAGCTGCCCCTTTGGAGCTATTGGTTCCAAGACCTTTATGGTAGATGTGATCCGTCTGATCAAGGCAGGCAAGAAGGTAGTCGCCATGGTGGCGCCCGCGACGGAAGGACAGTTCGGATCGGATATCACCATGGAGAGCTGGCGCGTGGCCTTAAAGCAGCTGGGCTTTGCAGACATGGTTGAAGTGGCCCTGGGCGGCGACATGACGGCAGCTTATGAGGCAGAGGAGTGGGCAGAGGCCTACAAAGAGGGCAAGAAGATGACTACATCCTGCTGCCCCGCATTTGTAAATATGATCAAGCAGCATTTCCCTATGCTTCTTGACAATATGTCAACTACCGTATCACCTATGTGCGCCGTATCCAGACTGTTAAAGAGCCAGGATCATGATGTAGTGACTGTATTTATTGGCCCGTGTATTGCGAAAAAGAGTGAGAGCCTGGATCTGAATATTGAGGGAAATGCAGATTATGTTATGACCTTTGGCGAGATCCGCGCCATGATGCGCGCCAAGGGTGTAGAGCTGCAGCCCGCAACGAACGAGTATCAGGAAGGCTCTGTATTCGGAAAGCGTTTTGGAAACGGCGGAGGCGTAACGGCGGCTGTTGTAGAGTGCATGAAGGAGAGAGAAGAAAACTTTGACGCAAAGGTACTTCGCTGCAATGGAGGAGCCGAGTGTAAAAAGGCGCTTCTTCTCATGAAGGTAGGCCGTCTGCCTGAGGACTTTGTTGAGGGCATGGTCTGCGCAGGGGGCTGTGTCGGCGGCCCCAGCAAGCATAAGGGTGAGACAGAGGCAAAGAAGGCCAGAGACCAGCTGATCGGAGAGGCAGATGACAGAAGAATTCTGGAAAATCTGAATAAATATCCCATGGATCAGTTCTCTATGCACAGACATTAAAAAGAAATCCGGGAGGCGGATATGCTTCCCGGATTTCTTTTTAAAAGAATAAAAACAAGAGAAAGGAAGAATGATTATTTATGCATGGAATTTTATACGGCGTAGGCGTAGGACCGGGAGATCCAAGGCTTATGACCTTTCTTGCGGCAGAAACTATAAAAAAATGTGAGGTTCTGGCTGTCCCTGCCCGGACAAGAGAGCAGGCAGTGAGTTACCAGATTGCCAGAGGGCTTCTGCCTGAGCTGGATCAAAAGGCGTGTCTTTCTCTCGCAGTTCCCATGACAAAGGACAGGACGGTTTTAAACGCAGCCTATGAGCAGGCCGCAGATCTGGTAGAGGAGCAGTTAAAAGCAGGAAAGGACGTAGCCTGCCTGACCCTGGGCGATCCTACAATATACAGCACCTATATTTATCTTCACCGTATCATAAAGGCCAGAGGCTACGAAACACAGATCATAAGCGGCGTTCCCTCCTTTTGTGCGGTCAGCGCCCGTCTCGGAGACAGCCTCGCGGATCGGTCTGAGCAGCTTCATATCGTTCCTTCTGCTTACGGAGTGGAGGAGACTCTGTCCCTTTCCGGCACAAAGGTACTTATGAAGGCAGCCTCTAAAATGGATACGGTGAAAAAAACGCTGCTGGAACAGAAGGCAGGGGCAGTTATGGTGGAAAACTGCGGCATGGAAAATGAAATGATTTTCAGAGGAACAGAGCAAATTCCGGATCAGGCAGGGTATTATTCGATTATTGTGGTAAAAGAACAACAAAAATGGTAAAAATAGGGTGGTTTTCGTTAAAATGTCTGCGATGGTAAATAGTGGGCGGTCAAATGTACGCCAGTGCTTGACACAAGGCGGTATTTGATGGTAAAATACATCACTAGATGGCAGAGGGTCATACTGTTTTTGACAGTTTTTGAACACGGCTCCTTGTCTTTTATCTATGAAAGGAGAATATGCACTATGAGAAAAAAGGCGGCAAAGATGGCAGCTCTTATGCTTACAGCAGCAATGGCACTTACAGCCTGCGGGGGAAGCGGACAGAGCACTGGAAATGGTGGGGGAAACACCAGTGCCGGAGGTAATGCAGGTTCTGGAAGCAGTACTCAGGCAGAGGAAAGTGATAAGAATGCAATTAAGGATCTGGTAACCTATGAAGCTCCAAATAGAGAGCAGGAAGGATTTTTTATTCTGAATACAGAGAAGGCAGCTGACTTAAATATACTCTGTAATCTCTATGCACCACTTATCGAGGTAGATGAAAACGGTAAATTAAGACCGGCAGTTGCCAAGGAATGGGGAACGGAGGACGGCGGCCTTACCTGGACCTTTAAGCTGAGAGACGATGTTAAGTGGGTTGATATCAACGGCAATGTAAAGGCTGACTGTACAGCTCAGGACTGGATTACCGCAATGGAGTGGGTATTAAACTTCCACAAGAACGGATCCAACAACACATCGATGCCTTTGGCTCTGATTAAGGGGGCTGAGGATTATTACAATTATACCAAGGAGCTTTCCGCAGAAGAGGCCAAGGCTCTTGATACATCCAAGATGCTGGAGATGGTAGGCATTGAGGCTCCGGATGATTATACCCTGATCTATCACTGTGCGCTCAACGCTCCTTACTTTGATACCGTATGTACATCAGCCTGCATGTATCCTATCTCCCAGGCTCTGATTGATGAGCTGGGCGTTGATAACATGGTCGGCATGACAAACGAAACCATGTGGTATACAGGTCCCTATTTTGAGACAACCTTTACCATGAACAACGAAAAGATCCTTACAAAGAATGAAAATTATTTTGATAAGGATGCAAAGCTGTTTGATACAGTTACCGTCCGTATGGTAGACGGCACTCAGTTATATCAGCTGTGGCAGAACGGCGAGCTGGACAACATCGCTCTGGCAGAGGCTGACTTAAGAACGATTTACAATGATGACAGCAATGAATGGAAGCCCTATCTGAGCGAGACAAGACCGAAAAAGTATTCCTACCAGATGCACTTTAATTTTGACAAGTTCAAGGATGACGGTTCAGCAGATGAAAACTGGAACAAGGCAGTTGCAAACGAAGCCTTCCGCCTTTCTTTATACTACGGACTGGATCTGAGAAACTACTGGTCAAGAACCAACTTTATCGAGCCTCTTCACTGCGAGAATGTGGGCTACACTATGAAGGGTCTCCTGTATTACTCTGACGGCACCGATTATGCTGCAAAGGTAGAGGAGAAGATGGGATTTGCCCCTTCTGACGGCGAGAACCCAAGACGTTTCGATGCTGCAAAGGCAGAAGCGTATAAGAAGCAGGCGATGGAAGAACTGGCTGCCAAGGGCGTTTCCTTCCCGGTAGAGATGGATTACTACATCATCGCAGGCAATCAGGATGCTCTTGATAAGGCAACCGTATTAAAGCAGACCTTCGCTGAGTGCCTGGGAGCAGAGTATGTGAACTTAAACATCAAAACCTTTGTTTCCAGTCAGACCAAGGAGGTCGTACAGCCTGGTCTGGGCTCCTTCTATATCAGCGGCTGGGGAGCTGACTACGGTGATCCTGCAAACTTCATTGACCAGGAACGCTACGGCTATGACGGCGCTTACTACTCCAACAACTATTCCAGAATTAATAATGCAACGGATGAAGACCTGATTGCAACCTACAAGGAGTTCTCCGCTCTGGCAGAGGCAGCAGGTGCTATCTATGATGAACCTGACAAGCGTTATGATGCATATGTAGACGCTGAGGTTTATCTCTTACAGCATGCGCTTACGATTCCTATGGAGTATGAGATTCAGTGGCAGCTGACCAAGATCAACGATTACTCCAAGATGAACGCCATGTACGGTATTCAGAACTACACGTATAAGAACTGGAAGACTTCTGTAGACGCCTATACTACAGAACAGTACAAGGAATTCCAGGCAGCATCTGAGGCGAAATAATATATGGTAAAATATACCGCCAAACGACTGCTTCAGTCCCTGATTACAGTGCTGGTTGTCGCCACCATCGTGTTCCTGCTTATGCGTATGCTTCCCACAGATTACTACTTTACAGAGGATCAGGTAATGAAGCTTACGGAAGAGCAGAAGAACGCGCAGCTGGAGGCAGCCGGCCTGTTAGATCCGATGGAACAGCAGCTGGGCCGTTTTTATGGGCAGCTTCTGCGGTTGGACTTCGGTACATCCCGCAGAATTCAGAACGGCGCTCCTGTTCTTAAGGTAATCGGAACTAAATTTTCCGTATCTATGCGTCTGGGGTGTATTGCCCTGGTGATTGCTCTTTTAATCGGCGTAACCATGGGTATTATCCAGTCCAGAAATAAGGACCGGATGCTGGATCATGTGGGAACGGCGTACACGGTTTTTGTAAATGCTGTTCCGCCGCTGGTATCCTACTCGCTGGTGCTGGCCTTTGGCGCCAATTTGCTGAACCTTCCGGCGCTGTATTCCACCAGAAATGCCACCCGCTCCAGCATCCTTCCGATCGTATGCCTTGCGTTAACCTCCATTGCCCACTATGCGCTGTGGACCAGACGATATATGGTAGACGAGCTGAATAAGGATTATATTAAGCTTGCCAGGATCAAGGGTATGTCCTCTAAGAATATTATGGTAAAACATGTTCTGAAAAATGCCTTTGTCCCTCTGGTACAGTATATTCCGGCGTCTTTCCTTTTGACCATCAGCGGTTCTCTCCTGGTAGAGCGTTTCTTCTCTGTTCCGGGTATGGGTCCCCTGCTGACAGACGCCATTACACGCTACGACTTAAATGTAGTTCAGACTCTGGTTATTATTTATGCCGCTCTGGGAATTATCGGTGTATTCCTGGGCGATATTCTGATGATGACCCTGGACCCGAGAATTAAACTGACAGACAAAGGAGGCAGCCGTTGATGAACAACGATACACAAAAGGATAAATTCCGGTTTGTGGAATATTCCGCAGATGCGGCAGAGCGAATCGGCTATTCCGATTACTCCTACTGGAAGTCTGTTTTTCAGAACTTTTTCAAGAAGAAATCCGCCGTTGTTATGGCGGGTGTCTTCTTTGCACTGGTAATCTTTTCCTTTATTGCGCTGAGCATTGGAAAGTATAACTACTCTGAGGCTCAGATCATGGCAAATTCGTCTCTGGCATTTACAAAGCCAAACAGCGAATTCTGGTTTGGAACAGATAATCTGGGCCGTGATTACTGGTGTCAGGTATGGTATGCGGCTCAGGTTTCCATTAAGCTGGCTCTGATCGTTGCAGCAGGAGAGTGCGTGATCGGCGTGATCATCGGCTGCATATGGGGATATGTACGGAGCCTTGACCGTATCTTTACTGAGATTTACAATGTGATCAATAATATTCCAATCATCATTTACATGACCCTGGCAGCTCTTGTCTTTGGACAGAGCTTCCGCAATATGGCCATTGCAATGATTGCCTTCGGCTGGCTGGTAATGGCAAGAAACGTGCGGAACCTGGTGCTCATGTACCGTGACCGGGAATATAATCTGGCTTCCAGATGTCTTGGCACTCCCGTATGGAGAATTCTGCTTAAGAACATTTTCCCATATCTGATCAGTGTGGTAATTCTTCGTCTGGCCCTGTCCATTCCACAGACCATTGCTCTTGAGTCCACACTGTCCTATCTGGGCCTGGGACTGGATGTAAATACGCCTTCTTTAGGTATTCTTTTAAGAAATGCCAGAAACTATTTCCTTCAGTATCCATACCTTCTTGTGTTCCCGGCGGTGATCGTATCTCTTATTACAATCACCTTCTATCTGGTGGGCAACGCCTTCTCAGATGCGGCAGATCCAAGAAATCATGTATAGAACGGAGGAAATGTTCATGGCAAATATGGAAAGAGAACCGATCTTATCTGCCAGAGACGTAGAGATCTCCTTCAGCCTGCGGGGCAAAAAGTTAAATGCCATCCGCAGATGCTCCCTGGATTTATACCAGGGGGAGACGCTTGCCATTGTAGGTGAGTCCGGCTCCGGCAAATCGGTATTTACCAAATCCTTCCTGGGAATGCTGGATGCCAACGGTTCCATTACCGGCGGCTCCATCCTGTTTGAAGGAAAGGATCTGGCAAAATATAAGACAGAAAAGGACTGGATGACCATTCGGGGAAAGAAAATCTCCATGGTTATGCAGGATCCTATGACCTCACTGAACCCTCTTAAAAAGATCGGCCGTCAGATTGAGGAAAGTATAGAATTAAATCAGGGCATCAAGGGGCCGGAAGCAAAGAAGATGGCTCTGGAGATGCTGAAGAAAGTAGGGATCCCGGATCCGGAGCGCCGGTATCAGCAGTATCCCCACGAATTTTCCGGCGGTATGAGACAGCGCGTGGTGATCGCCATAGCCGCTGCCTGCCATCCTCAGATCCTGATCTGTGATGAGCCGACCACGGCTCTGGATGTTACCATTCAGGCACAGATCTTAAATCTGATCCGCGATCTGCAAAAAGAGCTGAACATGACGGTTATCTACATTACCCATGACCTGGGCGTAGTTGCCAATGTGGCGGATCGTGTGGCTGTTATGTACGCAGGACAGATCGTAGAGTACGGTAAGGTGGATGAGATCTTTTATGATGCATGGCATCCGTACACCTGGGCGCTTCTTTCCGCCCTGCCGCAGCTGGGGATTAAGGGAGAAGAACTTCCTACTATCGAGGGAACCCCGCCGAACCTATTCAATGAGATCAAGGGAGACGCCTTTGCTCCCAGAAACCGTATGGCGCTTGCTATTGATTTTGAGGAGGAGCCTCCATTTTTCGATGTGAGTCCTACCCACAAGGCAAAGACCTGGTATCTGGATCCAAGGGCTCCGAAGATCGAACAGCCGGATTCCATTCGCAAACTCCGTGAAAAAATGAAAGGAAGAGGGTAAGACGCAATGGCAGAGAAAGAAAAACTGATAGAAATCAAAGACCTGCAGATTACCTTCGGAAGCGGCAAAAGGAAGTTTGTAGCTGTTGACCATGTAAACTTTGACATTTATAAGGGAGAGACCTTTTCCCTGGTAGGCGAGTCCGGATCTGGAAAGACTACCATCGGACGAGCCATTACCCGGATCAATCCTGTATCCGGCGGAGAAATCCTTTACCGGGGAGAGCGCATCAGCGGAAAAATTTCAAAGGAACTGGACCGCAAGGTGGTTAAGTCCTGCCAGATGATCTTCCAGGATCCTATGGCTTCCTTAAATGAACGGGCCAAGGTAGACTACATTGTTTCAGAGGGACTGATCAATTTCCATCTTTACAAGGATGAAACTGACAGAAAGAGAAAGGTAGAGCATGCGCTCCGTGAGGTAGGACTTCTGCCGGAGTTTGCTTCCCGCTTCCCCCATGAATTCTCCGGCGGCCAGCGCCAGCGTATCGGTATTGCCAGGGCGTTGATCATGGAACCGGAATTTGTGGTGGCGGATGAGCCGATTTCCGCTCTGGACGTATCCATCCGTGCTCAGGTATTAAACCTGTTAAATCATTTAAAGCAGACCAGAGGCCTGACCTATCTGTTCATTGCCCATGATCTTTCCGTGGTACGGTTTATTTCCGACCGGATTGCGGTTATCCACAAAGGAAGGATCGTGGAGCTGGCAGAGGCAGAAGAACTGTTCCTTCATCCGTTCCATCCTTATACCAAGGCGCTGCTGTCGGCGGTGCCGATCCCGGATCCGGAACTGGAAAAGAAAAAGAAGCTTCTGGTTTATGATCCGTCCATCCATGATTACAGCACAGATAAGCCTGTCTGGGAAGAAATTCTGCCTGGCCATTTTGTCTGGGGCAATCAGAGAGAACTGGAAGGATATCGGAAAGAGATCGAAGGATAAAATGCAATGAATAAAAAAGGTTCGTTATTTAAAACTTATATGATACGGCCCGTTTTATACAAATGCGTAACAAGAGCCGCCCTTGCTGTAACTGCCCTTCTTCTGTGGGACAGATTTATAAATACAGCGGGGCGGTTCTCGCTGTTTAGAGACGGCTGTCTCACGGCAGGGCTTTTATTTTTCTGTATGGCCTGGTTTTCCTATCTCCATCTGGACGGGGTAACAATCCACCATATGCTGGAGGAGCGGAAGAAAAAGAAGCCGGTGAGAAAAAGCTATACGGACATTGTGGATTTTGCAGATGAGCATGGCTTTGGGAGCATTGTTCTCTATCATCGTGGCTGGAGGCATGGCCTACAAGATGATGGTCAAGCGTGAGCCTTTGGATGTGATGAAACTTTTCAAGCCATTGGCGGTAAGCATCATCCTCTGTTGGTGGTACCCACCTGCCGACACAGGCATAGCTGGTGGCAAC
>ERZ832973.2463-NODE-2463-length-9716-cov-17.042646_pt1 | contig 9716 bp, 10 predicted proteins | sample MGYA00519950_ERZ832973 | MGnify/ENA primary metagenome ERZ832973 (study PRJEB31850, sample SAMEA3708734) | human gut metagenome | biome: human gut; feature: human-associated habitat; material: faeces | place: China | collected 2014 ... | reverse complement strand
ATCCAAGAGGATATATAGCTCCTTTTAGAGTTTACACAGAATTAATTACAGTCTCAAATCGAAGCCACAATAACAATCAGCGAATCTTTTATGTCCCTTCGAATTTCCAGCTTATGATATAATTCCTCTCCCATCTTCTTTTCATCAAGAATAGCTGAATCAGGAACCAGCTCTTCTTTGAGTTCTTCTTTTAAATCTTCTCTCAATTCTTTTATTGGTACTTTCTTCATATAAATCCTCCAATCAAATGTATATTCCATTTATCGAATCTCATTATAATACAGAATCTATATCTTTGATACCTCTATATATAATTTTTATTTTAAGTTCACCAAATACGCTTCTTTTTCGTTTGTAAGCAGTAATTTCTTCTCCTTTTTCGCAATATACATCTCCAGTGTTCCCCGGATTTCTTCTGGGATATCTAATTTTCTATAGGTTTCATTCTGTAAATTATAAAGATAATACACATCACCGGAATCTGTTCCTAATAAAACATAATCTCCATTAATCTGCATTATATGAACATCTTCTGCCTGTTTTAAAGGAATTACCTTCTTTTGTTTTGTTATAAGATCCTCTATTTCTAGCTGCTTTTTCTTCGTATCACACTGATAAGTCCAGCAGCCTTTAATATCACCATATTCAGGATATACTTTCACTTTTCCAGTTTCAAGATTAATATAATTTAGTCGATAGAATTCGGTATTGTTTTTGGTAAATACATCTCCAACAGCAGCAATATGGTCATCATTAATGAAATCATATTCATTAGAAAGTGCATAGCCGGAAAGTCCCTCTACTTTTCTTTCCGTTTCGTTTTCTGTGTTAAAGACAGTCCAATATGATTTGCTGTGATTGATTAAGATATATTTTCCATCTGGAGACATGCTCATATTCATTCCGTCCCCAGGTTTTGCGACCTGTCTACATTCTCCACTTTTTAGATTTACGCAAAGAATTTGTTCATTTTCTTTGGCATTTTCTATAGAAAGATAGATTTCTCCCTTCTTATTCATCTGGTCAAATACCTGCACTAGATTTTCGCTGTAATTATATCCGAAAATCTCCTGCCCAATCATGGAATATTGGAAAGAGAATGTACTTGCCTTGTAGCTGCCCGAAAAGGATTGTATTGGCAATTTGCTAAGTTTACCATCTTTAATGCTATAGACTTTCTCTACGATTTCATCGGAGTTTGCATCCGTTTTACTTTCATAAATAAAACTTTCATTCGTTCCCACAATCTGCAGACTATCTTTCATTGGTACTTTTTCAATTTGTGAAACGGAGTCTTGCCCTTCATCTGCTTTGTTATTTCTTCGGCGAACTCTTCCTGTTTCTTCTTCATTACTTCTGCCATTTTTTCCTTTCTGATTATCAGAAGGACTTTTTATCTGAAATGTCTGCTCAATCCAATCACGAAAAACAGCAGAAACTCTAGCCGCTGTCTGTACTCCAATACTCAACACTATAACACAGATGACAATTGCTACAGCAACTCTTACACCAGACAGCTTTTTCATATCTTTTTCTGCATTTTCTGAAGAATTTATAAAGAAAAATCTTTGAATCACTGACGGTTTTCTTTTTTGAATATCTTCTGCCGCTTCTTTAATAAAGTTATCCTTACAGGCATCAATCGCACGAAACAGTTCCTTTTTATCCATCAAATCAACTCCTTTTCCTGCAAATATTGCTGTAACTTCTCACGAAGTCTGGAAAGCCGCATAGACGCTGTTTTTTCTGTGATTCCATAGTCTTTTGCAATTTCTTTTACTGGCTGCAAAAACCAGTATCTGCGTAAAAATAGGATTCTTTTTTTCTCTGGAAGTTCAGAAAGGAACATATCAATTGCCATTTGTAACTCTTTAAATTCTACAGATTCAGATGCTTCTGTTCCATCACTCACACATTCTTCCAGCTCATCAAGCGAAGCTTCGTACTCACTATTTCGCTTTTTTGCATGATTAAATTCATATTTTTTCAGAGAAAGATTTTTTATAATCCGGCATATGTACGCCTTAAATGGGTTTGGTTCTTTAGGCGGAATCTTATTCCAGAGTGTAAGATAGGTATCATTCACACACTCCTCACTGTCCCTTGTATCATTTAAAATATTGATGGAAATCGAATGACACAGCTTTCCATACTTTACATCAGTCTGCTCAATCGCATTTTCAGAACGCTTAAAATATAAAGCAATAATTTCTTTATCTGTCATATTGTTCACTCCTTTATTTCTCAAGATTCACCAAATAGACTTCTTTTTCATTTGTAAATAACAACGCATTTTCTTTTTATGAAAAATACACTTGTAACGTATACCGTAACTCTTCCGGCGGATTTAATTTCACTGCTGTTTTCTTTTTTACACTATAATCGCAATTCCATTCTGGAGTCACATTTCCATATTCGGTATATTCTTTCGTTTTTCCTGTAGAAATATCTGTGTAATATAAAAAGAAATGTTTTATTCTGCCCTGTCATCTGCACATCATTTTTTAAGGAAATCTTAGAGTCACCCATATCTACTGTTTTACTATCTGGAACAATCGTCGCAACCTCTCCTGCTTTTTTCGTCTGTTCTCCATATCTAAAACAACTTTCTCAATAAATACATCATCACAGGTATTAATGGCGTCAAATATTTTCCTGCCGTCCATAAAAACCTCCTCTCGCAAAGGTAATTTTCCAAACTTCATATCAACTTGGTACTTTCTATACTAACAAATACGATATAAAAACAAAATACCACAAAAAAAGTTTTGATTTGTAGATTCGGTGTAGACGAAATTTACAAATCAAAAGTTATCATTCTACATTTTTCAAAGCTTCATCCATCGGTACTTTCCTGATTTTTCGATATTCTAATAATGCAACTGCTGCATAGCTTATAATTCCAATAAGAAACATTTTCACATAAATTTCCGGTGCAATGTACAGGGCAATCCAGCCGGAAAAACTTTGGAGCATCATTTCTCGAAAGATTACTTTCATGAAAATCGTTTCTAATGGAAAGCTTAACAGCAGACACAGCACAACGACAATGGAAGTCGATAAGATGTAAAGCCTGCTGATTTCTCCATTATTGTAACCAAGTATTTTTACCATAGAGATAGACTGGGCATTTTTTTCGATAATGATTTTGGAAAGCAGGTATATAAGCACCAGAAAAATTGCAATGGCGAATCCATTTACCAGTCCCATCATATTTCCCATAGATACATCTAACTGACGGGATATTTTAGTAAGGGCATTTAAATCGATGACGGAGCCGATGTATTTGCTGCTGATATCGGTTATTTCGGTGTCAGAAAAGTAACCGCTGTAATAATCCGAACCAAGGTCAAAGATTCGATTTAGCTGATTCTGATTCATAAAAATGCACAGTCCTCCATTGTAAGAATAAATACCTTTTACCCGGAATGTGTAAGTTTCTTTTTCGTATTTTTCTTTTAAAGTAATCGCATCTCCCGGCTTCAATGAAAATTTATCTGCATAAGCAGACGAAATATAAACATCGGCTGCTATCTTACTGTTTTCCTGCAAATCTGCCTTTTCATCTTTTAAATTAATTTTAATATATTTGCTGTCTGATCTCACACCATACAGTGTGACTTCCTCGCTTTTAAATGTTTTTGGTGTTGTATTTAAGGAATACGCAGAAAATTCTTCTGCATCTTCATTTTCTGTTTTCGTGCCAAGGGAATATTCCAGTAAAGAAAATAAACTGGATAGTTTGTTGCTGCTCATGGCACTGGTCGGGACCGAAAGCATATACTGATAGTTTACGAGCATATTATTCTGGATATCTGTCTGGTAATGATCAAGCACAGATGGTAAAAGCAGTCCAAAGAACAGCAAAAGATTTGCAAAAACAATTCCAACAAATAATACAATATAATTACTGAAATTCTGAAAAATAACTCTCAGACGGAATCTCGCAAAAATATTGATTTTCGAATTAAGAGGAAATGCTTTTTTCTGCTTCCTCTTACTTAAGTCTCTTCGTAAAAATTTCAATGGTGATAATTTTAGTTTTCTGTGCAATATCGCATAGTTTACAACAAACATAATGAAAACTGGAATTACCGTTGTAAGCAGAAAAGCCTCTGCATTCCAGAGAGTTACATACGTTGGAAGACTGTAACTTCCGTAGTACATATCTGCACAAACATTTTTAAAAACAGTATATCCTAAAAGATTACCAACAATGGCTCCAATAAATGTTACGAGAAGTGGCATGAACATATAATGCCGTATTAATTCATTTTTTGTATAGCCCGATGCACGTAATGTTCCGATTACTCCCGCTTCTTTTCGAATCGTATTACTTGTCGTAATCCCAAATACAAAGGCCATAATTGCGATAACGATATAAAGAAGTACGATGATCATTGCCCGATCGCCTCCCATATCATCTCCTGTAAAATGAATAGCCTGATTCAGATACTGTGGTACGAACTCTTCTAACGTAACATCTTTACTAAGTTCTTCCATAAAATCTTCAGACTTTTTCTTTTCCTGTGCCTCTGTTTTTGGCTTATGGGTATATGTCCATGCATAATTATATACAAGCTGACTTTGATTAAAAGAAGAAAATTCTTCTTCCGTCACAACTGCAGCTCCAAATTTTACTGCATCAAACATTGTATCATTATTATTTTGAAACAAGGCACTGTAATCTGAGAGAGCAACCAGTCCTGTTATTTTCCATTTTCTTTTTCCACTTTGCAAACTGTCTCCCACAGATAATTTATTATTATCCGCATACATTCTGTCAATTGCAATTTCTCCAGTTTTTTCTGGCAGCTTCCCTTTCATCAGACAGACTTTGTCCACCTTCGTCCTGTTTTTAAAAATACGAAGTGTTGTCCCGTTAAGCAATACTTTTTCTACATAAAAATTCTCATAAAGTGTTACCCCTTTTTTTTCGATATCTTCCTGTTGATTTTTATATATTTTTTCTTCTGTTTCAAACTTTCCATCTTCAATATTATATTTTTGAAAGCTGTTGTTATATGCTGTTAACATACTTCCATCGGCCACTAAAAATCCGGACACAAAACCGATTGTTGCAGCCATAAGGATGAATACAACTAAATACTTCCCGATTTCTTCTCGAAGTTCCCGAAAAAATCTTTTTCTTAAAGGATTCTTCATGCCCAATCACCTACCATTCCAGTTCCATTGCCGGAATCTTCTGTTCATTCGTATAATTTTTCCGAATCATTCCATCTCTTAATTTTATAACACGATCTGCCATATCTTTGATTGCATCATTATGCGTTACCATCACAACTGTATTTCCATATTTTTGATTTACCGTTTCTATCAATCTCAAAATATCCTTTGACGTATTATAATCAAGCGCCCCCGTCGGCTCATCACAAAGCAGAATATCTGGATTCTTTACGATTGCTCTTCCAATTGCTGTTCTTTGCTGCTGTCCGCCAGAAAGCTGATTTGGAAGCTTACGCTGATGTTCATAAAGTCCTAATGTATGTAAAAGCTCATTAACATCAAGTGGTTTATCACTTAAATATGCTCCAACTTCAATATTTTCCCTTACCGTAAGATTCGGAATTAAATTATACATCTGAAAAATATAACCAAGGTGTATTCTCCGATACAAGGACAGTTTCTTCTCTGTCATATCCTCAATCTGCTCTCCTTCAATCGTTATACTTCCGGAATCTGCTCCATCAATACCACCAATGATATTTAACAATGTAGACTTTCCTGAACCAGAAGGTCCAAGCAAAACACAAAATTCTCCTTTTTCAATTTCCAGATCAATACCTTTTAATACATTAACCTGGCTGTCACCTGTACCAAAAGACTTTTTAATCTGTTTTATTTCTAAAAACATAAGCACGATCCTCCTTCATTTTTCCTTGTCTATATAGGTTAGGGTTTATTATCTTTTATATGTTAAAACTAATATAATTACCTTATTACTATTTTATGTTAGTTTTAACTTACCAAAATGTCAATAGCTTTTTCAAAACTTCTCCCTTTATTCAAACAACTTTTTATCTCTTAAAAAAACAAAAAACCTGAAAATTATAATATATAAAACTATAGTGTAGGAACCGATGAATGTGATAAAACATTCTTCATAAAGCTCTGTCATACACTTTTATATATTATAATTTTCAGGTTTTCTATATTTATCTGTTTTTCAATCTACGAGAGAAGATTCCTTTCTTCATTTGTTAAGCAAACAAAAATCAAAGATTCTTCAATACTTCCATTACTCCATTTTCATCGTTTGTCTTTTCTGTTACATACTTTGCCAATGATTTCAAAGTCGGATGTCCATTCTTCATACAGTAACTTTCACCACAGCTTTCTAACAAAGACATATCGTTTAAATAATCACCAAATGCCATTGCCTCTTCACGTGCGATACTATATTTTTCACAGATTGCTTTTACTGCATTTCCTTTTCCTTCTGTCTTGTTTGCAATGTCTATCCAGCTTGCACCGGATAAAACCGTATTCAGATTTTTACCGACATTTTCAAAATATTTCATGGATTCTTCTGCTTTTTCTTTCTTAAAATAAACAGCTACTTTTACGATTGCATCATTTTTCACAGCTTCCCTTAAGTCCTTCACAATTGTGTTACGCTCATAATACATTTCTACGTTATAACGAATCTCCTCGTCCGGTTCTGTGACATATGCTGACTTCGCCCCACAGACAACTGCTGTTGCATAAGGAACTTTTTCAATTAGGTCAATACAGTTTAATACATCCTGCTTATCCATTTCATCTTTAAAAATGACCTCACCTTTTTCAAATACAAGACCACCATTTTCTGCAATGAAAGTAAGCTTGTCTCTGATTTCCATAAAGTCTTTTTCTAAAGTATAATACTGTCTTCCACTAGCAATCACTACTTTTATTTCCGGATGCTTTTCTACCCATGGAATAAATTCTGCTGGTTTCTCCTTTTTACTGTTAAGTAATGTTCCATCCATGTCCAGTGCAACTAATTTTATGTTCATTCTATTCTCCTTAAATCAAACCATGTTCTATACAATAATAATAAATTCCCTCTTCCGTAACATCCCCGCAAATGACATCTGCCGCTGCCTTCACATCTTCTGTCGCATTGCCCATCGCAACACCAATCCCTGCTGCCTGCAGCATTTCGATATCGTTTGAACCATCACCAAAGGCAATCGCATTCTCTTTTTTCAAGTGATAATATTCTAAAACTTTTTTTACGCCAACGCCTTTATTTCCTTTTGCCGGTGTAATATCTGCTGCTCGTGGCCACCAGGCAGTAATTCTTGCACCATCTACATCTTTTAACAGTGCTTCATATTCTTCCTTACCACAGCCAACCATGAGCTGATATACCTTCCCATTCATGATTTTTTCAAAATCATCCGCTACCTTTACCTTTTGCTTTCCGATAGCAAAGTAATCCGCCAGGTCTTTATCACAGCCGTTCGCAGCACATCCTTCTACGTTTGCAACAGAAATCGGACGGTTAATTGCGGCTGCATTTGCAACAATTTTCCTCACATCTTCAATTAATATTGGATTTTCAAAAATAACTTCATCTTTTGTATAACAATAAGATGCGTTAAAAGCTAAAAAGACATCAAAATCAATTCCCGGAAAAGTCGGAACCATGTATGGACCTCGTCCTGTAGCAATGCATAAAATAATTCCATTCTTTTTCAATCGCTTTAATGTCTCTATCATCTTAGGAGAAATTATCTTCTTCTCCATGTCAACTAAAGTTCCATCCACATCAAAAAAGGCTATTTTTATATCTTTCGCAGCATCTTTTTTCATATATTTCTCCTGGTATGTTCTTCTGATTTTTATTTACGCAGCACTCCTATTATTTTACAGCCTTTTGTTTTCCTGTCAAGTAGAAATTATCCTATGAGTAATTTCCGCAGCTCTCTCCTCTTCTGTATGTCCAGTTTTAAAAAAATGCGGGTAATCACATTTTTGATATATCCATAGGAATAATTCATCTGCTCGGCAATCTCCTTATTTTCCATACCCTGTGCAACGGCCAACGCAACTTTCCATTCAACTGGTATTAATTTTTCCTGTATTCTCTTTCTGTTTTCATGAATTTGCGTATCTATAACCGTCTTTCATGAATTTTGTGCACTTCTTGCAAGATGCATCTCTACTCTCGCAAGAAGAACCTCTTTGGCAAAAGGCTTCACAATATAGTCTGTTGCCCCTGCTTTTAACCCTGATATCAATCATATTTTACCATAAAAAATGTGTTTGCACTGATAAGATTATGGACAGTCTTGGCATTTCTACAAAAAAAGAAATTCTTATAAGCAGCAAAATCAAACTTATAAGAATTTCCTTTCTTTATACTCTATTCTCCTGGATGACTTGAAATTACCTTTCCGGCATTCCATAACATTACTGTCTTTTTAGCGGCTTCTAGTCGTTCTTCTTCTGAGTGGAAGTCAATGGTCACAGAATGGCATCCACAATCCAGACACATTACATAATATCCACAGCCACTTTCTTCTTCTAACAATGATCCACCATCACATAATGGACAGTCATGAATCTCTAACATTTCTTCAATATCCATAATTAGCCTCTTTCTGTTGTTCTTTTTATTTTTTCAAACACATTATAGCACTGTTTTTTTCAGTTGTCATGTGATTCGCATAATGAATTTTTTTTTAAACAAACAGTATGTAGATGAGGTATTAGCTTTACGTTATGCGTTTGTCTTATTTATTTGCACTATCTGCATCTACTACAGACTGAATCTGTTTCATAAGTGCATCATAGTTATCCTGATTATCAATTCCTCCAACCATTGGCTCACCTACAACATTCCCTTTTCTGTCTACAAGAATTGTTGTTGGAAATGCCATAATCTTAGAGGCATATTTGCCTGCATCTGAATTAGCATCCAGTGCGAAATTACGATATTTTGCACCTTGGCTTTCAAGAATTTTCTTCGTTTCTTTTATTGTAGATTCCTTTCCGTCAAAAGTATCGGTATTCACTCCTACAACTTCCCCTCCCATTGACTTGATCGCATCATTTAATTCATTAAGCTTTGACAATTCTGCTACACAAGGCTTACATCCTGTAAACCAGAAATTCATAACCGTTACTGCATTTTTAGAAAAAAGACTTTCATCAACATCATTTCCATCAAAATCTTTTCCTGAAATATTATTGAATGCGATTATATCATCATCTTCGGATTCGGAAGCACCTGATGCATCCAGTTTGTTTTCAACTTCCGTTATCTGTTCTTCTATTCCCCGGATTGTCTCTATATCTTCTTTTAATGTTTTCAGTTCATCCTCCGTAAAAGACTTTTTGTTTGCTTCCACCGTAGAAGCAAGATAATCGGCATAGTCACCTGAACCGGCATCTGTTTTGGACATCTTGCTAAATACTTTTTCCCAGACATCTTTGTGTTTTTCAAAAATCTGATTTTCCTGTTGATATAAATCATCCAGTTTTGCCTGCAGGTCTTCTGTCTTATCTGTCCCTTCTGACACAGATGCAGAATCTGCTTTTCCCGAATCCCCCTTTCCTGTACATGCAGTAAATGATAACGCTACACAAAGTGTAAGGATCATAATGATAGTTTTTCTTGTTTTCATGGTAAAAAACCTCCTTTTTATTTAATGTACTCTCGGAATCTTTTTGTGCTTGATTTCGTGAGAAGATTTTTTGTCAGT
>ERZ832973.2453-NODE-2453-length-9770-cov-38.215646_pt1 | contig 9770 bp, 7 predicted proteins | sample MGYA00519950_ERZ832973 | MGnify/ENA primary metagenome ERZ832973 (study PRJEB31850, sample SAMEA3708734) | human gut metagenome | biome: human gut; feature: human-associated habitat; material: faeces | place: China | collected 2014 ... | reverse complement strand
ATCTGGAAGCGAATACTTTTGATACCTTTAAGGTTGAACCGTCCCTGATGACCGTATTTGAACAGAGTCATACATGGGATGAACTGATCCGTCATTTTGTGGATTCCTATGTTGTGGAGACAGATAAGAAGGCAGTATCCGCTTTTTATGACCGTGGTTATATTGCAGAAAAGCTGAAGGGTCTGGAAACCGAATTGGCTTTGGAGTGTCGGATCACTCTGAATGGAGAAGAACGATGGGTTCGTAATGTGATCATACGCGGTGAGATAGAGGATTCAGAATATGCCATGATTTTTCTGCGGGATATTACGGAGGCAAAGGTAGAGAGCGCACGGCATCTGCAGATAGCAGCGGACAATGCTTCCATGGAGCAGCTGATCCAGAGCATTGTGCGTCTGGTTGACCGTTTTGTTGTCTGTGATCTGGAAAATGACAGATATGAATTCTACAACCTGAATGGTCAGATGATATATAAGCCTCTGGGATTTTATCATGATTTTCATATGCAGGTTCTTGAAAAGTATAAGACACTGGAACCATTGGATGCGCTGGATATCCTGATAGCACCGGAAAATATCCGGAAGAATCTGAAAAGTGAAAATGATATCTATAAGTTTGAGTACTGCAGTCTGGATGAAAAAACTTATAAAATTGCTTCTTACATTCCCCTGGAATGGCAGAATGGGAAACTGGTAAAGGTATTGCTGGCATCCATGGACGTGACACAGGAGAAGAAAGCGGAGATTGAATCCCGTCAGGCACTGAAAGAGGCTTACCGGTCTGCAGAAAATGCAAACCGTGCGAAAACAGAATTCCTTTCCAATATGTCCCACGATATCCGGACACCGATGAATGCCATTGTCGGCCTGACGGCAATTGCAGGAGCAAATATTGAGAGCCAGGACAGAGTCATTGAATGTCTTGGCAAAATTACAAAATCAAGCCGTCATCTGCTGGGGCTGATTAATGAAGTGCTGGATATGGCACGTATTGAAAGTGGAAAAATGACGCTGGCACAGGAGGATTTCAATCTGCCAGATCTGGTGGATAATCTTATAACACTCACAAAACCGGTGATTGATGAACATAAACACAATTTAGATATACACATTAATCACATTGAACATGAGAGTGTGTGTGGTGACAGCCTGAGAATCCAGCAGGTATTTGTGAATCTGATGAGTAATGCGATCAAGTATACACCGGATGGTGGGAATATTACTTTTTCCATAGAGGAAAAGCCAAATGGATTTTCGGAACTTGGATGCTATGAATTTACGATTGAGGATAATGGAATCGGTATGTCACCGGAATTCCAGAAAATCATGTTTGATCCTTTCAGCCGTGCAGATGACCACCGGACAACCAGAGTCCAGGGAACCGGTCTTGGAATGGCAATCAGCAGAAATATTGTGAACCTGATGAATGGTAATATTAAAGTGGAAAGCACCTTACATAAGGGAACTAAAATTACAGTAACAATTTATCTGGAACTTCAGGAAAAAGAAAAAGAACAGGACAGAAATCTGATGAACCTGCCTGTTCTGGTTGTGGATGATGACAGGACATGCTGTGAAAGTACAGTTGCTACACTGAAGGAAATCGGTATTACAGGCGAATGGGTTCTTTCCGGCAGAGAAGCCGTTGATCGCTGTTATGCACGCCATGAGCTAAAAAATGATTACTTTGCTGTTATCCTGGACTGGAAGATGCCGGATATGGATGGCATAGAAACAGCCAGACAGATCCGGAAACGGATAGGGAAAGAGATTACCATTATTGTACTGACATCTTATGAATTCAGTGAGATCGAAGAAGAAGCAAAGGCTGCAGGCGTAGATGCTTTTATTGCAAAACCGCTGTTCCGTTCCCGTTTGACGGCTACATTGCGGCAGTTTACTTCTGGCAGAAAAGAAAAAACAGCAAGAAATTATCTGGATGAGCTGTCTGAAGCAGATTACACAGGAAAAAGAATTCTGCTGGTCGAGGATAATGAGTTAAACAGAGAAATTGCTGTTGAAATTCTGCAGATGACCGGGGCGGAAGTGGAAACGGCAGAAAATGGAAAAATTGCAGTTGAAAAAGTAGAAGCTTCTCCGAAAGGCTTGTATGACCTTATTTTTATGGATATCCAAATGCCCGTCATGAATGGTTATGAGGCAACCGCAGCAATCAGGAGCCTTCCGGGTGAACAGGGAAAACTACCGATTGTTGCCATGACAGCAAATGCTTTTGCAGAAGATGTACAGCTGGCAAAAAATACAGGCATGAATGGACATATCGCGAAACCGCTGGATATGAATAAGCTGAATGATGTTCTGGAAAACTGGCTGTAATTGCTTTCCTGGATGCATGGCAGATAATAGTGATGTAAAACTGCACGAAAATTTGTAGGAATAAAAAGACAGAGCATATAAAGTTGTTATACGCTCTGTTTTTTGCAATATTTTATCTTGCGAACTTATCATTGTAACGAATATGCATATCTTCCCAATCCATGAACAATACGTAAAATACTTTCCCGTATTGCGGGCTCTCTACAATTCTTCCATGATCAAGAACAGAAAAATAAGTTCCGTCAGCTTTTCGAAGATGAAAGTGAACATAGTCATTTTCATTACCATTGTCAATCTGTTCCCAGATACTTGATTCTATCTGTTGCTGTTCATCTTCACGAATCAAGTTGCGAAAACTTTTCTTAGTAAGTCTGAACAGTTCATCTATATCTTTATATCCGGACATATGAAGAAATTCATCATTTGCAAAAAATAGTTCATCATCTTCTTTGTCAGCTCTGTATATGACGAATGCACCTGGAAGATGTTCCGCGATATCCTTGAATGCGAATCCAAGTTGTTTGCGGGCACCTGACCGAAGACCTTCCCTGTAGGCCATACATCCATTTTTACCATGAAGCTTTATCTCATAAAGAGCTGCATCTGCGCAGCGCATGAGCTGTGAACGATTGGATGCAAAAGTTGGATATTCTGCATATCCTAGAGAAATATAAAATGCATGTTCCTTACCATGGTATGAGAATGATTTAGGAAGTTTGGTGAATTGCTGTAGCTGTACATCTGCTTCTTTAAAGGTACAATTTGGTAAAAGAATGCAGAATTCATCACCACCATTTCTTCCTAGTAATGCATCGGATGGGAAAAAAGCCTTCATGCTGTCTGCAAGATTTTTTAATGCCCTGTCTCCGTAATTATGTCCATAGATATCATTAATAAACTTGAAATCATCGATATCAAAGAGCGCGGCCACAAAATGTGCTTTTGGATTTTTTTGAATCATTTTTTCTGCAAATTCATCAAAGCCATAGCGGTTATAAATATTTGTAAGAGAATCTGTGTGCGCCAGTATCTGAAACTTTTTCTTATGTTCTTTTGCTACTAACCATACTCTGGTAAGAACTGACAGGAGAAGGGTTATTGTAAGAAACATTCCGATAATGATTATCAGTAGTGTGGCATTTCTCCATCCACTTTTAGGACTTACTTCAAATTTCCAGTTTTCATCGCCTATTGAAAAAGTATAAGAAACAGGATGATTTATTTGCCCATCTGATTGATAAACCACTTTATAAGTATCACTCCATGGAGCGTCTGTTTTTGAAATTTTGTATTCGTATCCAAAATTTGAAAGTGCACTGATTGAATCTGAAAAAATATCCGGAACACGCAGGATAACAATAGTAAATCCCCAGAAATACTCATGTCCGTTTTTATCTTTCAGGTATACGGGATTGCGGACTGCAATTCCATATCCTCCCTGTTTTAATTTGAAGGGGCCCTGCGTAATGATTGTATGGTTGTCTCTTGCGTAACAGGAAATTTTTCCGCGGTCTTTATCATGAATCAAATCAATCTTACCTGCCTCATTTCCATTAGCCGGATAAATATCTGTAACAACACCATTAGGAGCGAGCTGTACACTTTCAATAGAATCAGACATAAGATTTCCTGCAATTGTTTCAAACTGATGGATTTCGCCATCTTCACTTATTAAGATTTGCTTCAAGGTATCTGTGATCTCAATTCCATTTGTAATTTCATTCTTTATTCGTTCGCCATAGGTGGCTACGTTTAATTGTGCTGTTATGTGTCTCTGCTCTTTTTCGTGGGTGTCTGTTTTGTATACAATCAAACTAATAAGGCATATGCCCAGTAAAAAGGTGATAAGAGGCACAAGTGTTTTCTTTTTCACTTGGTTCACCTCATTTTGTCCATGGGAATTTTTATAATAAAGCATTATATCACAGAAGTTGAAAAACAGAATAAGTTTTATGAAAAAAAGAACTGTGCAAAATCTTTATACATCTATGACAGAAGAATATATATTGATACTGTAGACGGCGACGTTTCTGGAAGATAATCATTCATATCATAGTCCACTTTTATCAGGTTTCTGCTGTAACCACAAAACAATGTAGCTATTGCAGTCAGATTTTGAGATAAAGGATGGACTGAGATTAAAAATTACGGTAAAATCGGGATTAGAAATGATGGCATTAAATCGGGATTGTAGGAAAAATTTATTATGAAAAATGAACTAATTTTGTTTGAAACGGCAGATAAGGAGATAAAACCTACAATACGAGATATTCTATATAAGCTGTTGAAAAATCGAATTTTGGAGGAAAACTTATAATGGAAAAAAAAAGAGGAATCAATTCATTTACACTACATATTTTAGCAATGTTATTTATGCTATGCGATCATTTGTGGGCGACACTATTTCCGGCACAGGAATGGCTGACATGCATAGGAAGGCTCGCATTTCCGATCTTTGCATTTATGATTGCGGAAGGATGTTATTATACTTCAAATGTAAAAAAGTATATGCAGCGTCTTTTTTTATTTGCTGTAATTTCAGAAATACCATTCAACTTGATTATGGGAAGTTCTGTAATTTACCCGTTTCATCAAAACGTACTATGGACATTTCTGTTAGGTCTGGTATCAATACAGATTATTGAAAAAGCAAAAAAGAAACAAAAGCCGTGGATACTGCTTCTTATAATTTGTCTTGTTCTTTTCATGGACTATCTACTTGGAACCATATCCATGGTAGATTACAATGCAGCGGGAATACTGACAGTATTGCTTTTTTACTTTTTCCGAAAAAAGACATGGGTTTCTTTTGTGGCACAATTTGCCGGAATGTACTATTTAAATGTAGTTATGCTTGGAGATCTGTATTATCCGGTAACTATTCTTGGACATCATTTTGAGATTCCACAGCAGAGTTTTGCATTACTGGCACTTATTCCAATCTGGTTATATAACAGAGAACAGGGATACCATAGCAAGTGGTTCAAATATTTCTGCTATGCTTTTTATCCGGCGCACCTTCTTATCCTGTTTATTATTTGGCAATGGCGTATCCGGTAATAATCCATAAACGGAGAGTGAACTATAATACTTAAAATCTAGCGCACAAGCAAAGTAAATATTTGCCGGGCAGCAGAATTTATAAGAAAATGAGGGGGAAAATAATGCAAACTTATACATATGTTTCAAAAGGAATTTTCAAATTAATGGAAAAACCGAAACCCGTGCTGGTGCATGAAAAGGATGCCATTGTAAAGGTGACACTTGCCAGTATTTGTTCCAGTGACCTTCACATTAAGCACGGAAGCGTTCCAAGAGCAATTCCTGGTATTACAGTCGGTCATGAGATGGTTGGAATCGTGGAAGAAGTTGGAAGTGCTGTAACGAAAGTGAAACCGGGAGACCGGGTAACGGTAAATGTAGAAACCTTTTGCGGGGAATGTTTTTTCTGCAGGAAAGGCTATGTAAATAACTGTACCGACAAAAATGGCGGCTGGGCTCTTGGCTGCCGTATTGATGGCGGTCAGGCAGAATATGTCCGTGTGCCATTTGCAGATCAGGGACTGAATAAAATTCCGGATAAAGTTACGGACAGACAGGCTTTATTTGTAGGAGATGTTCTTGCTACCGGTTATTGGGCAGCACGTATTTCCGAGATTACAGAAGATGACACCGTCCTGATCATTGGTGCCGGACCTACAGGTATCTGTACCTTACTGTCCGTTATCCTAAAGAATCCGAAGCGTATCATCATGTGCGAAAAAGATGAAAATCGTATACACTTCATTAAAAAACATTATCCTGATGTTCTTACTGTTTCGCCGGAAGAATGCTTTGATTTTGTTCAGACAAACACTGAGCATGGTGGCGCAGATGTTGTTCTTGAAGTTGCAGGAGCAGAATCTACTTTTCGGCTGGCATGGGAATGTGCAAGACCAAATGCGATCGTAACGATAGTGGCACTTTATGATAAAGCCCAGCCCTTACCACTACCGGATATGTATGGCAAGAATCTTACTTTTAAAACAGGAGGAGTGGATGGCTGCGATTGTGAAGAAACACTGAATTTGATTGCAGACGGCAAAATCAATACAGAACCGCTGATCACACACACCTATCCACTTAGCAGGATTGACGAAGCCTATGATCTTTTTGAAAATAAAAGAGACGGCGTGATCAAGGTAGCAATAGAATGTTAAATATAATTGCTTGGAAGCAATCTCAACCATGTATTTTATTATCCCATATACTATGATTTTTAGAAGGAGGGCATACATTGAATTTAAAATTAAAAGAAAAAATCCGAGAGTCACTTTCTGCAGTTCTTCCAATTACTGGTATTGTTTTGATGATCAGTATTTTTCTGATTCCTATGGAGCTTGGCACTATTGTGATGTTCCTTACCGGTGCAATTATGCTGATTGTTGGAATGGGATTCTTTCAGCTCGGTGCTGAGATGTCCATGACACCGATCGGAGAAGGGGTAGGTGTACAGATTTCAAAATTGAAAAAGCTCATTACTGTTTTACTGACAGGTCTGATTATGGGAATCATCATTACGATATCAGAACCGGATCTGCAGATTCTTGCTAATCAGGTTCCCTCCGTCCCTAATATGGTATTGATTATAACAGTGGCACTTGGCGTTGGTCTTTTTCTTGCGCTTGCACTTGTTCGTATTCGATATAAGATCAGCCTGTCTGTATTATTGATTATCTGTTATGCAGCTCTGATTCTTACATCATTTTTTGTGCCGAAAGAGTTTTTAGCCGTAGCTTTTGATTCTGGTGGTGTTACAACAGGACCTATGACAGTGCCTTTTATTATGGCCGTAGGTGTGGGACTCGCTTCTGTGCGAAGTGATAAGAATTCGGCAGATGATAGTTTCGGCCTGGTCGCACTTTCCAGTATAGGTCCGATACTGGCTGTTTTAATCCTGGGCTGTTTCTATAAACCTACACAAGCAGCGTATGTTCTTGAAGATGTAGAAACAGTTGTTACCACACAGGATGTTGCCCGCATATTTGCCTGGGGCTTGCCATTATATGCCCGTGAAGTTCTGATAGCACTGCTGCCGATCATTGTAGTATTTTTTATATTCCAAATGCTTACCGGACGCTATCATAAATGGCAGATCCGACGTATTATGATTGGTTTTATATATACATATATTGGCCTGGTTCTGTTTCTTTGCGGTGCAAATGTTGGTTTTGCACCAGTTGGAGCTTATCTGGGAAAACAATTGGCTGAACTGTCTTTTAATTGGATCTTGCTTCCTCTCGGAGCTTTGATTGGTTATTATATCGTAAAAGCAGAACCGGCAATTCAAGTACTGAACCATCAGGTAGAAACAGTTACAAACGGTGCAATTTCCGTAAAAATGATGGATCACTGTATGTCAATTGGTGTAGCTGCCAGCGTTGCTCTTGCAATGCTTCGTGTGCTTACAGGAGTTTCCATTCATTGGTTTGTGATTCCCGGATATTTTATTGCCCTCGTATTGTCCCGATTTGTTCCGGATATCTTCATTGGTATTGCATTTGACTCAGGCGGGGTTGCCAGCGGTCCAATGACATCAACCTTCTTGTTGCCGCTTAGTATTGGGGTCTGTGAGGCTCTCGGAGGAAACCTGATGACCGATGCCTTCGGCGTGGTTGCACTTGTTGCATTAACACCATTGATCGCAATACAGCTGATGGGACTCGTATACAAACTAAAAACCGGAAAAGGCACCCCGACAGAAAGAGCAGTGATAGCCGATGATTGTGATATGATCGTTGATCTTGAGGAGGATGAGTAAAATGGAAAATGAAAAAAAAGTATCCTTTCAGTTATTAGTATTAATCGCTACACCCAAACTTGCTGACCGGGCAGCGGAAATGTTTCGAAAGGGCGCACTGCCGTTGCAATACCGCTTTCATGCAGAAGGAACAGCTACAAGCGAGATTATGGATGTACTTGGACTTGGAAATATCGATAAAAGTGTTCTCATCAGTATGATTCCGAAAAATTTATCAGAAATCCTGTTAAATAAATTAAATTCTGAATTACAATTAAACAGAGCAAACAGTGGTATCGCATTTACTATGCCATTAAGTGGAGCAAATAATCTAATTTTACGCATTCTTGCCCGAAATATAGGAAAAGAATTACTGAATATAGCAGGAAAGGAAGAAAACAGTATGTCAGAAACAAAATATACTCTTGTTGCAGCAATCGTAAACAGAGGTTTCAGCGAAGAAGTTATGGAAGTAGTGCGTGCGCAAGGAGTAAAAGGCGGCACCGTAATTCGCAGCCGACGTATAGGAAACAAAGAAGCAACCAGTTTTTGGGGACTCAGCGTTCAGGATGAAAAAGAAATTGTTTTGATTTTGGTTGAATCATCTAACAAAGTGGATCTGATGAAATGTATTGGTGAAAAATGTGGCATGCACAGTGAGGCGCAGGGAATTGTTATGTCCTTACCAATAGATTCGGTAGCTGGTATCTAATTTAAAATATGTTATGAAAGCTTTGAGGAAACAGCGTATTATCTGAAACTTACGGCAGAACGGTTTCCATATATAAAAGAACGGATGAAGGAATCTTTTCCCGACCTGATAAAGGAGACAGAGATCAATGAACATGAATTCTACTGATTTTGCCTGTCTTGTTACAGGATTCCTGACAGACTACCTGCCGCATCACAGATGCTATTCCAAAAATCGCAGGAACAGTTACAGGGATACCCTGAAACTGTTCCTGCGATTTTTAAAAGAAGAAAATGGAAAATGCAATAAGTACCGGACAGTCGTGTTATCAGATACAACAGCAAAGCTTGTTGAAAACTATCTTAGCCGGTATCGTTCATACGCTGTTGGAATAGATCCGCTAATAACTAACCGTTATCAACACAAGATTGACCGTGATGGTATTTCTTATATCGTCAAAAAATATGCTGATGCACTTCGTAAAGAGGATGCAGCATTTCCGGAACATGTGCATTGCCATATGTTTCGGCACTCGAAGGCAATGCATATGCTGGAGGCCTGTATCAACATCGTCTATATCAGAGACTTTCTCGGACATGAAGACATTTCTACAACGATGATTTATGTAAGAGCTGATAACCGTCTGAAAAATGATGCAATCAATGCGCTTGCTCCTAAAGTTGCTGATGAGACTAATCTTCCTGACTGGAACAAAGACAAAGATCTTTTACAGTTTTTAAATTCCTTAAAATAATAGAGAGTGTTATGCCGAGTTCAGAAAGTAAAAACACTGATAAATCCTACAAATACCGGATGTATCTCGGCATAACATCTATCTCGTCATAAGGTGGATTATGCCGAGCTCGGCATAATCCACCTTGTGGTGAACCTTCCTCTGTGTCAATAGCCACTCCGTTTTCCATTACACCGCTTTTCAGATAGCGCTTTATCAACTGTACTACAC
>ERZ832973.2451-NODE-2451-length-9783-cov-2.495888_pt1 | contig 9783 bp, 11 predicted proteins | sample MGYA00519950_ERZ832973 | MGnify/ENA primary metagenome ERZ832973 (study PRJEB31850, sample SAMEA3708734) | human gut metagenome | biome: human gut; feature: human-associated habitat; material: faeces | place: China | collected 2014 ... | reverse complement strand
AAAAAAGTCAAGTTAAAATTTTATGTATTTTTCATGAAAATTTTTAACTTTTTATTTCCCGCATGTTCAGTATATTAACATAGTTTTCAAAATATTCCTTATTTTTTTCAAAGGAAATATCTGGAAAAGGTAAATTTTAGATAAAGTCATACATTTGTAACAAATCTTCTACAGTTGTGGACTTACGTTCCTCTCCTTCTAATACCTTTACAATTTTTCCTTCATTCAAAATGATAGTCTTATTTCCATATTCGAGTGCCTGACGCATATTGTGGGTAATCATCAGGGTTGTGATGTTATGTTCTTTTACTATTTTATCAGTGATCTCCATCACCTGTGTTGCGGTTTTAGGATCTAAAGCTGCTGTATGTTCATCTAGCAGCAACAGCTTTGGTGTCACAATGGTAGCCATTAATAATGTTAAGGCCTGCCGCTGTCCTCCTGACAATAAACCAACATTGGTCGTGATGCGCTCTTCTAATCCTAAATTCAACTCTTTTAATTTTTCAATAAAGAAAGAACGGTCGCCTTTTTTGATTGCACGTGATAACGTCGTACGTTTTCCACGACTGTAAGCCAGACCAAGATTTTCTTCAATCGTCATATTGGGAGCTGTTCCTTTTAAGGGATCCTGAAACAATCGACCGATTTTCTTAGCACGTTTATATTCTGGAAAAGAACTGATATCTTCACCATCTAATATAATACTGCCAGAATCATTTGGCAAAGAACCGCTGATGACATTCAATAACGTACTTTTTCCAGCGCCATTGGTACCCAATACACTGATGAAATCACCTTCCTCAACATGAAAGGAAACATGATCTAACGCTACTTTTTCATTAACTGTCCCCGGATAAAATGTTAGGCATAAATCTTTTAAATCAAGCATGTTTCTTCCCCCTTTTTCCAACCAGCTGAGGTAATGATATGGCAAGTGCCACAAGAATTGCACTGACTAATTTTAAATCCGTGCTGGCAATACCAATCTGCAAGGCTATCGTCAATATAAATCGATAAGCGATTGCGCCGACAATAACAGCCATAAAATGATATACAAGTGTCTTTTTGCGCAAGAAAGCTTCCCCAACAATGATGCTGGCAAGTCCTACGACCATCATGCCGATACCACCACTGACATCCGCAAAATTCTGATATTGTGCAAAGATGCCACCGCCAAGTGCCACGATCGCATTTGCTAAGGATAAACCCATGATTTTCATCATATCAGAATTGATACTGGAAGCTCTTACCATGGCTTCATTATCTCCTGTTGCACGTAGACTCATACCCAACTGTGTCTTTAAAAAGGCATATAATACAACTGCAAGCAATACTAAGATCAAACCAATCAAAACCGCTTTATGATAACGTCCAAGACCTTCAAAAGCAGTAAAAATCGTTGTTAAGCCAAAGGTAGAAATATTAGGTTTTCCTGCCATGATTTTTAAATTGACAGAGTATAAAGCAGTCATCGTCAAGATGCCCGCAAGAAGGGGCTGTATTTTGCCTTTTGTCTGTAAAAGACCTGTCACAATACCTGCCACTCCTCCTACGATAAATGCCATAAGAATGCCTAGATAAGGATGTCCTGCCACACAACAGATTACACTTGCGGCACAACCTGTGGTAAAACTTCCATCAATGGTTAAATCCGGGATATTTAAGATACGAAAGGAAATAAATACCCCAAAGGACATAATCGCAAAAATCATCCCCAACATGATTGCATCCATGATTACATCTAAACTCATAACTGCTCACCCTCTCTTGTTTGTATACGTTTATTCTTCGATCATGACTAAGTTTTTATCATTCTTCACTTCATCTGGAAGTGTGATCCCCAAGGTATCCATTGTCTTTTTATTTACATAGATATTTAAATTTGTATTGAATACTTTTACTGGGATATCTTCTACTTTTGTACCTTTTAAAATCTGATCTACCATCTTTGCTGTTTCCTGTCCAAGTTCTGTATAATTGATACCTACTGTCGCAAATCCACCATCTTTTACCATAGAATCAGCACCTGTGTATACTGGCACCTTTTTCTTATTTGCGGCTTCCACAAGTGGTGCCATAGAGCTTGCGACGGTGTTATCATTTGGTGCTAAAATAGCATCTACAGAATCTGTCAATACAGAAATAGCACTCTGTAATTCTGAAATATTTGTTCCACTGCCTTCGACTAATTCAATATTGTTTTCTTTACAATATGCTTTGGCTTTTTCAAGGTTAGTTACTGAATTGGGTTCACCGGGATTGTATAAGAAGCCCAGTTTTTTCATTTTTGGATCAATCTTTTGTGCTAAAGCAATGATCTGATCAATTTGAATTTCATCACTTGTTCCTGTGATATTTTTATCAGGTTTTTCCACATTTGTCATTAACTTAGAACCTACAGGATCACTGACTGCCGCAAATACAATAGGAATATCTTTGCTGTAGTTTGCTGCTGCTGTCGCTGTTGGCGTAGCAATTGCTACAATGACATCTGATTTATTTCCGGCAAATGTTGACATGATAGAATTAGCTGTTGTTGGATCATTTCCAGCATCTTTGAAATCATATGCAATGTTTTCGCCTTCTTTATATCCTAATCTTTCCATCTCCGCTTTGAATGAATCACGAATTTCATTCAGACTTGTATGCTCCACAATCTGTGCTACAGATACAAGTGGTTTTTTCTCATCCTTATTACTGCTACATCCTGCTAATACACCTGCACACATCATGCATGCCATTAAAGTTTTTACTGTTTTTTTCATTTTCAATTTCCTCTCTTTCATCATTGTGTTGTTTGTTTTTTATTTGTTTTATTGGCTTACGCCATCGCCATTCTCCTGTGTTTAACACAATGACCACCTCCCTTTTGTTATAAAAAAAGCACCCGTCCAAAAGTCTTTTGACTTCAGGACAGATGCTGTATCTTCATCTGCGGTACCACCTGATTTGATGTTTTCCTTATTTTAAAACATCCTCTCATTCAAAATGCTATCACATTTCTAGCCCTTTAACGCGAGCACACGTCTTGGATACTAAGCATTTGCTTTTCCCCTCGCCCTCCAAAGTCCATTTACAAGCCTGCATCTCTATCATGATTCCACCATCCATGACTCTCTATCAGCGCACAACATGTTTTATCTCTTTGTCGTAGGTTTCTTCTAATTTACACCGATTTTTCTTTTATGTCAACCCAAAATTGAAAATTTTATCATTTATTTTGTGAAAATTATTTCAGTCAATCTTTCCATTTCCATGCAGCCTGGCCAGCGCCTGCTTCAAAATGATACTTCACAATACCTAAATCTATTTTTGAATATTTCCCTGATAATGCCTTTACACTTACACAATGATCTTGATGAAGTGTAAATTGAAATTGTTGTTTATTCATCGCAGTTGGTGCTATCTGTACACATCGCATACCATCTAAAAACCATGATGGCATCTTAGTTTCTGCCACACAAAGTTCTTCTATTGGTTTTGATTTATGAGGTTTTCCACTTTCTTTGCCATAACCGATGGCTATGACACAACATAATTGTTCATCATCATGTATGGGAATATGTTTCCTTTGAAAACTGCCTGCCACCCAGCAGGTATCAAGTCCTAATGCGATGGCCTGACATACGATTTTTTCACCATAATAGCCACAGTTTTCTTCCAGTTTCTCACCTGGTTTTCCTATCAATGCGATATAGTTTTCAACATTTGAAAACCTTCCAAAATGCGTAAAAAAGCTTTGAAATGCCTTTGGCTCCTGAAGATACATACGTATATGTAAACCACTTTCTTTATTACAGGCTTCTATCATTTGTCTTAGTTTTCTTATGGTATCCTGATCAATAACCTCTTTTGAATATTTTCTTATCGCATGGCGCTTTTGTAAGATTGCTGCTTCATTCATCATTTTTTCCACAGTTTCTTTCCTCTTCGCTCATTTCATTCATCAGCTTTTCCACATGCTGTATCAAATCAGTAAAACGTTTCCAGTTTGCTTCCTTGCCACTCATATGATAGAAATTTTTTGTGCCAATAGAATACATTTCCACAATACCCGCTTCCTTCAACACCTTTAAATGATGAGATACCGCAGGTCTGGAAAGGTGAGTTTCCTGCGCAATATCATTCACACGCATGCCTTCAAAATGACACATCAAACTTATCATGATCAGTTGACGGTTTTCATCTCCCATCGCAGTAAATGCTGTTCGACAATTCGCAAATTCCTTTGCGAGCTGTTTCATTTTTTCTTTGCTGTCCTGCATTTGATCACATCCTTATCCCTTGTATTATACAGGATATTTCATACTTTTGCGCATTGGTAAAGCAAATCAAGACGAAAGAAAAAGCATGGTAAGTTCCCATGCTATTTTCTTAATTGATATCCTTTTTCGAATTCTTCTTTTGTATGATCTTTGATCCAGAATCCAAAATGGGCACCATATTTACCTTTTTGATCAGCACCAGCTGTTTTTATACGACCTGTTGGCTGTTCTATGCCTGCAATCTTACAATCAAAAAGAATCTCCTGTCCATCCATCACGTCCACAAGATCACCTTCCTGAAAGCTTCCCTGTACAACCTCTACGCCTAATACACAGGAGCCATCTTTCATAGCGAAACAATCTTCTATAATCGCAACAGGTGCTTGTTTTATCACTGGTTTTTTATAAAATAACGTCTTATAAAAGGGTTCTATATTTTTCACTACATTCATTGAAAAATCATCGTGCAGTGGCACAAAATAAATTGGAAATCCTTTTCTATAAGGCATTGCGGCTTTTGCTAACTGATCAAATACTGTTGTTTGATCTCCACAATGATCCACAATGAGCAGCCAGCTTTCTTCAGCATTTCGCACCATAAACTGTAAATAGATTGCATGCACATCTTTTATTCTTTTCGCAGCTTTTTTTAATGCCTGTACCATTTCATTGGGATCGTCTTTTGGCTGTCCATAAGTTATCGTTTCATCTTTTTCTACACGTTCTTTTTGCACAGGTGTTCTTGCGTCTAATTGCTGTTTCAGATTTGCAATCAGATCTTTTGTGAACAGTTTATTTTCATGAAATGGATTGATCACAAAACCACTTGCGTTTCCATCTTCCTTTAAAACCAAGGAAGCATAATCATCAAAATGCATCACAACAGTTTGTTGTTGTGCAACATCCTGCCATTTCTTTAATTCCTTCCAATCTGTAAATGCCAAAAAGAAGCTTTCATTATTAGAATTAGAAATCATCGCAAATTGAATGATCGTAGATTCCTTTAATGTAACAGTACCATTTTCATCTGGTTTTTCTTTGATATCCATCATTACAGGACATAAAAAATCTGCCTTCATGACCTCATCAATCATATGATTTAAATCTTCCAGGCTTTGCGTTTCATCATAGTGTTTCATTGCCTCCACTAAGGTAGGATTGGTAACTGGTTTTTGTATATCCATAATGTTCTCCTTATTTATGATATGGATTATGATGCTGAATCATATATCCTCTGTAAATCTGTTCTAATACTAGGACTCTGGTCATTTGATGTGTAAATGTCAAATCACTTAGTTTCCAGCGATAATCCGCACGTTTTACAACATCTTTTGATGGTCCCAAACTACCGGCTATAACAAATGTGATATTAGGACTTTGATAGATCTGTATAGATTCTAGTTTCTTCGCAAAGGCGATGCTATCAATCATTTCTCCCCATAAATCTAATAAGATCACATATTCTCCATCTTTGATTTTGCTTAACAGACGTTCGCCTTCTTTATCCTTTACGATTTCATTTCCCGCCTCACTATGCTTTGTGGGGCGTTTTCATCTGGCACTTCTATAATTTCCAGTTTTGTGAAAGGACGAAGACGTTTTTCATATTCTTCAATCTGCATTCGCAGAGCTTTTTCTTTTAACTTACCTACTGCCACTATTTTTATCATATACTTACTCCTAACACGGTGAGTGGATGATGCATATATTTTCGTTTTAACGTGTGAAAGATACGATGAGCAATCAACACTTCCATCACACTGGAAAAGGTATCCACAGCATTCACAACCCATGCCTCTCTACAGGTTGGGGGAATAATCGTCTATGGCCACATATGTTTTCGTATGATTTCTGCTTCTTTTGCATTGATATTAAAATCACGTAATGCATTATGATATGCGAAATTCGCATGACGAAAGCCATGCCATTTATGCCATTTTTCTTTTTCATGCCAGTCATACAGGAAATAATCATGTAATAATGCCCCTGTAATCAGACTTTTTTCATCACTGTGCAAGTGTAGATGACAATTCATCGCATAACTGTAATAAGCAACCAAAATGCTGTGTGTCAGCGTTGAAATATCACCATGCTGTGTATAACTTTGCATCTGTTTTAAAGATGCCTGTGACAGCAGTTCTTCCACTGTGGTTTTAAAAAAATGTAATTGTTCCTGTTTCATCTCATCACCTGGGTATGTTATATCACAATTTTTGTAAAACTGCCATATTTTCACTTCTTACTTTTTCTTCTTTTTTCCAAGCAAAGCTGCTGCCGCAATGGAAACAACCCCTGCCACAGCTAATGTACTTTTATATGCTTTTTCTTCCAGCTTCATGATTTTATCTTTTGTTTCCGTGTTTTTTATTTCCTTTGGTTTATGAATTACACGAACTGGTGTTTGATAGCTTTCCACCATACAGGAAGCCATTGCTCTTAAATCATCGTAAGATGTACAATTATTTTCTTCCATAATCGCCTGGACAGCATCTTTTTGCTGCTTCGTTAAATCTTCAGGATTTGGTTTCTTTTTCGCATATGTTTTGATAAAACTAATAATATTTTTATAAAACAATTTTGCCTGAGATAACATTTCTTCATATGTATGTGTTCCCTGCATCAACAACTGTTGATTTATTGCCTTTTTTTCATCCTCAGACATTGCATTCCAATCTTCTTCTCCTGACAGAATAATGGAATAGTTTTCTGCACTGACTTCTTGAAAAGCACCATTCTGATCACTCATATAAAGACTTATAAATTCCTGTAACATATATTCTACTTCTTTAGCATCCAGGATAAAATCTTCATATATTTTACAATCATGATTTAATAATATTTGATCAATGATTTCTTTTTCCATCTTTGACATGCGTTTCCAATAGCTTCTTCCAAGCATGATCTGTTCATAATTATGAATATCAATTTCTGAATAGATTTCTCTATCTTGATTGGATACATACACTTTAACAAATGATTTTGTGGAGCTATCCAGCATTTGCGCAACATTCAACAGCTGTTCATATGGCTGATTGAGCTTTGCGTTAATTGCTTCTTTTGTGCGAAGGGATAATAAATTCCAATCAATCTCCCCAGATAATATCTTCTGATAATTGGATGCATCCACACTGAAGTAACATCTTCCATCCTCACCAATCATATGTGATGATAAAAAAGTTTCCACTGTTTTTGATAAACTGTTTGCTTCAGATAGCATTTGTTCATAAGTACTGCCACCATTTGCCTGTAAGATTGCATTTACAGCTGCTTTTATTTCATCTTCCATACCTTCATATGCAGATTTTCCCAGCATGATTTGTTCATATTGATTGGCGCAGACCTCCTGATATATATTTTCTTCATCATCCATGAGATATGTATGCATAAAAACATCCGTTTTTGATTTTAAACGTTTTGCTTCCGCCAACATCTGATCATAGCTTTTGCTTTGTGCTGCCAGCAAGATACCATTGGCAATTGTCTTTTTATCTGCACTCATATAATTCCAGATATTTTCCCCTGATAAAATTGTCATAAAATTAGAGGAAGTGATATCTTGAAAAGGATGTCCATGATGATCTTTGGCGTAGCGATTAATGAATGCTACCGTCTGATTCAACGATGCAACTGCATCCTCTTTTTTCTGCTTGGTTTTCATGAAAACTCACCTTCCCTCATTTTTGTTTATATGGTCTATACCATTATATTGTTTGAAAGGCAACTTTGCAAGCGTTTTTGATAAATGTTTACTATTTTCATTTCATTTACATCTTATGTCAATCACAACCACAAAAATTATCATACCACGATAACAAAAAGCTTACACGATAGCTCGTATATCAATTTTATTTTTTACAATTTGATAAATGAAAGCTCTCATCTAAGTGCTGTTTGATTTCTTCATCACTGAGTGTTTCATCAAGTACCAGTGTGATCCAGTTTTTTTTGTTCATATGATAAGCTGGATAATATCCTGGTTTATTTAAAAGTTCTTCTAATTGCTCTGGTTTTATTTTTACATCTAAAATTTCTATTTCTTTATCTTCATTCATAATTTTTGATGCATGGATATTTAGAATAATACCATACCATTTTTGATTTTGTGTATTACGAAACACGCCATGTCCAGGATATTTTTTCCACAAAAACTCTGGTGTTGTTCCATAGGTTTCTTTCAGATATACAGCGATTCTATTTGACTGATTTCCTATAAATGGCTGTGCATCGTAACAATTTGTTACAATATCATATAGAATTTCAAAATATGCTTCTCTCATTTTTGACACAAATTCTCCCGTTTGTTGTTTGATCCGATGATTGACATATTCTTCTCCACTTTCCATATCATATAGTTTTCCACTTAAATTTCCTTCCTCATCAACATGAATTTCCACATTGAAAACATCCATCATGATGGTGTGATATATGTATTGTCCTACTTGTTTTTCAAAACCATATGCGATTAGCTTATGGAAATTACAACGTGCTCTTCTGGTTACTTCATTTTCCATCTGTGTCAACTCCTAATGCTTATATTATATCGTATAAACATAATTTCTGTATATGCAAGAAAGACCTGCCTATTCGACAGGTCTGATTCATTAAGCATCTTTCATGGAATCTAAAATACCATCTACCAAAGCATCCATTTCATTACGATTTGCATCGTTCATACTGGATACAAAGGATAATTCTTCATTCAGAATACTCATCTGTTTCATTTCATCTAAGCATTCTTTCATTAAGCTGCCAGATTTTGGTGCCCAAGAACCATTTTCAATGATACCCACCACACGTTTTTGAACATTTAGTGCTTTCATATCCATAAGGAAATTATGCATAACCGGATAGATACCTAAATTATATGTCACGCTGGCTAATACTAGATGACTGTATTTAAAGGTTTCAGAAATCAGCTGAGATACGTGTGTATTTGATACATCATAAAGTGCTACATTGTGCATACCTTTTTCCACAAGTTTTGTGGCTAACACATGAGCGGCATTTTCAGTATTTCCATACATAGAAGCATAGGCAATTAATACACCTTTTTCTTCTGGTTCATATGTGCTCCAGTGTTGATATTTATCAAGGATATATCCTAAATCATTACGCCATACCGGTCCATGAAGCGGACAAATCATCTTGATATCGATCGTCGCAGCTTTTTTCAATAATGCCTGTACATGTGCACCATATTTCCCAACAATATTGGTATAGTAGCGTCTAGCATCATCAATCCAATCACGATCAAAGTTCACTTCATCATTGAACAGCTTGCCATCTAAGGCACCGAATGAGCCAAAGGCATCGGCAGAGAATAATACCCCATTGGTAATATCAAAGCTTACCATGGCTTCTGGCCAGTGTACCATAGGTGCTTCTACGAATGTAATCGTATGTGTACCAAAACATCTGGTATCGCCTTCTTTTACTTCTTCCATTTTTTCCACATCAAAGCCAAACTGGCGCATTAACAGGAAGCCTTTTTCTGTAGAAATCACGGTAACATTTG
>ERZ832973.2447-NODE-2447-length-9791-cov-2.308854_pt1 | contig 9791 bp, 9 predicted proteins | sample MGYA00519950_ERZ832973 | MGnify/ENA primary metagenome ERZ832973 (study PRJEB31850, sample SAMEA3708734) | human gut metagenome | biome: human gut; feature: human-associated habitat; material: faeces | place: China | collected 2014 ... | reverse complement strand
ATGGAGTAAAGCACTCGGCGCTGTACCGGCTTTAAACCATCCCGCACATCCGGCAGGGCCCGGGCAGCGATAACGCTCATGGCATAATCGATATAAGACTTCTCCATGGTGGATTTTAAGTCTATATCATGAACTTTATCAAAAATATTTGGTTCCATATTGTTCTCCTTGTTGTCTCATTCCATCAGAAACCGCATGCTAAGCAGCTTCCCTGCAGCATTCCTGTAATGTTCCGATCAGACAGATCAGATATCCAGGTTCTGTACATATTTGGCGTTAGCCTCGATAAATTCACGGCGCGGCTCAACCTGATCTCCCATCAGAGTGGTGAAAGTCAGATCCAGCTCGGATGCCACATCGTCATCCATGTTCACGCGCAGAAGAATACGACGCTCCGGATCCATGGTGGTCTCCCAGAGCTGCTCTGCGTCCATCTCACCAAGACCTTTGTATCGCTGAATCTTATTGTTATTGTCACGGCCGACTTCCTTGATGATCTGAGCCAGTTCTTCATCGCTGTAGGCATACCAGATCTTCTTGTTCTTCTCCAGCTTGTATAACGGCGGCTGTGCCAGGTATACATGTCCCTGCTTTATCAGTTCCGGCATAAAGCGGTATAAGAAGGTCAGCATCAGCGTGCTGATATGTGCACCATCCACGTCCGCATCGGTCATGATGATGATCTTGTGGTAGCGCAGCTTGGAAATATCAAAATCATCGTGGATTCCGGTACCGAACGCAGTAATCATAGCTTTGATCTCTGCATTGGCATAAATTTTGTCCAGTCTGGCCTTCTCTACGTTTAAGATCTTACCGCGAAGCGGCAGGATTGCCTGGGTATCCCGGGAGCGGGCCGTCTTTGCAGAACCGCCTGCAGAATCTCCCTCTACGATGAAAATCTCACATTTTTCCGGATCTTTATTAGAACAGTCTGCCAGTTTTCCCGGAAGTGCCATGCCCTCTAAAGCAGTTTTTCTTCTGGTTAAATCGCGGGCCTTTCTTGCTGCCGCGCGGGCACGCTGTGCCAGAACAGATTTCTCGCAGATGGTCTTGGCTGCTGCCGGATTCTGCTCCAGGAAGTAGGTAAGCTGCTCGCTGACGATGCTGTTTACCGCACCCATTGCCTCACTGTTGCCAAGCTTCTGCTTGGTCTGCCCTTCAAACTGCGGCTCCTCGATTTTGATGCTGACAATCGCAGTCAAGCCCTCTCGGATATCCTCGCCGCTTAAGTTCGGCTCACTGTCCTTTAACAGCTTGTTTTTGCGGGCATAGTCATTGATGGTCTTAGTCAGGGCATTTTTCAGTCCTGCCAGATGAGTACCACCCTCCGGCGTGTTTACATTATTGACGAAGGTATAAATATTTTCCGTATAAGAATCATTGTGCTGCATGGCAACCTCAACAAACACACCATCGCGGGTTCCCTCACAATAAATGACATTGTTGTAAAGAGCTGCCTTGCCCTTGTTTAAGTAGGTGACAAACTCCTGAATACCGCCCTCATAGTGGAATACCTTTTCTTTTTTCTCCTCGCGCTCATCCTTCAGGGTGATCTTTAAAGCCTTGGTTAAGAACGCAGTCTCCTGGAGACGGATACGAAGTATTTCAAAATCATAGACAGTTTCCTCAAAGATCTCCGGATCCGGCAGAAAATGAACCTCGGTACCATGCTTGTCTGCAGGGCACTCACCAATGACCTTTAACGGGTACATAACCTTGCCCCGTTCATAACGCTGCTGATAAATCTTGCCATCCTGATAAACGCGGACCTCCAGCCAGGTAGAAAGAGCATTTACAACAGAAGCTCCCACGCCGTGCAGACCGCCGGATACTTTGTATCCCCCACCACCAAACTTACCACCGGCATGAAGGATGGTAAATACAACCTCTACCGCCGGAATACCAGCTTTCTTCTGAATGCCGACCGGAATGCCGCGTCCGTCATCCAGTACCGTGATGGAATTGTCCTCATTAATGGTGACGTCAATCCGGTCACAGTAGCCAGCCAGTGCTTCATCTACCGCATTATCTACAATCTCATAAACCAGGTGATGCAGGCCCCTGGACGAAGTGCTGCCAATGTACATACCAGGTCTCTTCCGGACTGCTTCCAGCCCTTCCAGAATCTGAATCTGGTCTGCTCCGTATTCTGCACTCATGTTATTTCCTCCTAGTCAAAAAATATATCGTCAGTTTTCGCCGGTCACCGTTCCGTTTACAACGTGAAACAGCTTATCCATCTGAAAACGGTTGTTTACAAAATCTTCCAGCCCCGTACAAGTGATCATGGTCTGGATATGGTCAATGGCGGACAGAAGATGGTTCTGCCGCTCCCCGTCCAGCTCCGAAAGCACATCATCCAGAAGCAGGATCGGATAATCGCGCACCAGTTTTTTAACCAGTTCAATCTCCGCAAGCTTTAAGGAAAGAGCTGCGGTACGCTGCTGTCCCTGGGAACCAAATCTTCGGATGTCAATATCCCCGATATAAAATCCGATGTCATCCCGGTGTGGGCCAATAAGGGTGGTTTTCTGTTTCACATCCTGGCTGCGGCTTCTCGCAAGCCCTGCCTCCAGTTCCTCTGCCCCGGAATTGGGATCATACACAATCTTTAAAGTTTCTCTTCCACCGGACAGTTTCCGGTGGATCTCACAGATCATCTCATTGAGCTGTCCGATAAATTCTTCCCGGAACCGGATTACCTCTTTTCCGTACTGTACCAGCTGCATATCCCACACATCCAGTGTTTCCTCGTATTCCGGATGGAAGAACAGCTCTTTGAGAAGCTTGTTGCGCTGCAGCAGGACCCGGTTGTAGGACACCAGGGAATGAACATACAGCTTATTTAACTGGCAAAGTTCCAGATCAATGAATTTACGTCGCTCTGCCGGACCGTTTTTAATGAGATTTAAGTCCTCCGGCGAAAAGAATACCACATTTACAATACCAAACAGCTCACTGGCCCTGCGGATCGGAATTCCGTTAATGGCCACGCCCTTGGCTTTATTTTTCTTCAAATGCATGTCAATGCGGTACGGAACATCGCGCTTGCGCACAGTCAGCTTGATGTGGGATTCATCGTTCTGGAAACGGATCATCTCCCTGTCTTTGCTGCCGCGATGAGACTTGGTCGTGCAGCAGACATAGACAGCCTCCAGAATGTTCGTCTTTCCCTGGGCATTATTCCCGTAAAGAATATTGGTCCCCGGGGAAAATTCCATATGTAGTTTGTCGTAATTCCGGTAATTCTGAAGCTCAATGGACTCTATGATCATAATGTAATCCGGATAGTCTCTCCCTGGAAGGTTACTTCATCACCATCACGAAGTTTTTTGCCCCGCTGATACTCTACATTGCCGTTTACCTTAACCAGCCCGTCCTCAATCGCATACTTGGCATCTACGCCGGATTCACATAAACCGGCTGCCTTTAATGCCTGACCCAGTTTAATATACTCGTCTCTTAATTTAATGGTTTCCATAATTTTCCTTTCTAAACGCCGTATTATGCCTCGTTGATAAAGTTTACAGGCAGAATCAGATAGATATAGCTTCCCTCTTCATCCTTGATAAAGCACGGGGACTTCGGATTCATCATGTAAAGCTCCACATCCTCATCGTCGATGACACGCAGCGCATCCAGTAAAAATTTCGGGTTGAAAGCAATCATGATGTCCTTGCCGGATTTGTGAGCCGGCACATTGGCATTCATGGAACCAAACGCAGACTTCACCCTCATGTTCACATTGCTGTCTTCCACATTCATGATGATCGGCTTGCGGTCACTGTCGCGGATCAGGATCATGGCACGGTCAATATTGTCCATGAAGTCACGCTTGTTTAACTTTACGCGGGTCTCATAATCACTGGAAAGCATATGGTCGATTTTAAAATACTCACCATCGATCAGGCGGGAAACCACAACCGTATCATCGAACTCAAATAGAATGTGATTTTTGCTGAAATAAATAAGGACTTCTTTCTCGTTGTCTCCAGTCAGGATCTTACTGATCTCGGAGAGGGTTTTGCCCGGTACTATAACCTTATGGTTATCGTAGTGTTCCTTGAGCTGGATGTTGCGGATGGAGATCCGGTGTCCGTCCAGGGAAACCACCTTGAGAAAATCATCTTTTACTTCCAGAAGTTCGCCCGCCATCATCTTATTGCTGTCATTCGGGGATATGGAAAAAATAGTCTGACGAATTGCTTCTTTCAAGGTAAACTGTGTCAGACTGATGTGCTGGTCCCGTTCGATGTAAGGAAGATAAGAAAATTCCTCACCATCGCGGCCCTGGATATTGAATACTGCATTTTCGCATTCGATCACAGTATTGAAACGATTGTCAGACGTAATGGTGACCGGAGTATCTCCATCTGGCAATTTTCTAATAATTTCATAAAAAAGCTTTGCTTCCAGCGCAATTTTGCCTCGTTCCAGGATAGAACCTTCTACTTTTGTCTCAATTCCCAGTTCCATATCATTTCCGGTCAGCTTGATCTCGCCTGCATCGGCATCAATGAGAATACATTCGAGGATTGACATGGTCGTTCTGGAAGGAATCGCTTTGGATACAATATTAATTCCATTTAAGAGAGCATCTTTCTTGAATTCAAGCTTCATGTTGATAACTTCCTTTCTGTCGGTTCAGAGTCTTTTTAAATATATATAAAATAAAATTTCGTCGTAATCGTAGTAGGGGATGTGGATTTGTGTAAAAGTCTGTCCAGTCCATAAAATATAAGGATTTCGTGGCGTGAATAAGGATGTTGAAAACTCCATGAAATCTTCTGGATGAACATGAGGTTATCCACATGTGAAAAATGGAGGTAAATTGTCCTGAAAATCATCCACAGGCTGCCCACAGAAAATCCACTGCTTTTCCACAGAAAAATGTGAATAAGTGGGGAGGCAGGCAAATCCATGTTTTATGTCAACCAAATGCTATTGCGGACTGATTTTTTTCTTCAGGATATCAATGGTATTCTGGAGAGATGGATTTTTTTCCAGATCTGCGCTGATAGTTTTGATACCATGCAGGATGGTAGTGTGGTCACGGCCGCCCAGTGCTTTGCCGATATTCTGCAGGCCGGTTTCGGTCATGGTGCGGCACAGATACATGACGATCTGGCGCGGGTAAACGATTTCCTTGCTGCGCTTGGCTGACATGATGTCTAATGGGGTCAGGTTAAAATGATCGGCAACGATCTGGATGATGAATTCCGGGGTAACTTCCTGTTTGTCGCCCGGCGCAATGATGTCTTTCAGTGCTTTTTCAGCCAGTTCAATGTCAATTTCACGGTTTTTCTCCAGCTTGGAAAGGGCAACGATCTTGGTGAGTGCGCCCTCCAGCTCACGGATATTGGACTTGATGTTGGTGGCAATGTACTTGATTACTTCGTTATCTATATTGTAACCTTCCATTTCCTCTTTTTTGCGGAGGATCGCCATACGGGTTTCATAATCCGGCGACTGGATATCGACGGTCAAGCCCCATTCGAAACGGGAACGAAGCCGTTCTTCCAGCGTCTCGATCTCTTTCGGCGGTTTATCTGAGGAGATAATGATCTGTTTTTTCGCTTCATAGAGTGCGTTGAAGGTATGGAAAAATTCTTCCTGTGTCGATTCCTTACCGATAATAAACTGGATATCATCGATGAGGAGGACGTCGTTGTTTCTGTATTTTTCACGGAACTCCGTGGTGGAAATATTGTTTTTGTTCCGGATCGCATCGATCAGTTCGTTCGTAAACTTCTCACTTGTAACGTAGAGAACCTTCGCTTTTGGATTGTTTTTTAAGATAAAATGTCCGATCGAGTGCATAAGATGCGTTTTTCCCAGACCTACACCCCCGTAAATGAAGAGAGGGTTGTAGATCTCACCCGGAGATTCTGCCACGGCGAGGGAAGCGGCGTGCGCTAAGTTATTGTTCGCGCCGACGACGAAGGTGTCGAATGTGTAGCGCGGATTTAAGTTCGCATCCTGGATGAGCTGGCGGCTGACCTCGGACGGGCGGTTGATCAGATGGCTTTTGTCCGTCTCTTTTTGCGGCTCATCGACCTGTTCGATGGTGACAAAATCGACCTCACACTCGATTCCGGTTAGTTCTTCGATGGTAATCTGGATCAAAAGTCCGTATTTTTTTTTGATATAGCCGAGAAACTGCACATCCGGAACCAGGATCTGAAGGGTGCCGTCTTTCATGGAATAAGGCTGCGTCGGAAGCAGCCATGTTTTGAAAGAAACGTCCGTCAGTTCGTGTTCTTCTTTAATATGGAGGAGAATTTCATCCCATTTTTCCTTAATTTTCTCTATCATACTGTGTCTCCTAAACGTAAAAAGCAGCCAAAACTGCAAAATAACCCAATCTAAGTTCTATTCTACATGATTTGTCCACATTTTTCAATAAAAACCCGTAATGTGAATAAGTGAAATTCAGTTATCCACGTGGAAAAAACGCCGAAAAATAAGGCTTTTTGGTGAATGGGTGTGAACAATCAGAAGCTTATCCAGATCGTATTCCACGGCTTTTCCACAAGTTATCCCCAAAATGTGGATAAGTGGAGGATAAGCTGTGAATAGGTGGCGGGAATGCTGATAAAATAAAGATTTTTTTATCCACAAAATGGAAACGTCCCGGTGTGTATACTGTATACAATAAGGTGCCTCGACAGCAATCGACGATCGATCTGTGGGGACGCAGGATCGAAATGGTGGAAAAACCACAGAAATTCCTTGTTCTATGGGGATTAAAAAGATCAAAATAGTGGTTGACGAATGCGGAATTCTTCTATATAATGGAGAAGATGTTTAATTACAATAGTCTAACTATGTTGAGAAGAATGCGGATTTCGGCGTGAGCCGGAGGAAGCGTGGATTTCTCTTACTATATTATGGATGAGGAGGTGTATGCAGACATGAAGATGACATTTCAGCCGAAGAAAAGACAGAGAGCAAAAGTTCATGGATTCCGTGCGAGAATGAGCAGCGCAGGTGGAAGAAAAGTTCTGGCTGCCAGAAGAGCAAAAGGTAGAGCAAAATTATCTGCTTAATGAACGAGGCCGCAATCGAGTTATAGATTGTGGCCTTTCTTAATATTCATAGAAAAAGTTCTAAGAATATTAAGAAAAGCTCTGCGATGCACACTCGGTGCAGGGGAATTGGTGATTTTAATGAAGCGTTTTAATTCAATTAAGAAGAACAGCGAATTACAAAAGGTTTACAAGACAGGGAAATCCTATGCCGATAAGCTTCTGGTTATGTACGTGAAGCGGGTGGATGACGGGAAGGAGCCTCGGATCGGTATCTCCGTCAGCAAAAAGGTTGGAAACAGCGTGGTCCGCCATCACGTGACAAGGTTGGTACGGGAGAGCTATCGGTTAAATAAGGACAGAGTCAGACTCGGATTAGACATCGTAGTCGTTGCCAGACCGGCAGCGAAAGAAGCAGACTTCAAAAAAATTGAGAGTGCATACCTGCACTTATGCGGACTGCATAACATTCTGGAGAATCGAAGTGAGAATATTGATTAAGAAGATCTTGATAAAGATGATTCGGGGATATCAGCTCTATATTTCCCCTATGACAGGACCTCACTGCAAGTACACGCCGACGTGCTCGGAGTACGCCATCCAGGCACTTAAAAAGTACGGCGCTGTAAAAGGTATGATTTTGGCATGTAAGCGGATTCTTCGCTGTAATCCATTTGCAGAAGGCGGTTATGATCCAGTTCCGTAAAGGATGAGGAGGTAGTTCATTGGACGTTAGCGTTTTAGTTGCGACAAAGGCAGGTTCGATCATGGGACCGATCGCCAGCGTGTTTGGTTATATCATGGACTTTTTATTCCGGATTACCAGCAGCATGGGGATCATGAATATCGGTCTGTGTATCATCCTGTTTACCATTATCACAAAGTTACTGTTATTTCCTCTGACGATCAAACAGCAGGAATCGTCAAAACTTATGTCGCTTATGAACCCTGAAATCAAGGCGGTTCAGAATAGGTATAAGGGAAAAACCGATCAGGCATCGATGGCTAAACAACAGGTCGAGATGCAGGCAGTCTATGAGAAATATGGCTCGAATCCGATGGCAGGATGTCTGCCGATGGCGATTCAGCTTCCGATTATCTTCGCTTTGTACCGGGTTATCTACAACATTCCGGCATACGTACCGTCAGTACGTGTCTTTTTTGACAACGTAGCGAACCCGCTGATGGGGCAGCCGGATTACATCAACAAGATTTCCGAGCTGGCAATCGGTGTCGGCATGGCGGTGGACAAGGTAGACTACACCGTGGCAAACAAAGTCGTAGATATGTTATATAAGTTGACACCGGCTGGATGGGATACGCTGGAAAGTTTATTCCCGCAGATCTCTTCGACGATCGCAGAAAATGCGAGCAAGATTGAGCAGATGAACTATTTCTTCGGCATCAATCTGGCAACTCCGCCGTTTACCGGTTTTAACCACATCACGATCGCATGGATCATCCCGATCCTCGCAGGTCTGACCCAGTGGATCTCCACCAAGCTGATTTCCAATTTACAGCAGGTGGATCAGGACGCGCCGGGCGCGAGCATGATGAACAGCATGATGATCACGATGCCGCTGATGTCCGTATTCTTCTGTTTCTCCCTGCCGTCCGCGATCGGTATCTACTGGGTGCATTCCAGCTCGTTCAGCAGCTGATCGTAAATGCACATATGAACAAGATCGATGTCGATGATCTGATCCGCCGCAACGTGGAGAAGATGAACAAGAAGAGAGCGAGAAAAGGTCTGCCGCCGGCCAATGTCAGCGAGAAGGCAAGCGTGAATTTAAAGGCGCTGCAGGCACGCGAGGATGCGGAAAGCAAGGCGAAAGAGGACAAGATCTCCCGCAATAAAAAGCAGATGGAGGCGTCTGAAGCATTTTACAATTCCGATCCGAAGCCGGGCAGTCTGGCTTCCAAGGCAAAGATGGTGCAGAAGTACAACGATAAGCACGCGAAAAAATAGAAGGAGGGCGCAGGATGGATATGATTACGGTTACCGCTAAGACAGTCGATGAGGCAGTAACAAAGGCACTGATTGAACTGGAAACCACCAGTGATAAATTAGAGTACGAAGTGGTCGAAAAAGGAAGCGCCGGATTTCTGGGGATCGGCGCGAAACCGGCGATCATCCGTGCTAAGAAAAAAGAGACGCTCGAGGATCGTGCGATCGACTTTTTAAGCCAGGTATTTGATGCGATGAACTTAGATGTGAAGATCGCAGCGGCTTTCAATGAGGAAGAGTGCGAGATGAACATCGATCTCTCCGGCGAGGATATGGGTATTTTGATCGGTAAGAGAGGTCAGACCCTGGATTCTCTCCAGTATCTGGTCAGCCTGGTTGTCAACAAGAAGAGCGAGAATTACGTCCGCGTGAAGCTCGATACCGAGAATTACCGCGAGAGACGGAAAGAGACGCTTGCAAAGAACATTGCTTACAAGGTAAAGAGAACGAAACGTTCTGTATCTTTGGAGCCGATGAACCCGTATGAGAGACGGATCATTCATGCAGCGCTGCAGAATGACAAGTATGTCACCACCCGCAGCGAGGGCGAGGATCCGTTCCGGCATGTGATTATTTCGCTGAAGCGTGAGGGCAGACGCGAGAGAAGTGACGGGTATGGGAGATATGAGAAGTAAATAAGTGTGACGAAGAAGGTCTGGAGGTATCTAGACCTTCTTTTTTGTGGGGGATCGAGCGCGAGAGGTTTATCGTGAAAACATGAAAAAAGAAATAAATATTAGACTAGATTTGTAAAT
>ERZ832973.2439-NODE-2439-length-9832-cov-3.937097_pt1 | contig 9832 bp, 7 predicted proteins | sample MGYA00519950_ERZ832973 | MGnify/ENA primary metagenome ERZ832973 (study PRJEB31850, sample SAMEA3708734) | human gut metagenome | biome: human gut; feature: human-associated habitat; material: faeces | place: China | collected 2014 ... | reverse complement strand
TAAAAATTCAATTGAATTAAAAATTAGAGAAGATTAACTTGAATTAGTTATGTTTTTATAAAATATAAATTATGAAGTTTTTTTATTATAGTAATATGCGTAGGGGGAAGTACAATGTATTACAAATTAAAAAAAGTGGTTATGAGTATTATTATAAGTTTATTAATGATATTTTTAGTAAGTTGTGGAACAATGGAAGTAAGTACAAATGTAAAAGTAAATAAAGATGGAAGCAGCAATACAGTATTTAGATTAGTTTATGATGAAAGTATAAAAAATGTGGTAGGAGATGGATTGCTACAGCAGGTATTAGGTACAGAGACAGAAGTTAATGTGTATTCACAAGATAATAATACTATTGAAGAGGTTACAATTACAACTTCCAAAATAAATATAAAGGATTTATTAAAATCTAATGCTTTAAATATAAGCAATTTGTCATATGATTATGGCAATATTATTAAGTACGATGTGAAAAGAAAAAAAGGAGTTTTAAAGGATAAATATACAATTAATATAGGTCTTACTAAAGATTTATTATCAGAGATAGATGCTAATATTGAAAATGAAGTAAGTAATAATATAAATAACTATATTACACCAGAAATACAAAAATATTTGTATGGTAATGTAACTAGTTTTTTAATTGGAAATGTAACAAATACCATCAAAAATTATGTGGCACAAATACCATATGATTTAACACTTTCCATACCTTTTAAGATTACAGAAAGTAATGCAACAACAAAAATTGATGATTATACAAACAAGTGGAGTTATACTCTGCAGGATTTAAATACAAATACAGAAGTGAGGTTATCATTTTTTGCACCTAATGTAATTAATATGGGTTTAATTATATTATGTGCTGTGATAATTATTATATTAATAATAGTATTATTAGTAAGACATAGGAAAAGGTAAGTAGAAGGGGCTGTCGCACTATGAACAGACCCTTTTAAATATATATGTAAAGGTGTAAGTGCCAATATAGATTTTTATAGTAATTTTGTATATAGCATGGTTTTATATATTTCTCTTTTGATGGATATAGATAAAATTTAATTATTGACACAAAATAAATAAGTAGATATGATACTAAAGACTAATGGAATAATAATGAAGAGGAGATGAATAAATGAAATTAATATTAAAGTATTTAAACAGATATAAAGGTTTAGTTTTATTAAATATAATTGGTGTATTAGGATTTGCTTTAGTTGAGTTAGGTATACCTACAATAATGGCTACAGTCATAGATAAAGGTATAGCTTATAATGATATAAGCTATATAAAGAAAATGGGAACTGTTATTGTTATTATATCTGTGCTAGGTGTTATGGGGTCAATACTTTTAGGATTTACTTCAGCGAAGATTTCCACCAGCGTTGTTAGAGATATAAGACATGATATCTTTAAAAAGTCTCAAGAATTTTCTCATAGTGAATACGATAGATTTGGTATATCATCAATGATAACTAGAACTACCAATGATGCCTTTCAAGTTATGCAATTTACTAATACTATTTTGAGAATGGCAATGATATGTCCTATTATGTTTATCATAAGCGTATTTTTAATTTTATCAACAAGTGTGAGATTATCTGCTATCTTATCAGTTACCTTACCACTTATTGTTTTAGGCGTATATTTAATTGCTAAAACATCCCATCCATGGTCTCAAACACAACAAAATAATTTAGATAAGCTTAATAGAATATCTAGAGAGAATTTAACAGGAATTAGGGTTATTAGAGCTTTTGGTAATGATGATTATGAAAGAAAGAGATTTAAAAAAGTTAATAATGCATATGCTTTCATTTCAAAAAAGCTATTTAAACTTATGTCAGTGGCTCAACCTACTTTCTTTTTATTATTAAACTTAGCTATAATAGCTATATTCTGGATGGCTAGCAAGATGATAAATATTGGCTCATTGCAAGTTGGGCAATTAGTTGCATTTATAGAATATTTATTTCATGCAATGTTCTCTTTAATGTTATTTTCTAATGTTTTTGTTATGTATCCTAAAGCACAAGTTTCAGCAGAAAGAATACAGGAAATATTAGATGCAGAGCCTATGATTAAAAATCCAGAACAAGGAATTACTGAAACAAATAATGAAGGAACATTAGAATTTGAAAATGTTACATTTGTTTATCCAGATGGAGAAGAACCAGTAATTAAAAATGTTTCATTTAGTGCTAAAAAAGGAGAAACCATTGCTTTTATTGGTAGTACAGGTAGTGGAAAGTCAACACTTATTAATCTTATACCAAGATTTTATGATGTAACAGAAGGAAGTATAAGAATTGATGGTATAGATGTGAGAAAGTTTAATTTAAAAGCACTAAGAAAGAAAATAGGCTTTATAAGACAAAAGAATTTATTATTTACCGGTACTATAAAAAGTAACATAAAATTTGGCAAACCTCATGCTACTCATGATGAAGTTGAAAATAGTGCAAAAATTGCACAAGCTTATGATTTTATTACTACTAAAGAAAAGGGCTTTGATGAACCTATAAGTGAAGGAGGCTCTAATGTATCAGGAGGGCAAAAGCAAAGATTATCAATAGCTAGAGCTTTAGTAAGAAAATCAGAAATATATATATTTGATGATAGTTTTTCAGCCCTAGACTTTAAGACAGATGCTATTCTTAGAAAGGCTTTGAAAAAAGAAACTAAAGATGCAATTGTTTTAATAGTAGCGCAAAGAATAGGATCAATCATGGATGCAGATAAGATAATTGTATTAGATGAAGGAAAAGTTGTAGGCGTTGGTAAGCATAAAGAATTGTTAAGTACTTGCAACGTATATCATGAAATAGCATTATCACAACTTACAGAGGAGGAACTTGCATAATGAATAAGATAAAAGATACAATTAGAAAAATAGCCCCCTTTGTAAAAAATTATAAGAAAGGGTTTATTTTTGCCATAATACTTATTATTTCAGCAGCTGTATTTACAGCTCTTGCTCCTATGGTGGAAGGTTTTATAATAACTCAACTTACCAATGATTCTCTTGATATAATCAGAGGTGTTGAAGGCGCTAGTGTAAATTTTAAATATATACTAAAGGTATTGGTGATTCTTGTATGTATATATTTAGGTAATGTATTATCAACTTATGGGGCAAGTTTTTTATTAACTAACTCTATACAAAATAGTATGAGAGACTTAAGAGGAGCCATACAGGATAAGATTAAAAGATTGCCAGTAAGTTATTTTGATGGAAACAGCTATGGTGATGTATTAAGCAGGATTACTAATGATATTGATACTATATCAAATGCTTTGCAGCAAAGTTTAAGTCAGATAATTAATTCTATTTTAGCAGTTTTATTAGCTTTGATTATGATGTTTAGAATAAATGTAAAAATGGCTTTTGTGGCAACACTAATAATACCATTAAGCTTTCTTGTATCAAAAATTGTGGTAAGTAAATCACAAGGCTATTTTAAAGCACAGCAAGATGCTTTAGGAAAGCTAAATGGAACTGTACAGGAGATGTTCACAGGTTTCAATGAGATAAAGCTATATGGTAAAGAAGAAAGTGCCATAAATGAATTTGTTGAAATAAATAGTAAATTACAAGCTTCAGGTTTTAAAGCTCAATTTATTTCCAGTACAATGGGGCCTTTAGTATCACTAGTAAGTTATCTTGGAATTGCTGCCATTGGAATTATAGGAGCAATTACAGCAGTAGCTGGTAGAATTACTGTAGGGAATTTACAGGCTTTTATAAGATATATTTGGCAAATAAATCAGCCATTATCACAAGTAACTCAATTATCATCAGCAATACAGTCAGCTTTTGCAGCGGTAGATAGAGTGTTTGAAATCTTAAATGAAGAAGAGCAAATTCCAGATAAAGAGCAAAGTGTCAAACTAGATAATCCAAGAGGAGATGTAAGTTTTGAACATGTAAAATTTGGTTATAATGATGATAAAATATTAATTCATGATTTAAATGCAGAAATTAAAGCAGGACAAATGGTGGCTATAGTTGGACCAACTGGTGCTGGAAAAACTACGTTAATCAACTTATTAATGAGATTTTATGAGCTAAAAGGTGGCTCAATAAAGATTGATGGAGTAGATACTCGAGATATGAAGCGTGAAGATTTACGTAGTCTTTTTGGAATGGTACTACAGGATACTTGGTTATTTAATGGTACTATTGAAGAAAATATAAAGTATGGGAACTTTAATGCCAGTAAGGAAGATGTTATATTAGCAGCAAAGATTGCTAATGTACATCATTTTATTAAGACATTGCCAGAAGGCTATGATATGGTATTAAATGAGGAGGCATCTAATATATCACAGGGAGAAAAGCAGCTTCTTACCATTGCAAGAGCAATACTATCAGATCCAGCTATTTTAATATTAGATGAAGCAACTAGTTCTGTAGATACAAGACTTGAGCTTATGTTACAGCAAGCTATGCAAAATGTAATGAAGGGAAGAACAAGCTTTGTTATAGCTCATAGGCTTTCAACTATAAAAAGTGCTGATTTAATCCTTGTAATAAAAGATGGTAATATAATTGAACAAGGAAATCATCAGGAACTTATGGCTAAAGGTGGTTTCTATGAAGAACTATATAACAGTCAATTTGCTGAACAATAGGATATTGATGATAAGGAACTCTAAGGGAGTTCCTTTAATCTTTTTTTAGAAGCTATTAAAATAAGAGATGGGTTTAATTACATAAGTTTTTTTTATAAACCTATTTAAATTTTTAATAAATGCAATATAATGAATAATGGCAATATTTATTATGTTAAGAGTTAATAGCAAATATAAGGAGAGGAAAGGTACTTGGAAAATGATTATGATGCTTTCGTTAATAGTAGTTTTAATATTAATTTTATTTTTATATAATAAAGATATTTTTCATAGAGATACAGTTATAACTATAGTGACTAATTTGCCATTAGGAATTTTCAAAGATGAAAATAAAAAGAAAATGGAACAAAAAGATATGATTCATATTATTTTGACTGCTGAAGAAAATAATATAATAGAACGTATTAAAAAAGATGAAAATAATATTAAAACTGAACAAGTAATAAATGAAGCACCATTAGCAAAAATAGAAGCTGATGAAAAGGTAGAAGAGATAGTTGAAAGCAATGAAAGTATTGAATTTCCAGAAGAAAAAGAAATTATAGTCTATTGGACACCTAATGGTAAAAACTACCATATGAAAAACACTTGCAGGACTTTAGCAAGAAGTAAGGTAATCCTTAGTGGAAATACTTTAGAATGTGAAAAAGCAATATGTTGTGAGCATTGCAAAATTGAAGAGGATAAAAATAAGATATAGTAATGCTATATCTTATTTTTATTAAGTAAATAATAGAGAGATTTTTCGCTTGGAGTTTTTAAATAATTTTAAGATGATATTCTCATCATTATAATTAGGATTAGAAATAACAGAGATATGAATTTCTTTTTTATTAACTCCGTTTAATCTATAGTTTATATTTTTTAAATAAATATCTATAAAATGAAGGCTATTATTAATAAGACTTAGTTTTTTAAAATACTTCTTGGCAAGAAGTAGATTATTAGTATAGTAATAGCATAAAGCAATTTCCATTAAGAATTTTTCTGAGTGAATAAAATACACATCCTTTTTTATTAAAGAAAGCTTTTCTAGATAGATAAGAGCTTTATCATATTCATGCCTTTGAGAAAAAATAAGACCAAGTCTATACATACAGTAATAATTTAAATCATTTAAGGAAAGAGACTTAGTAAAGTATTTTGCTGCTTTATCATATTTTTTTAAGGATAAAAAATAATCACCATATATTCTAAAAAGCTCATAATCATTATCATAAATTTTATATGCTTCAGATAAATAATTAAGAGTTTCATTTATATTATTATCTAACGAGTAGAATGCAAGACTTCTTAATTTAAGGTACTTATCTAAATTTTCAGCATTAATATTTTTTAAATGGCTATATGATAATGGATGTAGTTCATATAAGTTTTTGAAAAGAATGTCGATATTTAGGTTAGTATATAAGTGAAAAAGCTCTTTTTTTCTATCTAGCCATTTAAAGTGATTAGAGAATAAGATAAATACTTCGTTAGGAATGAACTTATGAGTTGTTAGATATTCAATGATTATTTGTTCAATATAAAAAGAAAGGTTTTCTAAAGAGAATATCTGATAACTTAATAAGTCTTTCCAGTTATTAATATCTATTCTTAGTTGGAAGTTAGTATAAATTTCATTTAATTTATTAATAAGTAGAGTTTCTTTTGTAGTAATAAATCTTTTATACATTGGTGCTGAAGTGATTTTATCATTAGGTGGATTTTTTATTTTTTCTTTGATAGCATTAATATATTTTTTAATAGATGCATTTAGGGGGGTTAACTTATTTAATAATTGGAATAAATCTAAAGCTTTAATATATTCATAAGAATAATAATAGCTTAAAGCTAAATCAGTTAATGCATCAATATCAAGATTATTTTTTAATTTTGAAGTGTATTTTTCAAGGCAAAGAATTGCTTTAGTATATTGTTTTGTTTTTACTAAAAGATGCCCAAAACTCGCTAAGCAGTACATATCAGAGCTATTTATTTCTAAAGCCTCTCTAAAATATCTTAAGGCGCTTATGGTGTCATTTTTATTAAGGTAATAGGCACCAAGAAGTCTTAATAAATCCAAATCATAAGAGTAGATAGTATAGGCCTTACTAAGATATTCAATAACATTCTTATCACTAATATAAATAAATGCTTTTTCTCGGAGTTCAAGATATTCTTCTATTTTATCTTTGCTGATGGTTGAAAGATAGTTATAGCTTAAATTAAGAGGATGATTTATTTCTTGTAGTAGATAATCAATGGTATTTTTAGGATATTTTTTATATAGCTCAGCTTCTCTTTCATTAAATTTTAAATATTTATCAAAAAGCAAAAATATTTCATGAGGTATATATCTATGAATAAAAATATAATTTATTAAATCATTTTCTAAAACATTTAGTATTTCTTTATTGATAAACATATAAGATTTTAATAATTCTATCCAGCTATCAATATTGAATCTTAAGACTGGATTGGTGTATATATAGTTAAGATTATAATTAAAATCAGATATGTAATTTTTATTATCTAATGAGTCATCACAATAGCTTTTGATATTTTCATAAGTATAATCAATTGAATTGTTAGATAAGCATTTAGACATATCTTTTACTGAAGTATTTACCAGTGACATTGCTTTTACATAAGCATTTGTCAGTATTGTATATTCATTAGTATCTTTTTCAAGGTTATAGCATTTTATTAATCTTGAATATGCTTTTTTTATTTCCCTTAAATCTTTTGTAGGATTAATTTCTAGTACGGTCCAACAACTCATATAATACTCCTTTCATTTATGAAAAGTAATATAATTATCATAACATAAATTGTATAAAAATGGAAATGAATATGAAAAATTTATATTTATATAAGTATAAAGTAGATATTTTAAAATAATAAGTGAAAAAATAATATAAAAAAATAAAATGACATAAAGTATGTAAAATTGAGGACAAAATTTAGTTGCAAATCATATATTAAATTGTCAGATAATAATTATAAAATTAATAAGGAGAGAGCATATATGCTAATTGATATAGTTCTTGTTTATGCCGTAGGCAGAGGCGGATTAGAAAATGTTATATCAAAAGTATATAATGGATTAGTTAAGAAAGGGCATAGAGTTAGAGTATTTCAAGCATATAGGCCGGAATATATTGAGTGGGAAAGAAATTTTGACGAAATATATTATTATGGTGAAGATATTCCTTTTTCTATGATAAATTCAGGATTACATCAATATGCAATGAAATATAGACAGGCTATTGAAGAAAAGGGAAGGCCAGATATAGTTATTGCAACTCAATCCACCAGTTTGAGTTATATTTGTAATGTTGCCTTAAACGGGAAAAATTATAATGTAATTCCGCAAATTTCTTGGTTGCATGGACCTGTAAGTGCCTATGGAGGTCGAGAACTTTTAAGCTTTAGTAATTCACATATGGCATTATGTAATAAGTTAGGTGATGATTTAGCATTAGCTTTAGATAGAGAAAATATATATGTTGTGGGAAATCCAGTACAGATTAAGAATTTAGATGTTATAAATAGACCTAAAGAAATACTGACCATATTATCATTAGGAAGGTTGAGTCCAGAAAAGGATATTGAGACTTTAATTAATGCTTTAGCAATTTTAAAAAAGCCATGGAAGCTTATAGTAGTTGGTGATGGGGGACATTATTCTACTTTAAGAACTTTGGCAGAAGAAAAGAATATCAATGAAAATATTCAGTGGACTGGATGGCATGAAAATCCTTGGGATACTGTTAAGGAAGCATCTGTTACAGTAATTTCATCATTATATGAAGGTTTTTCAATGACTACAGCTGAATCATTAGCTAGAGGGATTCCAGTGGTTACTACTAAATGTGGTGGTCCCGAAGATATGGTGGTTGAAGGCGTTAATGGATGGTTATACCAAGTAGGTGATTATATTAGATTAGCAGAAATATTATCTAAAATTCAAGATGGTAAATATATTTTGCCAAAGGCAGAAGTTTGTATTGATTCAATACAGAAGTTTGATGAACATGTAGTTATAAATAAAATTGAAGAAGTGATAATAAAAACTTATTATAAATTTTATGGATTTACACGTGTAAGATAAAGAAGTTAGGTGAAAAAAGATGTTAATAGATATAGCATTATACTATGTTGGAGGACGAGGTGGAGTAGAAACTGTTACTACAAAAGTATATGAAAATCTTAAGAAAAAAGGTCATAGGGTAAGGGTGATTATAGCATATGTTCCTCCTTACTTAAAATGGATAGATTCCTTAGGTGAAGTTTATTATTATGGAAATGAAATGAAAAATGATTCGTATGAATATTTAGGAGAAAGCTATAAACAACTTATGGAGAAAATAGGATTACCAGATATATGTATTGCAGCTCATATACCATTTCAAAGCTATATATGTAGTTTAGGTATTAATTGGGAAAAAACAGATAAAGTCATACCAATTTTATCTTGGATCCATGGAGATATAAATATTTATAAAGATCCATTTTTAATAAGCTATGCTAAAGCGCATTTGGCGATAAGTTCGGCAGTTGGTGATGGAATAAGAAGCTATGATAAGGAAAAGAATATATATTTAGTTAATAATCCAATTAGTATAAATAAGGAAAACATTATAAAAAGGCCGCAAGATGGTATTTTTAAAATTTTAAGTGTTGGAAGGCTTGAAGAAGAAAAAAATTTATTTATGCTTATGCATGCTTTAAATAAGATAAGAGGAAAATGGAAAGCTAATATAATTGGCGATGGTAGTAAAAGAAAGGTATTAGAAAATGTTGCTAAAATATTAAGAATAAATGAAAATATAAGTTGGAGTGGGTGGAAAGAAGAACCGTGGAAAGATATAGATGAAGCTAGTATATGTATTTCAACTTCAAATACAGAGGGATTTTCTATGGTTCTAGCAGAAGCATTATCAAGAGGTATACCAGTTATATCAACTAAATCTGGGGGACCTAAAGATATAGTTCAAGATGGAGTTAATGGGTGGCTTGTTGATAAAAATAATTATTTTAAGGTTGCAGAAATAATAAATAATATAATAAACAACAAAATAGAATTGCCTTCACAAGAAGTGTGTATATCATCAGTAGAAAAATTTGATGAAAATAAAGTTGTTTCAAATATAGAAAATGCAATTATTAAAGAATTAAAATAATAATTTAATTAGTTTATGATTAAGTG
>ERZ832973.2437-NODE-2437-length-9835-cov-13.582515_pt1 | contig 9835 bp, 8 predicted proteins | sample MGYA00519950_ERZ832973 | MGnify/ENA primary metagenome ERZ832973 (study PRJEB31850, sample SAMEA3708734) | human gut metagenome | biome: human gut; feature: human-associated habitat; material: faeces | place: China | collected 2014 ... | reverse complement strand
TACATGATAAATCCCCTTTCTGGTTTTGCATTTGGACTCCTGGTACACCGTAGCTGGGATGTACCAAGTGGATCATATCTGAGGTACGGCTTTCAGCATAGCCGCGATTTCAGCAAGTACAGATGTAATCCAATGTTCCGAAGAATTCAGCAGGTCTTCGGATGGAGTTCAAATGATTTAATTCACGCGAGAGTTTGCTATATCTAACTCTATTGGTTAGTATATTCTAACTTTTATTAAAATGCAAGAGGGAAATTGGAAGGATATTGAGAAAGTATTTCAGAAAAAAATCACTACTTTACAAATTTATGCGATAAAATATCGTTTATACTATTCCATGTATATAAAATTTTAACATTTTGAGTAGAACAAAAAATGGTTTTAATTACTTTAACAAAAAAATAATTAAAACCATTTCTACGATGTAATATTATTTATGTGGGCATTTTACATAAGTATTAGTTGAATACAATTTTGCATTAGCTAAATAGCCGCACTTTTCACATCTTTGACATGTATAAGTTTTTACAGTGCAACCACCTGAACTGTTGCTCATATGATTTGAAAAATATCCATTCACCATGCTATGCGTACAAAGTGCGTATGCATCAGCATCTTCATTATTTTCAATAATAATATAATTGCCTTCAGGATAAATAAAGGCTTGATTTCCCTTAGAAAAATCAATACTATCTATTATTATATTGAATGTATCATATGTAGAAAAATCTGGTTCATCATCGAAAATAATTTCGTTAAAACTTTCATCTGAAGATGGCAATGGTTCATAAGCTAATACCGTTCCAGCACTTGCCACAACTGTCAACGCCGACACTGCCACCATAATCCCTCTCTGTAACATCCCTTTTCTCTTTCCCTTCATCATGTAGTTGATCCTCCTTTTTAATGTTTTAAAATCCTTTCCTTCCTTATTGTTTTTATGTCCGGAAAAGTTATTTTTCCACACGGCTGGGCGAATATCAGAAGTTGCGGCTTCTAATACCAGCAAACTTGCATAGTCTTGACGTTTTTCTTTTGTACAGCCATCGACGGCTGCACTATCACTGACTATTTCTGCTGTATCTATGTAAAGGAAAAGTAAAAGATATGCCACCGGATTCATCCAATGTAAACACAGAACGAAAAGGCATAAAAGTTTTACTAAATTGTCATGATTTTTCAAATGTGTATGTTCATGCTTATATACCATAATAAAATCAGGATGCAGAGGAAAACTCTCTGGAAACACAATCTTCTGACGGAAAAATCCAATGGTACATGGACCACAGATCTCATCTGGAATCAGATAATAGGTGAGATTATCTTCTGGATTTTCAATCTTTTCAAAGATATAGTTCCGTATAGAATGTGCACCTCTCCAGTATTTAACAATCTCATAGATTGCAAAGATAATAATTCCTGTTAACCAGATTCTGGCAAATAGATTAAACCATTGAGGTATCCATATGTACTCACCCTGCTTTTCACTCCAGAAAGCCAGAGAACCTGACAGATAGGAATCAGCTTTTCTACCAATTAACATTGTTTCTGGAAGTGCATCTTTTGGAAGCAAATATTTAACCAACTGCACAGGTACCAGATAAAAGAACACACCTGTCAGTAGTAATCTTCTTCCGAGAATGTAATTATAGTTTCCACGCTGGATTATATACAAAAGTAAACAGATCACAACAGGAATACTTCCTGCAATGGACATACAGACTAACAGTTCCATTTAAAACATCACATCATTTCTTCTTAATGTATTCTAATAAGAATTCTTTCTCTTCCTCTGTAAGTTTCTTATCAGAGATCAGAGCGCTGACAAGGGTTTTCATATCAGAGACTGTATATCCTGATACGGATGGTTTTGAAATCTGTGTAGATTTGACAGTTTCCGTCTCGCCCTTTTCTTTAGCAAATTTGTTTAATCTATCATACAGATAACTGTTTCTCAGTCCAAGGATAAACATAGTTCCCGGATAAAGTAAAGATACTGTTGCAGCACCGATCATATATAAAGTAAATTTATGTGTATCGTCTACAGGAGGTTTGCTCATAAAATTGATAAAGAAGCAAATACCGGAACATAAGGTAAATAAAATCCAGCAGACAAGTTCTATTTTTCTTTTCATTCTTTCATCTCCTGATTAATCAGGCAGATAAAGTCATTTGTCTCACCTGATTCGGTTAAGTAATTGTAAATTTCTGTCACTTCTTAACTACAAATAGTCTACCATGTTTTGTACAAATTAAGCAACTGATTTTTGGGAATTTTTCAGACTTTTTAACGCCATTATTCGAGATTTGTCGAGAAATCAATTTGTTGGCACAGAGAAAGCCAGGCAAAAACTGCAGTATAATCTGCAAAGTTTCTGCCTGTTTTTTTGATAGGTTTATGATTTAATGATATTTACTGAACATGCTCATTATTTATGAAGAAATGAAAACAGACCTTTCTTTTTTTTATAAGGTTGTGAACTGATACCTTTTACTTCATATCCTGTTGCGCTGATGGCTGTTTTTAGCTTTGCTTCGTCTACAGGTTTCTCTGAAATGATCACAGTTTCCCCTTTGCTGTGGGAAGAAGTAACTTTATCTACCTGAAAGACTTTTCTCACTGCATCGTTTACGTGAGATTCGCACATTCCACACATCATGCCGTCTACTTTTACAGTTGTTTTGATCATGTTGTTGTCCTCCATTTTTATACTATAAGTTATAGATGGCTAACAAAACTTATAGCATATGATTTTCTCTCTTACAATAATTTTATGCCAATGCCTGGGCAAGAGCTTTCTGAATTGCTCCAAGGATTCCTTCTGAGGAATAAGTGGCACCGCTTGCAGCATCAATTCCGTCTGCTGACTGATTTCCCATAATCTGAGGATAAATAGTTTCCCATGCATAATCAAAGTACTCAGGTGAATCACTGTTACTCTGTTCAATAGATGCAATCTGACCGCCCTGAATCGTTACGGTCACATTTACTCTTCCACTGTATCCGTAGCTTGAGCCTGTATAAGTTCCGTCAATATATGGTCCTGTAGGTTCCGGCGTAGGCTCCGGAGTCTCTTCCGGTGTTGGTGTGGGAGCTGGTGTTTCCTCTGGTGTTGGAGTAACTTCTGGAGTCGGAGTTTCTTCCGGTGTCGGGGTTGGGGTTGCCTCAGGAGTTGGCGTAACTGTTACTTCTGGTGTTGGAGTTGGTGTCACTTTTGTGGTGCCTTTTTCTGCCTGTTTCAGAATATCTTTCATTGCGTTTATGATACCCTTTGAAGAGTAGGTCGCACCACTGACAGTATCAATGCCATCGACAGACTGATTCTGAATGATCTCATTTTCCAGGATATCCCATGCTTTCTTAAAGAACATAGGCGTATCTGTATGCTCTGCCTCCAGAGACTTGATCATACCTTTTTTTATCTTAGCTGTCAACGTAATTGTCCCACTGTATCCTTTACCGGTTCCTGTATATGTTCCGTCTTTGTAAATCTGTTCGTCTCCCGGCTTCGGTATTGGAGAAGGTTTCTTTGTCGGTTTCGGTGATGGAGTGGGAGTTGGCGTAACAACTGCCTGATTTCCTGATGGAATTGCCTGTGACAATGCATTCTGAACCGCAGTAATAATTCCGTTTGAAGAATAAGTGGCACCACTGACTGCATCTACGTTAGGAGACTGGCTTGCAAGAATTTTGCTGATCACACCCTGTGCATTTGCAAAATAGGAGGCTGTTTCATTTGATGCATCTACAATATTGATAGCTGCAATTTTATGGTCAGTGACAGTTACCTGAACAGTGATCGTTCCTCCGAAACCGGTTCCGGAGCCTGTATAGGTACCATCTGCATATCCACCGGCAGGAACTTCTGTAGTTGGTGTGACTGTGCTTCCTGCACCACCCCCTGCTGTACCTCCATTTGCAGAGGAACCTGTAGATGAATTTTTCTTTGTTCCTGTTTTAATCTTACTTGTTTTTTTTGTCTTTTTTGATGTTTTTGAAATTGAGGTTCCATTGGTTTCAGAAGAGTCTTCTGAATCAAAATCCTTACCTGCAGTTCCTTGTGAAATCAATTCTTTAATCTTATCAGTAGACATAACATTATTATTGGAAACTGATGTAGTCTCCACAGGACTTTTATCTGCCTGATAACAGGTTACACAGACTGCTGCAAAAACTGCTGCCGCAGGAATAAGCTTTAACCATGGACGGAAACTGTCCTGTTTTGGTTTCGTTTCCGGAGTCTTATTATTTTTCTGCTCATTATTTTTGTCCATAAATTTCTCCTTCTTCAATAGTTCCAGGAAATCATATTCAAATGATTTCTTTTCAACTGTATAAAGTTTTACAGTTGAAAAGAAATCCTGCCCTTTCTGTGGGATACAGGATTTCTTTTCTTTTGTCTGCGAATTCGACTGCAAATATCCGCCTGGCTTCAGTCCGGTCAGATTATTTTACAGTTACTTTAACTGTTTTGGTTACACCATTGCATGTTACTGTGATTTTGGCAGTACCCTTTTTAATACCCTTAATTGTACCATTGGATGATACTGTAGCAATTTTCTTGTTGCCGGATTTGTATGTAACTTTTCCTGACGGAGTTGCTTTTGCTGTAATCTTAGTTGTTTTGCCGGCTTTTACAGATACAGCTGTTTTGTTCAGTGTAAGAGTTGGATTTTTAACTGTTACTTTGCAGGTTGCCTTTACATCTCCGCATTTGGCAGTGATGACTGCAGTACCTTTTGCTTTTGCAGTAACTTTACCGGTTGTTTTGTTTACGGCTGCAACTTTTGGGTTGCTGGAAGTAAATGTAACTTTTGGTGCATCTGCTCCTGTTACAGTTGCCTTCAATGTAGTTGTTTTTCCTTTGTAAACAGTGGCTGTTTTCTTGTTGAGAGTTACTGTTACCTTCGTATCTGCTTTAACAAGAGCCTCTACTGCTGCGTTCAGATGAGTTGTAGCTTCATCAATCTCTGCCTGAGTTGGTTTTTCTTTTGCAAGAAGATCCTTTGCTTCCTGAAGCTCTAACTGCATTGCCTTCCAGGAATCTGCTGTGTAATCTGCTTCTTTTAATGCTTCTGCTTTTTCTACTGCTGCTTTTAATGCTGTTGTATCCGCTTCTCCTGCTTCCGGTTTTACAATGTTTGCATCTGTTGCATTAACTTCAAATACAGTATCTGCATATCCCATTGCATATACGGTGATTTTCCATTTTCCGGTTCCGTCTGTTCCTTTTGGAAGCTGGCAGCGATAGGAATCTGTCAGACCAAGCTGGATTCCCATTGCCTTGTGCATCCAGTTATCTGCTGCAAATTTTGTTCCGTAAGATGCAAGAACTTTGTCACCATTTCCGTAGTAATCCCATTTTACAGCATACATTTTAGCGCCAAGAGCACCATATCCGTCACCGGTAATGTCTACTCTTAAGAATTCACCGTAGCTTCCGCTTGCTTCTTTTACTGTTGCGGTAACATTGGATGCTGTCTGGAGTGCCTGATCTTTAAGTCCGGAACCTGTACCGTTTGTTCTTGCTTTGAATGTGAATGTTCCATCAGAACCTTTTACAGCTTCTTTTAAGCCGTTTGTTTCAGCAGTAACATCAGCAACTGCACTATAGGACTGTAAATTATTTTCTCCAAATCCTCCGGCAACTGTGCTTCCGTCTTCCACAACCTTGAACTGGGATTTGAAAGCTTCATAGTCTTCTGCTTTTACTGCGACAGGTACATATTTCAGGCCTACTACGTTGTAATGGTCGAATTCTACAACACTTCCGTCAGCTTTTGTGATCTGTCCTCTCTCAGGCTGATTCAGCTTTACAGTTGTTCCGTCTGTAAGAACTGCATCATTAGCTGAGGTCCAGTAGGAAATCTCATAAGAACCGCCGTTTTTGTCATACATGATTGCTTCACACTGGTAGCTTCCTCTGTGCAGGCCATGGTTTACAGTAGCTCTGGTTACTGTGTCGAAACCGCCTTTGTCAAGTTCATCATGGCTGTCTTTTGTTCCATTGGAAGCTGTGTTTGTAGCATTATAAACTCCCTCAGATGCCCAGTACTGTGCCCATGTCAGACCTGCATAGACATATTTGTAGCCTGTTTCTGCTGTTGCAGCGAATTCATCTTCTGCTGCTGCCTGATCGTCAACAAAAGGTGTTTCCTCATCGCCTGCAAAAACATCAGCGGTGTCATCTGCTGCATCAAACCCATCTGTCTGTGCCTCAGTCTCCACAGCAGCATCAGATGTAAAATCCGCAGCCATAACCGGTAATCCTGAAACCATCATTGCTGCACTTAAAATTGCAGGAGCTGCCATTTTGATTAAATTTCCCTTGCGCATACCTTTAAATCCTCCTGAATATGAGTTAATAAATATATTTCCAAACCGTCCGGAAAATTGAAATTTGGGACAGTTCAGAGATCCTTATATAAGATAAACCTATTCGCTGATGGAATAAGTATCTTTCAGTAATTGAAATCTTTCTTTCATGCCTTCCGTCATCCAGACATGATCAGAATCATCTACGAACAGACCGTCTGCATTGTATTTCTTCAAAAGTTCTTCTGCCTTTTCTTTTCCCAGTACAAAGCATGCAGTGGAAAGTCCGTCTGCGTTCAGGCCGTCATCACACACAACCGTCACAGATGTGAGACCGCTTCTTGCAGGATATCCTGTAGCAGGATCCAGTATATGATGATATCGAACACCATCTTCTATAAAGTATTTTTCGTAATCTCCGGAAGTAGATAAAAATTCAGTACCATTCAGAGTAACTACTCCCAGGTAATCACCTTCTGTATCCCGCGGATCAGTGACAGCTACCTGCCAGGCAGAGCCGTCGGGTTTGCTTCCATAGCTCATAACACTGCTGCCGCCCAGATTCAGGATCATACCTGATACATTTTTATCTGCATCAAGAATCTTCTGTGCTGCATCACAGCCAATTCCCTTACCTGCAGCCCCCAGATCAAGAGTTACCCCCTCCGGCATGGTAACTTTATTTCCATCCAGAGTCACCTTGTCATATCCTACATTTTCAAGCAGGGAATTTAATTCATCATCTGAAGGAATATGCGGATCCTCTCCGTCAATGTCCCACAGGCGGATCACTCTTCCCATAGTAGGATCCATGGCTCCGCCAGAAGCTTTCGACAAATCCAGTACCTGTTTTAAACAGGTGGCAGTTTCATCAGATACCGTTGTTGTATTCCCGGCATTTTGATTGATCTGGTATATCTGAGAACTTTCTTTTGTCCAGGAGATCCAGTTCTCTTCTACATCTTTTAATGCAGAGATTACGTCTGCTGTGATGTCCTCACCTGTTGTGTAAAGAGTCTCTGATACTACGGTGTCCATAGCAAAGTCTGTTTTGGTGTATGTGTTTATTTCAGAGTTTCCCCATACAGTCCGGGATGCGCATAAAAGGGAGACTGTAATAAAAAGTCCCAGTACAAAAGAGTGTCTGTTTGTCATATATTTTCTGATTCCTTATCCTCTTATTGTTGTTTTCAACTAACTCTATAGACTATATCACTGTATGGATAGTATGTCTACCAATATAGTTAGTTCTTACTAATCAAATTTTCTCAATAAGTTAGCAGTTGCTATTTTTTATCAATAACAGTGCCTGTATGAATATTTTTCCTTGGACAGACTGCAGTGCAGGCGTGACAGCAGATGCATTCCCCTGAATGTGCAGTATCACCGTCAATATCCAGGTGTGCGGGGCATCTCTTCTTACAGAGAGTGCACTTTGGCGCACAGTTTGGACGATTTCGTTTGAAAAGTGCTCCCGGAATAATCGGCATGATTGCAAATACTGCTCCCATGGGACAGAGAAACTGGCAGAAGAAACGCTCCTGTGTACACATTCCGACAATGATCAGGATCAGCAGAACTGTTCCCACAATGTAGGTAGATTTCGGCAGTCTGCCTGTTGTAAGCATGGAGAATACATCCCATGGACTCATCCCCTGTAATTTGGAATAGAATCCTGTTATGCAGGAAAGAAGCAGAAATGCAAGAATCACATATTTTACTTTCTGTAATCTGTGCACCCATTCTTCCGGATATCCATGTTTTTTCTTTTTTCCAAAGCATTTCGCGCGGATAAACGCAGTAAGCTCATACAGAGCATCTCCCAACGAGCCAAACGCACAGGCATAACCGCAAAAATGGCGTCCGAACAGAATGGTAATGATCAACAGTAATGCCGTGATATCCAGAAAAGAGTTCCAGGTTACGCTCTGCTGTCCTCCGATTGCAAGAAAGATAGATTTTACTCCTGCAAATGCAGTAGAAAAAAGAGATGGCGCTGCTATAAAAAATATAAGCTGTATGGCGGCACGGATCAGCCGTACCTTTCGTTGTTTCTTTTTCATGCGTTTTCCGCCTTTGATAATGCGTCATTTACTGCTTCTAAGATACCGGTAGAACTGAAAGTTGCTCCGGAAATGGTGTCAACATCTGTGCTCTGCTCGCTGATGATGCTGTTTATGACATTCTCACCCTGTGACAGATAAGCACTGTCTTCACCCGGTGCACTGACTACACTGACTGCTGTAATGGTATCGTTTTCCAGAGTTACCTGAACAGTGATCGTTCCACCGTATCCAGTTCCTGAACCTTCGAAGGTGCCGTTCTTATATACATTGTCAGAGTCATCGGCTTCTTCAGAATCTGCCTGGTCTGTATTTTCCTTATTATCTGTAGAATCCTTTTCGGATTTATTATCAGCTTCTGAAGAGGCATCAGAAGAAGTTTTACTTTCTGCTGCTGTTTTCTGTTCTTCATAAGTTTCCTGTAATGCTGTAAGAATCTGGTCCTGCTGATTCTCCAGACTCTCTACTTTTGCAGTCAGGTCTGCAATATCCTGAGTCTGTTCTTTATCCTTTACTGTTCCATTATAGAAAAATACCGCCATGATGATCAGCAAAAGAGCAATCAGACGCAGATAAAAATTTTGATTATTCACGTTGTTTCCTCTCTTTCATTTTATTTTTGCCGGATATGATATTTATTTTTGAGCGAAGCAAAACTTAATCACAACTAACTTTGGAAGTATATCATTTTCGTATCCAAAAATCTATATATAATGACTTTTGCTAATGTTGTTTTTTTCTCATTAAGATGACCCCGGAGTAAAATCCGAGGTCATTTATTGTGTGAGTCATTGATCTGTTATCATTTATTTTACTTTTACTGTAAATACCTTTTTAACTCCGTTGCAGGTTACTGTGATTTTGGCTGTACCTTTTTTCTTTCCTTTTACAATGCCTTTGGAGCTTACTGTTGCAATCTTGGTGTTGCTGGATTTGTAAGTAATCTTTCCGGATGGGGTTGCTTTTGCGGAAATTTTTGTTGTTTTTCCTGCTTTTACAGTCGCTGAAGTTTTTGTAAGTTTCAGTGATGGATTCTTAACTGTTATCTTGCAGGTTACTTTGTATTCTCCGCAGGATGCTGTGATCACTGCTGTTCCTTTTGCTTTAGCAGTTACAACACCGTTGCTGTTTACTGTAGCCACTTTTGTGTTGCTGGATTCCCATGTAATTTTATCGGTAAGGTTTGTTGTAACTTTGAGAGTGGTTTTTGTGCTGCCTTTTGTATATAGAGTCTTGGAAGAAGTATTTAATTCAAATGTATTTTCTACTTCTTTGTAAGTAAAAGTAAGATTATTCTTATATCCCACAGCAGTTATTTCAAATACAGTTGTGTCTGTTACCTGAAGATCTGTGAGGTCTAAAGTTCCATCTTCTTTTACAATGATTTTGCTTCCTTTTCCTGTTGCGGCATATTCTGTATCATCAACTTTTACTTTGCTGATGCTCTTAATGTATG
>ERZ832973.2429-NODE-2429-length-9863-cov-2.875714_pt1 | contig 9863 bp, 19 predicted proteins | sample MGYA00519950_ERZ832973 | MGnify/ENA primary metagenome ERZ832973 (study PRJEB31850, sample SAMEA3708734) | human gut metagenome | biome: human gut; feature: human-associated habitat; material: faeces | place: China | collected 2014 ... | reverse complement strand
AAGGTAGTATTTGACCTCTACAGCGGAACCGGAACCATTGCCCAGATCACATCACCGGTGGCTGACAAGGTAGTAGGTGTGGAGATCGTGGAGGAGGCAGTGGAAGCTGCCAGAAAAAATGCGGCGTTCAATGGTCTGGAAAACTGTGAATTTATTGCAGGAGACGTATTAAAGGTTATTGATGAACTTACCGACCGCCCGGATATTATTATCCTGGATCCGCCAAGGGATGGCATTCACCCAAAGGCTATTGGAAAAATTATTGATTCATTTAGGTGTAAAAGAATTGTATATATTTCCTGCAAACCTACCAGCCTTGCAAGAGATCTGGTTTTGATTCAGGAGAGCGGGTATGAAGTGAAAAAAGTATGCTGTATTGATATGTTCCCATATACTGCAAACGTAGAGACGATCTGTCTCCTGGAACTGCCGGATTAACAGAATGTCCAATGGATTTCAATATCTGTATTAAGGACAACAATTTTGTCAATTAAGAGCCGGATAATCCTCCTCATAGTATCTATATCTTCGGCTTCTATGGCTTCCTGGAATGCCATTGCATGAGATTGGATCTGAGTTATATCAATATTCATTGAGACAGGGGAATGCTCAATACGTTCCAGGAGGGATGCACGTTCTACTTTTAAAGCAGATAACCGTTCTTCGATCTGGCAGAGTTCTACGGCGCCGATTTGGTAAAGGCTCAGAAGTTTATCTACCTGTTTAGTTACTTCTGCCAGACGATCCTGCAGGAGCTGGTTTTCATCAAGTTCGGGTTTTGTGTCTTCAAGGATAATGGATTCCAGATATTTTTGGTCAGTAGCCAATTTTTGAATTTCTGAAATTATCAGATGATCCAACTCATCTAAGGTGTATGGATGCAGCCGGTTTGTACAGTACTCTGAACGAATCATGGCTTTACTTGTGCGGCTGACTGAATAGCAGACGTATCGGCGGAGATCATATCCTCTGGTAATTCGCCGGGGTTGCATTCTTGCCCCACAGTCACCACAATAGAGGAGACCAGTTAAGAGGGCATGGGAGCGGCAGCTTTGTTTCCGGATTTCACGGTTATGCTCCAGAATTACATTAGTAGTCTGGAAATTGGCCTCCGGGATGATAGGGTGGTGTATACCGTCACGGATAACATCTACATCACGAACTTTCCCAATATAAGCGGGATTTTGTAATGTACGCCTTACCATAGTACCAGTCCAGGCACGGACGGTTGGATACCTGTTTTTTAGATGTTCGGCAATTCCATTGATAGAAATACCAGACAGAAAGCTCTTGAAGATCTCCTGTACAATGGTTGCCTCAAAGGGATCAACGATCAAATCATTCGTACCGCTGATAAATTTGTATCCCAGCGGAGGACGTGAAGAATTATAGTGACCTTGAACGAGGCGGGCTTGACGGCCCATGGCGGTTCGTTCCTTTATATTTTCACGTTCAAGCTGAGCAAAGGCGGCGAGGATTCCAACAAACATACGGCCAAAAGCAGTAGATGTATCAAAGGATTCCATCATGGACACAAAGTCACAGCCATTTTCCAGAAATACATCTTCCAGAATTACCAGCATATCCCGCTGAGATCGGGAAAGCCGATCCAGTTTCCACACAATTACTTTGCTCACAGAATGATTTCGGACATCATGGATCATACTCTGTACTCCAGGTCTATCCAGAGAAGCCCCAGAATAGCCAGCATCTACGTGAACATGATAAATTTGGAATCCCATCGCATTACAGTACTGCCGCAGGCGGCTTTCCTGTTCCGCTATGGAATAACCTTCACGGGCCTGCTCTAATGTAGATACCCGGACATACAGATCGACAAAACAAGGGGAGATTACTGAAGTTTTTTTAGCTTTCATAATATCATTTCCTCCAAAAAGGTATAAAATACGCCCCTTGCCAGGACGTACCAGAAATGATATAATGCTGGTGATTAGTTGATTGCATCTTTCTGGTATATTCTGGTAAGAGATAATCTATGTAAAGCCGCTCGGTACGCCAATACCGGGCGGTTTTGCTTTCTACTGAATTTTAAAATTCATCTTCAGATATTGTTTTTACATTAAGAGTTCCATTTAAAAAATCATCAAGTGTCAATTCAGGTCCGTATGAAGCTCCGCCTTCTCGATAAAAGGTAAATGTATCTTCACATTTATAGTATTGGGTTTCATCACCAAATAAATCAGCTTTTCCACTCCAAGTAGAACCATAAGCGATTTTGATATCATATTCCCCACATGGTAAATAAAGCTTTACATTATCTTTTCCACCTTGAATGTAGATCAGGTAAATCGTATCGTAATCATGTGATTCAGTTAATTTCAAAAGATAGTCATATTCTGAATTATGTGGAGGCCAGATGAGAAAAGGAGCCAAAGGCATACGGTCTTGTTTACTATTCGAATAATCACTACCAAAATAGCTGTAGACGGTACCTTTTAAAACCGCTCCATTTCTAGGTGTAGAAATTTTGGTATTATCTTTTTGAGCATAACCTTTTGAATATTCAATAGAGGCACAAGCAGAAAGCTTTTTTTCATAGGTTTTCTTTTGTAAATATAGTGCAATTATTAAGGATAATATAATAATTGTGATGATAACTGGAAAGAGCTTTTTTCGCATATTCATTGGTATCCTTCTATACAGGAAAAAATTACCATATATTTTCCAATAATTTCTATATTATAATTCATATTGCGCCCAACCTTCCAAATAAAAGAAAGGTTGGTGCAAATGACGAAAAGAGTGTACATACATAATCATAGAAAGAATATATACGCATTTTACTTCAAGCAGACAAAAACTATCTACTATAATTTAGACTTCCATGGTGTGACACAACTGATACTCATTATTTTTTAACCTAATTTCTATTCTGGGAAGGTTGGGCGTTTTTATATAGCCTTGTCGGCTGGCTCAATCGTAGACTCAGCCAATAGCTCTTCTTCAGACTGAGGCATTCTGCGGACAGTTTCTTGCTGTACCTCAGTTTCTAAGCCGCTAAGAAAATAAGAAAGAGCATCTTGGCGGGTTTTAGGATCTAAAGCGAAGTAGCGTTTTAAAATCCGTAATTCTAAATCTGACATTCCCCTATCTTTTACAAATGAATCAAGGCTGAATGTATCGGGCTGAACCAGCATTGGTTCAATGCCTTTTCTGAGCCATATTTCATTGATTTTAAATTCGTAGCATATTGCTTTAATTGTGCTGTCAGAAACATTATGACCATTTTGCTCTATGTGGCTTACCCCGGTTTGGGTCAGACCAATTTTTTTTGCAAATTCTTTTTGATTCAGACCACTTTCTTTTCTGAGATTTTTAATTCGTGAGTTAATATTTCCCATTGTTATCACCTCGCTTTACAAAATCAATATAACAGTGAAGGTTAAAAAAGTCAAGATTAATAGCAAAAATATATTGACAAACAACAGTAAAGGTTATAATATTGAGTTGCAACAACAGTGAAGGTTAAAAAGGAGGTAAAAAGACATGGCTTTAATTCAGATTGAATTTAAAGACAATGATTTCAAGGAAATCATGGAAGACTTAAGGACAGCAGAGGAATTAACGCTTAAGGCATACAGAAAGCTGTCAGGTCTGGGAGTGGTAAGTGTAGAAAAATCCGGCTCTCAAGAAAAAGAGCCGGATCAGATGGATTAGTCCAGATTTTTCAATTCACCAATAAGAATAATCATTGCATTGTACATAGAATCAACAGCAGTATTTAATTCTTTTTTGGTGCATGGATCACTGGATTTGCCGCCTTTTGGAGTAGCAGTGTCTTTGAAAATAGAGGCAGCACGATATAATCCATCGATATCAACCTTACCCATAAAATCCCCTCCTTTCTATTCTGTACTCAGCCCTGCTGGGGGGCCTGTAAATTCAGTATAGAACGGGAGGGGAGAAAACACAATAAATAAAACTTGAAACTGTATTAGTAAAGTCTAAAGAGGAGGTGAAATAGGATGCAGTTATCCTTATGTATAGTAGGAGTGGTATTGCTGATATTATCAATTATCCTTTGTGTAGTAATGGAAGATGATATCTGGTGGATAGTTGTTCAGCTGATTGGAGAGGTAATTGCTTTTTTGGGATATGCTCCAATCCTGTCAAAATTCTTTTGCGAGTAATTTTATGCAGCGTTCATAAAGCGCATCTGTATGCTCAGACAAACCAGATTTTTTAATTTCATTTGCTAGTATGAAGAGAGAGCGGCGAGAAGCACGTTTATGACAGACGGCAGCAAGTTCAAGGGTTACTTTATAAAGACTTTGTCTATGATGTTCTTCCTTAGAAGTATGTCGACAAAATGAGTATGTGCTTGAAAAGTTTTGGAAAATATCTAACTTGGCCTGAATGGTAAGATTCATTTTTGTGATTTTATATTCTTTTATAGAATGAATAAGAGCAGTAATTGTGGGCGCAATAATGGCAGCCCATGCGGTAACGATGGCAGCATTTAAAGTAAAGTTGTTATCCATAATATCCTCATTTGTTTTGTACTCAGCCCTGCTGGGGGGCCTGTAAATTCAGTATAGAACGGGAGGGGAGAAAATACAAGGAAAGGAGAAAAACCATGTCAGAGAAAAATGGAACAGAAACATTGGTAAGAAGCGAGCAGAAACAGGAAGCAGAGGCAGTAGCGAAGGTACTTATGAACCTGAGTGAGAAGAAGAGAGTAGATCTGGAAAGCTTTTTAAAAGCGGTAGATTTTCTGGAGCAGAGGAATGGTAAGACGGCGTAGCACCGGGGGGTCTGTAGATACAGTATAGAACGGGAGAAAATACAAGGAAAGGAGAATAATGATAATACATATAATGAGCGATGGAACTGTTAGAGATAGTATCCAAGGAGTAGTGGTTCCAGGAGGGCATCCGGTTTATCAAGTCCTGGCAGAATTGATAAACAATAAAGGATTGTGTAGGCGATCCTTGAAACCTGGGACAATGAAGGCCAAAAAGGAGGAAAATGGTAATTAGTGGAACAAAAACTATTGCGGAATACAAGATCTAAGAGAAAAAGGAAAAGTTAGAAGAGAGAGGTTTAATGTTGGAAAACTTAACATTTGAAATGATAAGCCAGAATGAGGCAGAGTTGAAAGCTATGAGTGGAGGCACGATGCGCTTGATCTATAACCTGAAAATAAGGGGGGTTATTGAGAGTTACATATAAGAAGGAGAAACAAAAGATGAGTGAAGAAGTAAAAAAAGAGTACCATATTGGAGAGTATGCGTGTGGAGGGAATAGAAAAAGAAGGGAGATGGAGGTAGTGGTGTTCAGAAAAAAAGATATGCAGCCATGGTCTGATGACCTGAGGTGGGCCATCAGATGGGCGGAGGGAATGAGCTTCATGTTTGGCTTTACACTGGCGATGTTGATATTGAATTTATACGGTGTAATATAGGCGGTTGAAATACAATGAGAGGATGGAATAGATGTCGGAAATGTAATTGCTTACTGGATCCGGGAGAGGGAAGGTTATGCGAAGAATGCAAAGAGGAGCAGAAGAAGGGTACGAAAATCCATTTGGAACCTGTACATATCCCGGTAAAGAATTCAGGACAGCAGTAAAGCCCTGCAATGATCTCCAAACCATCAGGGCCTTACACATCGTACATTTTGGATTAAATCCACCTCTATTGTAGCAGATACTACAGAGAAACACAAGCATAATGGAGGAAGAACATGAGAAAAGAAGGAATTGTAACCAGGTATAACAGCAACTGTCTGTTCTGTGGCCGTCCAGTGGAGGCCACCCATCACCTGATCGGAGGTACATCCAAGAGAAAGCAGTCAGACCAGGATGGGCTCACAATCCCATGCTGTAATGACTGCCATAATATGGGGGATCTGTCCCGCAGGATCCATGGAAATCCCATGGCAGAGGCAATGTCTAAGATCATAGGGCAGCTTGCCTGGGAGAAGCGGGCGGTAGCTGAGGGCCAGACAGAGGAGGAAGCAAGGGAAGCCTTCCGCAAGAGATACGGGGAAAGCTACCTGTGAAAGGAGTTTTATGGACCATAAGGAAAAGAAACAGTACATGGAAGCAGGTACACGCCGGAGATTGGAGAAGCTGATAGATATGGAGAGGAATCCATCACCTATGACAGATGCATTCCGGCGGCCTGCATATGCAGGGACAAGCTTGTGTCCGGAAAGGAAAAAAGATGAAGATAATATCGATCATAAATTTAAAGGGCGGATGTGGGAAGACCACCACAGCAGCAGCCATGGCAGAGATACTGGCAGTAAAACACGGAAAGAGAGTGATCCTGCTGGACAATGATAAGCAGGGGAATGCATCACGGCTGTACCAGAGGTATAACCAGAACAGCAGAAGGGGAACTCTGGATATGATCCATAGCAGGAGCATAATCGGGAATATCATGGAAACAGGAATAGAGGGGCTGAGCCTGATTCCATGCAATTATTACATGAAACAGGCAGAGATTGAAATACTCATGGATTCCAGGACTACACAGCATGACCGTTACCGGGAAGCGCTGGCGCATGTGGAGGGGGAATATGATTACTGTATTATAGATAATCCCCCTGACATTGGGATGAATGTGGTTAATGCGCTGAGTGCGTCTCAGGAGGTCATTATTCCGATCAATCTGGACAATTATTCTCTTGACGGTTTGGAGATGCTAATGGAACAGGTGAGATCTATCAGCCGTCTGAATCCGAATATGGAAGAGGTATGGGGGCTTGTGACGGATTATGAGCGGAGTGCTACCAGTGAGTCAGCAGAGAAATGGCTTCGGGAGCAGCCGCATTTCAAGGTATTTTCTCAGCATATCCGTCATTCCAGAAAGGCCAAAGACGCTACATTTTACCATAGGAGCGTTGTAGCCCATAGCCCACGATCGGGGGCGGCTCTGGATTACAGAAGATTTGTGGATGAGTATTTGAGGAGGGCTGGGGATGGCATTTGACATATTAAGTATCCTGAACGGGGCTACCTTAGCAGAAACAGAGCGGACAGAGGAGTATCAGGATATCGTGTTGGATTATCGGGACATTGTAGTCACCAATCATAATAAATACAGCATGGTGGAAATTCAGGAGCTTGCAACAGGGATTCTGATGACCGGAGGCCTGCAGGCCCCGCTGGTAGTCGGCAGGGTATCCGGGGAGCATTGGCTCTTATCGGGACACAGGAGGTATTCAGCTCTCCGGCAGCTGATACAGGAGGGGCATAGGGAATACGAAAAGATACCATGCCGGTACAAGGATATGGACAAGCTGCAGTTCCGGATGGAACTTTTGTGTGGGAATACGTTTAACCGGAAGTTGTCTGATTATGACCTGATGATGCAGGCTCAGGAGTGGAAGGAAATCCTGACTGAAATGAAAACAAGTGGAGCGCTTGTTTTGGATAAGGGAGAGCGGATTAGGGACTATGTGGCTCAGATATTAGGCGAATCCAGCGGGAAGATAGGACAGCTTAATGCGATATATAAGAGTGCCCCGGAGGAAGTCAAGGAGAAATTCCAGCTTGGTGAGATGGGGATTACATCGGCCTATGAAGCTTCCCGGACGGCAGAGCCTCAGGAAGAGCCTCAACCGGATGAAAAGAGCGTAGAAATACAGAAGAAGGCAGAGAAGAAGCGTGTGTCAGAATCTGACACAAAGGGGCAGAGGGATGAGCCCTATCGTCAGCCGGATATGGAGGCGGTGGAAACACTGGAAAAATCTGTGGAATATGACAGGGATACTCTGCTGTGGATGATTAGGGATGCGGAGGAAACCATGGAGCAGATGAAGGAATATTGGATTTCTAATAATCTTGAAGCCTATACAAAGAACGCCATGAAGATACAGGCATACAAGCTGTTATTGGAACAGCATGACAGGGGTATTATCTCCTGCCCCCACAGGAGTTGATACATATAAAACAACGGTTCAGATTGCGGTATGTCACAAATACCTTTTGACCGATCAGGCCGGGGCCTATCAACCTCCTTTTCCCGGCCTGGAAAGGAGGGACCATAGAGGACTGGATTAAGAAGCTGGAAAACTATGAGTGTGACGGTCAGATGGAATTGAGTGACTTTCTGCCAATGAATCAGAAAGATGAGGAAGACCATGGGAAAAGACAAAAAGATATATGCAGCCCGGATGCAGGGGCTTGCATATGCATTAGATATTGTAAAAAAAGGTGGAATAGAAGCTCTGGAAAAGGAGATTAAAGCAAGGGGAGCGTATTACGTTCCTATGGAAATATCGTATGAGCAGGTGATGGAGTTAAAAAACTTGATTGCAGACCGGATATTGTCAACGTTTGCTCCTGCTGTAATGTTTACTCTGCACGATACATTCGGTTTTGGAAAGGATCGTTTGCTGCGGTGGAAGAATGCTTTTATGAAGCGTTGTGATATGATGTCGACTTTTGATCCATTTGGAGTTCCATATGAAAAGGTTATGGATTATGCGACGATTTTAACCGAAAAATACGGACTAGAATTTGAGTGGGACAAGATAGAGGACGTAGAGCAGGATAATAAGCAATCAAAAAAACAGTTATGTGATATTGATTATGTAATTCAGTTTCTAGAAGAGAGGGGACAGGCAGAGGCGGCGGAGCTGTTGAGGGAGTATGGGGAGGTATAAAGGTGGACAAGAGAGAGGCTATAGAGATATTGCAAAAGCATATTGATACATATAGATACCAAATTACAGATGGTGGCTGGGAACGGATGGTTCAGGCTGGAATTGCTAGAGATAACCTATATGATAAGCTGGCGTATCGTGCTGATGCAGAGAAACAGATGCAGGCATATGGTATGGCTATTCAGGCATTAGAGAACAGCAATCCAGAGGATTGGGTAGACAGGTGTTATTTAGGAAGCCCGTGTCCATATCAGCGTAATTAGGATTTAGGAGGTGCAAGATGAATGAGATAAGCTTACCACAGACAATGCAGGTTGGCGATCTTATTGTCACGCAGGCAACAAATTGCCATGTCAGTATATGCAAAGACAGTCGGAGAGTCTTCCATGCACCGGTTGATAGGCCACTGGATTTTGATGGGCTGATGAAAATGGTTAAGATGTATAAGACGATTGCGTTGAGATCTCCAGAGCCATATCAGAGTCGCCCTGAAAATCATATGGAGTTAAGGCCGCGGGGAGTCAGTGAAAGGGGAGGATATTTCTGTATGCCATTAAAGAAGAATGTACCAGAAGGGCATCCGAACTGGAAAATGGTACGTTGCCCGGAATGTGGGGCTGAATGCTGGAGACTGCCGCAAGCAGATCTGGCAGAGGCACAGGGAGCAGTAGGGCTGTGCACTATGTGCGCTTTGAGAAAAGGCATGGGAAATTAAGGTTTTGACGGAGGTAGACCATGAATAGATGGATACTGATTGATTATGATTTCAGAGACAAATTACCGAAGGAGGATTGTGAGATATGGATCACTAGGGTATGTTTCACAGGCGAAAGATGGGTGCAGAAGGTGGATTTCTATGCAGATGCGCAGGATATCGAGTATGACGGGACAATTGCGTGGATGGTTGCAGAGAATGATGTAATGCCAAAACCTTGTAATGCCAGGCATACCACGGTGATTCAAGCTGTACGTTATTAAGATTTGGAGAATAAAATGTTGACACATTTAAGTTTGTTCTCCGGCATTGGGGGTCTGGATCTGGCGGCAGAATGGGCTGGAATACAGACGGTGGGCCAGTGTGAATGGGCGGACTACCTTACAAAGGTGCTTGAAAAGCACTGGCCCGATATACCCCGCTGGAGAGATATAAAGACATTAACGGGAGAAAGTTTCTATGAACGAACAGGATTACATACAGTTGACATTATTTCAGGAGGATTCCCCTG
>ERZ832973.2422-NODE-2422-length-9894-cov-275.135481_pt1 | contig 9894 bp, 8 predicted proteins | sample MGYA00519950_ERZ832973 | MGnify/ENA primary metagenome ERZ832973 (study PRJEB31850, sample SAMEA3708734) | human gut metagenome | biome: human gut; feature: human-associated habitat; material: faeces | place: China | collected 2014 ... | reverse complement strand
TGAAATGAAAAAATGGCAGATGAATTCTTCTCTAGATCCATCTACCATTTCTTCATTATCTTAAAAATATCTCCATTATAAATGACAGATTTCTATCTCATTCTCAACGAATGTCTTACGGATCTTCTCCACAAATAATAATGCTTTCTCTCCATCTCCGTGAACGCATACTGAGTCTGCCTTAATATCAATATCTTTTCCAGTGATCGAAGTCACTTTTCCTTCTTTTATCATACGAATAACTCGGTTGATCGCTTCATCTTCATCTTCGATCATAGCTCCTGGTTTTCTTCGATTCACCAGTGTTCCATCTTCTTCATAAGCTCTGTCTGCAAATACTTCACTGGCTGACTTTAATCCACAGTCTTTTGCTGCTTTGATCATCTCGCTTCCAGATAATCCCATAACGATCAGGTCTTTATCATATTCATAAATTGCTTCACAGATTGCTTTAGACAGATCATAATCCTTAGCCGCCATATTATATAATGCTCCATGTGGTTTTACATGCTGTAATTTCACTCCGGCCGCTTTACACATTCCACCTATCGCACTGATCTGGTATAGTGTATATGCTTTCGCTTCTTCGTTGGAAATCGCCATGCTTCTTCGTCCAAATCCCATCAGATCTGGAAGTCCCGGATGGGCCCCAACTGTGATCCCGGCTTCTTTTGCTCTCTGGATCGTCTCCATCATAACCACTGGATCGGATGCATGATAACCACATGCAACATTCGCTGATGTGATCAATGGAATGATCTTATCATCATTCCCGATCGTGTAACGTCCAAAACTTTCTCCAAGGTCACTATTTAAATCTATCTGGTACATTTAATTTATACCTCCATTTCTTCCGTTTTATCGAATTTAATCTAATTTCAAGAGTCTCTCGATAAATCCTGTATCCGCTTTTCCTTCACAGAATTCACGGTTATTCATCAGCTGATACTGGAAATCAAGGTTTGTATTGATCCCTAATATCACCATCTCATCAAGAGCTGATCTCATTTTCTGTAATGCTGCATCACGGTCTGGTGCGTGTACGATAACTTTCGCGATCATAGAATCGTATTCGGATGGAATACAGTACCCTGTATAAATTGCGGTATCTACACGAACTCCATTTCCAGCTGGCAAATGCAAATGTTTGATCACACCTGGACTTGGCATAAAGTTTTTCTCTGGAATCTCTGCATTGATACGACATTCAATCGCATGTCCGTTGATCTCCACATCTTCCTGTGTAAAACTTAATTCCATTCCCATAGCCACTCGAATCTGTTCAATGATCAGATCTGTTCCCGTAACCATCTCTGTGACCCCATGTTCTACCTGAATACGTGTGTTCATTTCCATGAAATAATAGGTTCCTTTTGGATCAAGGATAAATTCTATGGTTCCAGCATTGGTATACCCTACTGCTTTCGCTGCAAGGATCGCATCGTGATTCATAGATTTTCTGATCTTTTCCGTGATCGCTGGGGATGGTGATTCTTCGATCAGTTTCTGGTGGTTTCTCTGAACAGAACAATCACGTTCTCCCAAGGCTACGACATTCCCATGTCCATCTGCCATGATCTGAATCTCCACATGTCTTGGATTCTCGATGAATTTCTCAATGTACATCGTATCATCACCAAATGCATTGGCAGATTCTCTCTGCGCAGTATTGAAATTGAATTCAAAATCTTCTTTGGATCTGGAAACTCGCATTCCTTTTCCACCACCACCTGAAGATGCTTTTATCATAACTGGATAACCGATCTCATCTGCTAATTTCTCCCCTGTAGCTGCATCATAGACAGGTTCTTTGGTTCCTGGAACAACTGGAACTCCTGCTTCCATCATTGTTTTTCTTGCGTTTGATTTATTTCCCATGCTGTCAATGACTTCTGCACTTGGTCCGATAAATGCAATACCATTTTCTTTACATAAGCGAACGAAATCAGCATTCTCAGATAAGAAACCAAACCCTGGATGGATCGCATCTGCGTCCGTATTCTTTGCTGCAGAAATGATACGTTCCATGTTTAAGTAGCTGTTTTTTGCAGGTCCTTCTCCGATACATACTCTTCGATCTGCTAATTGTACATGAAGACTGTCTTTATCTTCTTTTGAATAAACCGCGATACTCTTGATCCCCATATTACGACAAGCACGAATAATGCGCACTGCGATCTCACCACGGTTTGCGATCAATATACTTCGAAACATACAATGCCTCCTTTAGTCTTCAAGTTTTTTTACTTTAAATAATGGCTGTCCATATTCAACTTTCTGTTCGTTGCTTGCTAAGACAGCTTCAATCTCACAGTCATAATCACTTTCGATCTCATTCATTAATTTCATCGCCTCAAGGATACATACAGTCTGTCCTGCCTTGACTCTGTCTCCAACCTTCACAAATGCCTTGGCATCTGGGGATGGAGCCGAATAAAAGGTACCTACGATCGGAGATGTGATGTATGATTCATCTTCGGAATCAATACTTTCTACTGTATCAACACCCTGTGTGGAAACTGACATCGGTGCAGCAGGCGCTCCAACACTTCCTCTTCTGCTCATTTTGATCTTTACATCGCCTTCCTGAATGCTGAAATCAAGCATAGAGGAATTCTCGATGATCTTTACTAATTTCTCAATTTTATCTAAATTCACCGTTTCATTCTCCTTTTCTATTTAAATAGTGTGCTGATTCGTTTTGCAACGAGTCTGCAATCTAATACTTCTTTACAAGGTGTATAAATCTGGCTTCTGAAGTCATTCAGCTCTTTCATCTCATCTGCTAACAGCTTCTGGGCTTCTTCTACGGATACTGCCTGAAATCTTACTTTTTGTTCTGTTTTTCTTTGAACAAGTTTCGGAATATCTACAGAAACAACTGTCGCGATCTTCGCATATCCACCCGTTGTCTGGCGGTCTGCTAATAAGATGATCGGTTTTCCATGACTTGGTACCTGAACAGATCCAAAGGCGATTCCGTCAGATATGATGTCTGAAGTCGTCTTATATGCGATAAATGGTCCTTCTAATCGGCATCCCATGCGGTCAAATTCACTTGTTACTGTATATTCTGAATTTAAAAATGTTTCTCGGCCCTCTTTCGTAAACATCTTTTCCTGAGGTCCCATGACAACTCTTAATGTTATCTTTTCCTGATCAAATTCATCAAGATCCAGACTCCTTGATAAATAATATGGCAGATATCTTCGCTTTGCCCTGAATGCAATATAATCTTCATCTTCTAGTTTCCGGCCTTTATATCCACCGATCTGACATTTGATATTCGTAGAACGGCTTCCCATGACTACTGGCACATCAAGATAACTTGAAAATGCAATATATCCTCTTGTTCCAGTTCTTGCTCCGCCAAATGTCAAAATATCTCCACGATGCATATAAATTGCTGTATACATCTTGGCAGGTTTTCCATTGATCTGCGGGCGGAAATCTCCACCTGTGATTGAAATGATCGTCTCGGATGTAAATTCAAGTGTTGGTCCTATTAAGGTAAATTCAAGAACTGCTTCATTTTCCGGGTTATCCAGCAGGAGATTTGCAATCTTAAAAGAACGAACATCCATAACTCCGGATACACTAAATCCCTGACTCTGGTATCCTGTTCTTCCAAGATCCTGCACCGTTGTCATCATTCCGCCTTTTAATACACGAATTCCCATAATCTACACCTCCTTTGTATGAATGATACATTCATATGTTCCATTTTCAACCTGTTCTTTGATCTTTAAATACTCTTCTTCTGAAACAGGTACAAAACGGATATAATCTCCAGCTTCAAAAAGAATTGGATTCTCTCGTTCTGGATCATAGGTTTTTACTGGTGTCAGACCAAGTAACTGCCATCCTCCTGGTGAATCAAGCGGATAAATTCCTGTCTGAGAGCCACCGATCCCAACACTTCCTGCCGGAATTCTGATTCTTGGGTTCGCCAGTCTTGGTGTATGAATTCTTTCATCAAGTCCTCCAAGATATGAAAATCCTGGCAAAAATCCAAGCATGTAGATCAAGTAGTCTTTGGAAGAATGAATCTTTATAACCTCTTCTTCCGTTAAACCAGCATTTTTTGCGATATTTTCAATATCTGGTCCGTATTCTCCTCCATAACATACTGGGATTTCAAAAACTCTGGATGTCGATGTCTCTTCATTGACATCCAGTTTTAGTAACTTCTGTAGACGTTTTGTTAATGTTTTGTAATTTACCACCCTCGGGTCATAATTGATCAAGAGACTGGTAAATGCCGGGATCATATCCTGCACACCTTCGATACGCTGCGCTTTTAAAAGATGTACAAAGGCTGTGATCCTTGCATTGATCTCTGTGGAAATTTCCTGTCCAAATTCAATGAGTAAGGCAGAATCTCCCGCAGTACTAATCTTTACTTCTTCCATGTTTTTTCACATAACTCCTTTCGGTCAGTCTGTGCTTCTATGTTTTAAACTTATCTGTTTATCCAGACAATTTTGCTTATGCAAATAATGCACTTAAGCTGCTTAATGATGTAATTCCAAGATATCCTGAAACAACAACTACCACGATTCCAAGAACCAGTAATAATACTGGATGATGATAATCTTCTCCCATAACAGATTTCTTCTGAGATGCGATCAGGCAAACTCCTAATGTGATCGGTAAGATCAATCCATTTAATGCTCCTGCAAGTACTAATAATACCGCTGGCTGTCCAGCAAGTGCCATACATACAGTACTAATCGCGATAAATCCTACAATAAACCATTTCTCATTCTTCTCAATCGTTTTGCTGAATGTCTTAAGGAAAGACACAGATGTATAAGCACATCCAACGATGGATGTGACCGCTGCGCATAAGATCACAAGTCCAAAGAATCTATAACCGATCTGTCCTGCTCCCTGTAAAAATGCATCCGCTGTTGGGTTCGCTGCATCTAATGTATGAGCTGGTGAAGTTGCTGTTGCTACAACCACTCCTAAAACTGCAAGGAATAAGAAGATACGTACGATCGTTGCAATTCCCATTCCCATAACAGAACTCTTATTGATCTCTTTTAAGTTCTCTTTTCCAGTGATTCCTGAATCGATCAGACGATGTGCACCTGCAAATGTAATATATCCACCGACTGTTCCTCCAAGTAATGTAAGAATCGCTGGAAAAATATCTCCCATAGATGCTGTTGGCATGATTGTTTCTTTTGCTGCCATACCAACTGGCGGCTGTACGATCAGGATCACAATAAAGATGACAAGGATCATGATCCCACCAAGGATCTTTGTAAGGTTATCCATAGCATTTAATGCATTCTTTGATAAAAATACGATGATCGCAATTGCTCCCGCAATAAAATATCCAACAGTAGTAGGAATTCCAAGAAGTGTATTAAAACCTAAAGCACCTCCACCAACGTTACCGATATTAAATACAAGACCACCTGCTACAACTAAAAATGCGATCACATATCCAAGTCCAGGAAGTACCTTATTCGCCACATCCTGTCCACGCATTCCAGATACGCACAGAACTCTCCATACATTTAACTGCACGATCGCTGCTAAGATCACGGAGATTAAAATTACAAATCCAAAGCTTCCATGCAGACTATCTGTAAATTTACCAGTTTGTGTCAGAAATCCAGGTCCAATTGCCGAAGTTGCCATAAGAAATGCCGCACCGATCAAAGCGCTTGCACTTTTTTTGTTATTCTCTTTCTTCATAGTAAATAATTTCCTTTCCTTTTTGTAATAATTAATAATTATAACAAAATTTCTGACGATACGCAACTTTAAAGCGTTGATTTGAATGACAGAAATTATTGGTGGAATATTATAACTTTCTGTCTATCACTACAAAAATTGAAAACAAATAACGTTCAACATACACAACTACTTAAATTATCAATCTTGTAATTGTCCACACTCTAGACTTCTGGTATATGATAAAAAATAAATAAGCAACCGAAAGCACAGCATTGGAATTTTGCCATATTTTGAACAAATTCGCAGCCCAATTGGACGAGTGTCTGAGCTTCAAAGACTTTTGTCTGAAACAAAACTTCAGAGTGAGTTCTCGTAGGAAATTGGGCGGATCAGCGATTTGTTCAAAATGTGAGCAAAATTCCACCGCTGTGCTTTCGGTTGCTTATTTATTTTTTATCATATACTCAAAATCTACAGTTGGCCAACTACAACTTAAAATTTATTCCTTGACCATTAGCTTTTTTAATTCCCGTCGTTTTTCAATCTCTAATTTTGAGAAGATCCTTGCTACAAGATTTTTCACGTACCCATAAGAATAATGCATAGACTCCGCAATTTCCTTGTTTTCCATTCCTTCTGCGATCGCTATTGCGATCTTCCATTCTGTTGGTGTTAACTGGCTTTTGATCTGCTTGGCATAATCTGATAATTCCATGGATTTTTTGTGCTGTCTCTGCTGATATCGTTCCAAATGCCGTTCAACCCTGGCAAGTAAGATTTCTTTTGCAAATGGCTTTACGATATAATCAACTGCCCCTGCTTTCAAGCCCCTTACTTCATAATCCATTTCTGAAAATCCAGTCAAAAATATGATCGGGATCAGTTCACATCCTGAGATTTTTTTGATTTCTTCTAATGTTTCGTATCCATCCATCTGTGGCATATCAATGTCTAATAAGATCAAATCTGGAATGATATTTTTATTTAACAGATTTAATGCCTGTATTCCACTCTTTGCGACACTGACATTATATTGGTCAGATAAAATCTCTTCTGCTGTCTTTAGAAGCATAAGATCATCATCTATGATCAAAATATGATTCTCTCTCATTCCATTCCCTCCCATCGTTTCATAAGGATTTCTGCTTCATCAAAATCAAGCTGATCGATCCGTATTTCCATCTCTTTCAAGATATTTCTTTCTTCCTCGGATATCTTACCTTTTCGATAATACTGAATCTGTTCTTTCGCTTCTTTCGCCTGATATCTGGTGATAAATATTTTTAATTTTTCTTTGATTTCTTCTTTACTTTGCTTGTCTTTTTCTTCCTCTTTTTTCTGATCAAACAGAACATTTTTCGTCTGTTCAATAAATTCCCGTGATGCCTTAAATACTCGTCCCCACTCCAATTTAAGCAGATCATATGCAGACATGATGTATTCCATATCCTTTTGTTTCCCTCTATCTTCCATTTCTTTTGCAATCTCATACAAATGAATCGCACCTATCGCTTTTGCATTGCTCTTTAAGGTGTGCATCATCCTTGTGATCTCATCGACTTTCACTTCATTTTGTGTCATCAACTGCTGCATCTGTCTCATATATTCTTCCTGGTACTCCATAAAGAATTCCATCAGTTTACGATACTGCATAAAGTCTCCATCCAGAAGTCTAAGCCCCTCTTCAATCTTTATATCATTTTCTTTTAGCTGCCCCTTCAGCTGCTTAAATTCTTCATCTTTGATCTTTTGTTCTTCTTTCAGATCCTCACGAATAAATACAAGATCATCTCTCAAATATTTCATCAGCAGGTCTTCTAATTTGCTCCACATCACCGGCTTTGAAAGATACGCACAAAATCCTTCTCTTAAAAATGTCTGTTCAATTCCTTTCGTCACATCAGCAGTTAAAGCGATCACTGGAATATGAAATTGTACATCTTTCTTTAATTCCCTGATCGTATCGATCCCATCCATCTGCGGCATCATATAATCAAGTAATATCAGATCATATATATTTTGCCTGACTTTGTGGACACATTCCTCTCCGCTGGCTGCTGTATCCACAAACACAGCTGTACGCTTCAGAAGTGATCTTGTCACCATGAGATTTTCCGGATTATCATCTACAATTAAAATCTTTGCCTGCGGTGCAACAAATGATCTTCTCTTTCGTTCATCCGTTTCCTTCCATTCAACATTGGAAATCTTCCCATCAGATACCTTCTTCATTGGAAGCTGCACAAAAAAACTGCTTCCTTTGCCGTATACACTTTCTACCCAGATCATACCGTCCATCTGTTCTGCCAGCTGTTTTGCGATCGCAAGTCCTAATCCGGTTCCTTTGATCTTCTTATTTTTCTTAGAGTCTACTCTCATAAATGCATCAAACAAAACGGGTAAATTTTCTTCTTTGATTCCGATTCCTGTGTCTTTTACCTCGAAAATAAGCTTCGTTTCCTCTGCATTTTTACTGACTTTAATATCAATCTGACCTTCTTTAGTGTATTTTACTGCATTATTGATCAGGTTCAAAAGAATCTGTTTGATATGTATCACATCACCGATCAGATACGCTGGCAAGGTCTTATCAAATATCAGATTCATTTTTAACGACTTTTGTTCCGCCTGTTTCTCTGCGATCAACATCACTTCATCAAGTAGCTGCCTGAGTTCATATTTTCCTTCTTCAATCTCCATTTTTCCGGATTCGATCCTTGAAATATCCAGAATATTATTGATCAATGAGATCAGATAACCTCCAGAACGTTCAATGCTTTTTGCATATTGGCGGATTTCTTTGCTTTCACTTTCTCTAAGAATCATCTCGTTCATTCCAAGCATTACATTGATCGGAGTCCGGATCTCATGACTCATATTAGCAAGAAATGCACTCTTTGCCTTGTTCGCTGACTGTGCTTCGATCCTTGCTTCTTCTAAGATTTCTTGTTGTTTGTTGTACATCCGAAAATGCAGATACATCACTGCTGCCACCGAAATACTAGATGCACAAAATCCTATCAACAGATCCATCACAACTTCTTTTTCAGAGGAGAACCATACAACCATCTGCGGATTTTGATAGGCGATCATGATCGTTGCTATATATACGACCATTTCCGTAAATGCTGTAAAAAACATTGCCTTTCCTTCCAACATAAAGACTGTAAATAAGATTCCAAAAATATAAAAAGAGACCATCCCTCCTTTGTAACCGCCGGATTTAAAAAATAAATATGGGAACATCACAAGAAAGATCGTAATGATCGTAACAACATAACAAAACTGATATCTGCCACTTTTGTATGCATAAAACAACAACACGAAAGACAACACTGCAATCCCAAAATTCAATCCTAGAATCACACTATCCTGATTATTCGCATATGATGAAATCCCATTGATCAGACTGATCATTCCACCAACTAATGCAAGCACATTAAATAATCTTACCCGAAATGGAAGGGATAACCGAAACAGTGAATGTTCTCCCTGCAATATCTGACGAAACCATTTTCCCACGAACTTTCCTCCCCTTTCATGATCTTGCTTCTAGTTTATCACGCTCTTTCTTATCTCCCTAGTTACTATCAGTCATCTCTTTTTGGAATGCTGTTCTAAGAAATGCAATACCGCATCATAAACTTTCTCTACATCATCTTCATTTAAGATCTCATGTCTCCGATTTAAAAATAACATTCCACGTACCTGATTATACCCTCGCTTTTTTAAAGTTGTCATTGCCTGTGCATACTGTTTCTTTGAACCAATGCATGGATCATCTGCTCCTGCGATAAACAAGATCGGAAGTGACGGATGTTTTACCTGCCATCCTTTTTTGTTGTAAGTTTCATCCATTAGTAAAAACAGATTTAAAAATCCATTATTACTAAATACGAATCCATCCAATGGATTTTCATCATAAGCTTTTACATTTTCTTTGTTATAACTGATCCAGCCATTTTCGGATTCATCTTCTCCTAATGCCTTTCCATATAAGCCAAATGCCATCTTCTGAAAGAACTTTCCTTTTTTGTGTGCTCCCATTTTACAAGCAGTTTTTGCAAGAAATTCTGCTGCCTTTGCTGCTTTATTTTCACTTGGACTTCCACATACGATCAGAGAGTCCAGCTCATCATCATATTTTTTCAGATAACAACGAACCACCAAAGATCCCATACTATGTCCGAACAAATGATA
>ERZ832973.2420-NODE-2420-length-9912-cov-3.876230_pt1 | contig 9912 bp, 10 predicted proteins | sample MGYA00519950_ERZ832973 | MGnify/ENA primary metagenome ERZ832973 (study PRJEB31850, sample SAMEA3708734) | human gut metagenome | biome: human gut; feature: human-associated habitat; material: faeces | place: China | collected 2014 ... | reverse complement strand
AACGACCGTGGCAATGCACCGTATATCCTACATTTTGTATAACTATAAGGATGATTTCCGGCCGGAGGATTTTTACATTGTGGGAAGCAACCGGATTCTTCTGAACTATATCACGAGCGTTCTCCCGGAACTGGATGTGTACGGAATCCGTCAGCTGACGATGGAGCAGCTGTTCGTCCGGCTTTTATATGAAGACTGGGACGACGCACGCTACTCGTACCACAGTATGGAGAGAGACGCTCCGGAAAACAGCGTCAAGTGTGATACGGAGTGGTTTCTCGATTTGAAAGCATACTGTGAAGAATATGAAAAAGAGAGCGTGCCGGCGGAGGACATTTATCTGGAAAAGACGGGAAAGCTTCTGATCGGTGCGGATGAGATCCGCCGCTATCTAAAGGAGCATCCGGCGGATTCCATGGAGAGCAAAATGCTGATGCTGGGGGAGATTGTCCACTCCAGATATGAGAATGAGATCCTGGGAAGAGACATCACGTTTCCGGCAGAAGAGAAAAAGCGGCTCGACCGGAAATACACGATGTATTTTGGAAAGGGAAAATGGGAGGGATCGGTCTATGCGTTCTATCAGGATTTTCTGGCGGTGCAGGCAGCCCGCGGCAGAGAAGTAACCCCGCCGGGGAACTCCTTTGACGTCTATGATCTGGCGGCGCTGGCCTATATCTACAAGCGGATCAAGGAGACAGACCCGGTCAGGGAGGCAAGCCATGTGGTGATCGATGAGGCGCAGGACTTCGGGATGATGGCATACCGGTGCATGGATGCGTGCCTGTCGGACTGCACCTACACGATCATGGGTGATACCTCGCAGAATATCCATTTTCAGTACGGCTTGAATGACTGGGATGAACTGCGCAGACTCATCCTGACCGGCGACTATGACGCCTTTGGGCTTCTGCGGAAAAGCTACCGCAACACGGTGGAGATCTCTGCATATGCGAACGAGATTCTGCGCCACGGGGATTTTTCCATCTATCCGGTGGAACCGATCATCCGCCATGGCGCCGGGGTCTGTGTGGAACCGGTGCAGGGAGAGCGAGCGCTGCTTAACCGGGCGGCAGAGACGATACAGGGCTGGCAGAGAAAAGGATACGAGACCATCGCGGTGATCTGTCGGGATGAAGATGAGGCAGAGCGGGTTGCGGCCCGGCTGGCAGAGGACGTTCCGGTAAAGAACGGCGCAAAAGGAGAGACGGAGGAGTTCGGGGACGGCGTCATGGTGCTTCCGGTATCCTACACGAAAGGGCTGGAGTTTGACGCGGTACTTCTGTTTGACCCGTCGGAGAAAAAATATCCGTCGGACAACGGTCATGTAAAGCTGTTGTATGTTGCGGCAACGCGCGCGCTGCATGAGCTGACGATTCTCCATCGGGGGGAGTTGTCCGGAATTCTTGCGGGCAGGGCGCCGCAGGATAAGCATATAAAGGAATTTGCGGCGGAACCGCTCACAAAAGCCAGGGAGTATGAGAAGCCTGTCCGGACCAAAAAGGAACAGATGCAGCAGCGCAGGGTGGAAGGCGCCATGGATATGGCGGAGCGGGAATATTTCGGCCCCAGACGCATTGCGGCAAAAGCGCCGGTGGTGGAGGAGAAACCGGTCATAAGACCGGCGGCATCCCGGGCGGTCCGTCCGCAGACAGAGACAGTGCGCGGGCAGCAGGATATGGCGACGTCTCCGGCGCCGGCAGGGAAGCGTCCGGGACCGGAGGGAACCAATCCGTCCCCGTATGCATTCGGGACGATCCCGGAGAATACCAGTCTGCGCATCCGGGGGCACGCAAAGGGAAATCATGCGGTCCGGTGGGTAAAAAAGAGCAGATCCTATGTAGAGATGGCGAGCATGTACGGGCTGATGCGGATTACGCCGGTCGCTCCGGACATCATCCGGGTCAGCTTTGTAAAAGGAGTGACGGAAAAAATTGCAGCTACGGGCTGGATGACCAAAGCGGAGGAAGCGTTTTCATGGAGCGCCAGGGAATCCAAAAGCGTTGTTGAGATTGCCGCGGGTGAGATTACGGTGCGGGTAGATAAACGGAGCGGAGCGGTCTCTTTCTGGAACAGGGAGAATCAGCTTCTGCTTGCGGAAAATGCCGCGGAGCCGAGAGTGATCGGCGAGGAGGGAAGCTGGGTATTTTTCGACTGGGACAAGAAAGAGCGCATCAAGGCAAAGGGCATGCTCGATACGGATTTTCTGGATGTGACATTAAATGCGCGTTATATATCCTTCGGAGGGAAAAAGCATAGAATGCCGCTTGTGCTGTCGAACCGCGGCTATGGCATCGCTGCGGCGGCAAAAAATACGGTGCTGCTCTGCGATATTAAGACGTACGGGCAATATCTTTACGCGGAAGGCGAGAGACAGCTCGACTACTATTTTATCTGCGGGGAGAAGCCGGAGAATGTCATCACACGTTATAAAGGGTTATAAAGGGCGCCGGAAAGGAGCAGAGTACATGATAATTAAAGAAATCAGTGAAAAATATCGTATTACCGTGGATATGCTGCGTCCCCGCGTCCGGCGATTTGTGTCGCAATAAGACGAGCGGTTTTTGTTGTACAGAAGAAGCGGTACACCTATAATATAAGTTAAGGAATTACAATATAGGAGGGTGTATGGAAAAGGTACGTTATATGATTTCCGATGCGGCAAATATCGTCCACGTCGAATCACATGTGTTACGTTACTGGGAAGATGAACTGGAACTGAATATCCCGCGCAATGAGATGGGACACCGGTATTATACGAAGGAAAACATTGCGGAATTTCAGAGAATCAAGGAACTAAAGGAACAGGGCTATCAGTTGAAGGCGATACGCATGATTGTACATAACGGACCGATCGAGGGACTGACGGCAGAAGCACCGATTCCTGTGGGACAGGCACCGCTTTCTGCGGGAGCGGCTGCTGCGATCCCGCAGCCGGTACAACCGGTCGCGGCACAGCCGGCAGCAGTGGCACAGCCGGTGCAGCCCGCTGCACCCCAGCAGCTTCCGGTAAAAACGACCGCCGAGAGCCCGCAGAGTATTCTAAACAATACGGATAAGATGGCACAGTTCACAGAACTGATGACCGAGATAGTGGGAAAAGCGCTTGCCGCCAACAATGAAGAACTGGGGCAGAGCATCAGCGAGGAGGTAGGAAAACAGGTGATCAAGGAGATGAATTACCTCATGCGGGAGCGGGAAGAGGCAGAGGAGGACCGCTTCCGCAGGCTGGATGCTGCGATCCGTGGAAATATCCGCAAAAAGGACGAACAGAAAGAAAAGAAACTCTGGAAAAAGAAAAAGCCGTCACAAGCGTGACGGCTTTTTGCTATGTACGAAAGATTAACCCTCGCTGATAGCTCCTGTAGGACAAACTCCTGCACATGTTCCGCAGCTAACGCAGGAACCTGCATCGATTACGAACTGGCTGTCTCCCTGAGAAATAGCTCCTACTGGACATTCCGGCTCGCATGTTCCACAGCTTACACAAGAATCAGAAATAACGTATGCCATTTTAAATTCCCTCCTTAATTTGTAATCAAAATCCGGCTACCCTTATGGATAACCTTTAAGACATTCTAATACAAAAGTACACGGCTTTCAAGTCAAAAAAGCCGTGTACTTAAATTAGCACATAATCCTGTTATCAAATATATTCAATGCCGGATCTTCGATTAAAATGTTGAAAAATGATACAGTGTCTTGGAGCGGAACGGCTCATCCGGTGTCAGCACGATGCTCGGGAAATTGTCGTGGTTGATTGCGTCCGGAAAATGCTGTGTCTCAAGACACACGCTCGTATGGCAGGCATACTGCGTATCGTTCTTGCCGGTGACCTCGATCGGCTGGTTTGCCACATACAGCTGCATACCCGGCTGATCGGTAAAGCATGTCATGCGGATACCGCTCTCCTTTGACTGGAGAACCGCTGCCTCACGGAATCCGGTGCCATTGATGACGAAATTGTGATCGTAGGTGCCGAACTTGTGATACTGCTCGTAGTCGGAATCCATCAGTTTTCCGATGGTGTGCATGGAGCGGAAATCAAACGGCGTTCCCTCTACCGGAAGGAATCTGCCGGTCGGTGCCTGTGAGTCATCGAGCTCTGTGATCTGATCGGCGTCAATGAAAAGCTCGTGGGATAAAACCTCACTGGAGCCTTCACCGTTTAAATTGAAATAGCCGTGGCTGGTGACGTTTAACAGCGTATCCGCATCCGTGGAAGCTTCATAGAGAAGGGACAGCTCATTGTCCTCCGACCAGCCGTAGGTTACGGAAAGTGTGAGATTGCCCGGATAACCTTCCTCGCCGTCGTAGGAATTCATGGTTAAAATGAGTTTGTCATCCTTGATCTTTGCGTCCCAGGGCTTGGAAGCGTAGCCGATCAGTCCGCCGTGCAGATGGTTGGTGCCGTTGTTGATGGCAAGCTGGTATTCCTTGCCATCCAGACAGAAATGACCGTCCTTGATACGATTGGCAACACGGCCGACAACTGCGCCGAGGCTGGCGTTGTCGCGCGCGTAATCTTCCATGGAATCGAAACCGAGGCAGACGTCCGTCATTTTTCCGTCGCGGTCTGGAACCACGATCTTTACGAGACGGCAGCCGAAATTGATGACTTCCACATAAGCGCCGTTTGCGTTCTCCATATGGTATATATAAATATTTTCTCCTGTGTTTAATGTGCCAAAATCTGACTTTGTAATCTTCATAGGAAACTCCTTTCCATTTATATCAGGACAAACCTAACGCAGATAATTATGCCACATTTGCAAAAACATGGCAAGTGAATTGCCCTATTTTCGGAAGAATGCCCATAGCGGGCGAAATGTCAAACTTGCTTAAATCGTGAAATTATGCAATAATGTTCACGAAAGCGAAGCGGTCTTGCACGCACTGTAAAGCAGGTCAGGAGACAGTGCATATGACGGCCGCAAAGGCACAACAATTGAGAGGCGAATAATATGCAGACAAAGGTTGTTAAGATAGATTCTGCGAATATAGACGATGCAGCCATGAAAGAGGCGTGTGATCTGATCCGCGCGGGAGAGCTGGTGGCATTTCCGACGGAGACGGTATACGGACTGGGGGCGGATGCGCTGCACCCGGAGGCATCGAAAAAGATTTATGCGGCGAAGGGAAGACCTTCGGACAATCCGCTGATTGTACATATTTCAAAGTTTGAAGATCTGGTATCGATCGCGAGGGAGGTACCGCCGCAGGCGAAGAAGCTTGCGGACGCGTTCTGGCCGGGACCGCTTACCATGATCGTATGGAAAAATGACAGAGTCCCTTATGAGACCACGGGCGGGATGGATACCGTGGCAATCCGTATGCCGAAGCATCCGGTAGCGCTCCGGCTGATCGAGGGTAGCGGATGCCTGATTGCAGCGCCAAGCGCTAACACATCCGGCAAGCCGAGCCCTACCGAGGCGTCCCACGTGGCGCTTGATATGGACGGCAGAATACCAATGATTCTGGACGGAGGGCCGGTCGGCATCGGGATCGAGTCGACGATCGTTGATCTGAGTGAGGAGACGCCGATGATCCTGCGCCCGGGATATATCACACAGGAGATGCTGCAGGAGGTTCTCGGCGAGAAAGTCTGCATGGATCCGGGAATTATTGCGTCGGATTCCACCAGAAAGCCGAAAGCGCCCGGCATGAAGTACAAGCATTATGCGCCCAAGGCGGATCTTGTGCTGGTGGAGGGCGAGACGGACAAGGTCGTTGCCAGAATCAATGAGCTGGTCAGAGAAAAGCAGCAGCTCGGACAGAAAGTCGGAGTGATCGCTACGGATGAGACGTTTTTACGCTATGAGGCGGATCACGTTGTCAGCATCGGCGCCAGGGAAGATGAGGATGCCATTGCCAGACACTTGTACAAGATCCTGCGCGAGTTTGATGACTGGAATGTGGATGCGATCTACTCGGAGAGTTTTGCCACACCGCGCATCGGTCAGGCAATTATGAACCGACTGCTGAAGGCGGCGGGGCATCAGGTGATTCCGGTATAGCTACATCAGGGAGAGGGCAGACATTTCTATGAGACAATATAATCGAATCATATTTGTTGCAGAAAGCGGCACCTGCAGGGCACCTATGGCTGCAGGAATTCTGCAGGAATGCAATTTAAAACATCCGGTGGAAATACTTGCCAGGGGACTGGTGGTTTTATTTCCGGAACCATTGAATCAGAAGGCGGAAGCTGTTATGATAAGCAATGGTATCAATATGGATGGATTCATGTCCACCCAGTTGACGGAGGAGGATTTTTCGGAGGATGCGCTCGTTTTAGTCATGGAACACAGCCAGAGAGAGAAGATTCTGGAAAAGTACGGGCACGCCGATCCGGAGAATGTCTATGTTCTTACGGAACTGGTAGGAGACGAACTTGAGATCATCGATCCCTACGGGGGGACGCTTCAGGCGTACGGACTCTGCTATGAGACGATGCGCAAGACGATCTTAAAGCTTGTGAACCTATTGAATGAAAGTGAAGATAACGGCACAGACTAGGCTCTGTGTAAGAAAGGGAAGGTACAAAAAATGTCAAAAGTAGTAGTTATGGATCACCCGCTGATTCAGCACAAGATTGGAATTATCCGCAGGGAGGAGACCGGTTCTAAGGATTTCCGTACACTGGTCAGCGAGATTGCAATGCTGATGTGCTACGAGGCAACCAGAGACTTAAAGCTTACGGATGTGGAGATTAACACGCCGATCTGCAAGACCACAGTCAAAGAATTAAAGGGCAAAAAGCTTGCCGTTGTCCCGATCTTACGCGCCGGACTCGGCATGGTGGACGGTATGCTCAACATGATCCCGGCGGCAAAGGTCGGACACATCGGATTATACCGTGATCCTGAGACATTAGAGCCGGTAGAATATTACTGCAAGCTTCCGGCAGACTGCGCAAACAGAGAGGTGTTCGTGGTAGATCCGATGCTTGCGACAGGAGGATCTTCGGTTGCGGCGATTCAGATGTTAAAGAATAAGGGCGTAAAAAGTATCCGGCTGATGTGTATTATCGCAGCACCGGAAGGCGTAAAAAAGATGCAGGAGGCGCATCCGGATGTGGACATCTACATCGGCGCGCTCGACGATCATCTGAACGAGCACGGCTACATTGTACCGGGACTCGGAGATGCGGGAGACCGTATTTTCGGCACGAAATAGGATCTGTTTGATGCGGCGGACGCAGGTGGGAGTGATAGGAACATGAGCGGAAAACGTACAGATTATATCAGCTGGGATGAATACTTTATGGGCGTTGCGACCTTGTCGGGGATGCGCTCCAAAGATCCGAATACACAGGTGGGAGCCTGCATTGTCAGTGAGGAGCACAAGATTCTTTCCATGGGATACAACGGCTTTCCGACGGGCTGTTCGGATGACGACTTCCCGTGGGCGCGCGAGGGCGAACCGCTGGAGAACAAGTATTTCTATACGACGCACAGCGAACTGAACGCGATTTTAAATTACCGCGGGGGAAGCCTTGAGGGCGCGACCATGTATGTCACGCTGTTTCCGTGCAACGAATGTGCCAAGGCAATCATCCAGGCAGGCATCAAGCGGCTGGTTTACGACAGCGACAAGTATAACGGGACGCCGTCAACCATCGCGTCGCGGAAGATGCTCTCTGCCGCGGGGGTGGATATACAGAAATACGAACATACCGGCAGAACCGTCACGATCCAGCTGTAGAAAAAGGGCTTTTGGAGCCGCCAGAGATGGCGGCTCCTTTTTGTGTCAGTAAATTCCAGAATATCCATTTATTTTTAAAGCAGTTTCTTTGCGTCGGTTGATTTTTCTTTACAAATCTTTTATACTTATAAAAGAATTTGTTATGGGAAAAATAATAGGCAATGGTTGCAGCAGAGACTGCGGTACGGTGAGGATTTATATGAAAAATCAGCGAAAGGTTTTCCAGTCTTTGACACTGATTCTGCAGTTTGGACTGAACATGATCGTGCCGATCGTGATGTGCACGCTGCTCGGTGCGTGGCTGGGGAAAAAATACGGAATGCCCATCATAACAGTGCCGTTGTTTATCATGGGCGCACTTGCCGGATTTAATAATATATTTAAGATGGCTAAGAAGATCTACGGACAGGGAAATGAGGGGAAGCGGGATCATGTTGAGAAGACTAAATGATGCATTGCCCGGTCTTGTTCTGGGAATTATTGCATATGGGGCGGCGGTTTTTCTGGCGGGAATCTGGTTCGTGCCGGACAAGCTGCGATTTACTACCGGACTTGCCATAGGCATTGCCCTTGCCTGCGGGATGGCGGTCAATATGGCGGTGGTTCTGCGGGATGCGGTTGAGATCTACGGGGAGGCGAAAGCCCGGTCGAAGATTATCGCCCGGTCCATTACCAGGTATCTGGTGGTCGTCATTGTGTTTTTCGTGATGATGAAGTGGGAGCTTGGCAGTCTGCCGGCAGCATTTATTGGTGTTTTGGGATTGAAGATATCAGCGTATCTGCAGCCCCTTGCACATAGATTCATTTCAAAGCTTGGAGGAAGAGGTGATGTGCCTTCGGACAGCAGAGAAAATGAAGCTCTATAAGGAGGTGAAATTGTGAATAACGCAATTTTGATGTCTTCTGGTGCCGATAATATTGACTTCATGATACATGGGATTTTTTCCTATGAGATCTTTGGTCATACGGTCTGGATTACAACATCGCACGTCTGCATCCTGATTGTGATGCTGCTGATGTTGGGGCTGGCGATCGCGGCAAATCGGACGATGAAACATGCAAAGGAAATTCCGGAGGGCTTTCAAAATGTTCTGGAGATCATGGTAGAGAAACTGGATGCGATGGTATATGGAACAATGGGAAAAGTTGCGGCGCCGAAATTCGTGAACTACATCAGCACGATTTTTGTGTTTATACTTATGAGCAATATTTCCGGTTTGTTCGGGTTGAGACCGCCGACTGCCGACTACGGCACAACGCTGGCGTTAGGTCTCATCACATTTGCTCTCATCCATATCACGCAGTTCAAGAATCTGCCGCCTAAGCAGATCTGGAAAGATATGTGTTCTCCACTGCCGCCGTGGCTGCCGATCTGGTTTCCAATCAACCTGATCAGCGAGATCGCAGTACCGATCTCTCTTTCCTTACGTATGTTTGCGAACGTACTGTCAGGAACGGTCATGATGGCGCTTGTATACGGACTGCTTGGCAAGATAGCGATTATCTGGCCGGCGGCGCTTCATGTATACTTTGATTTGTTCTCGGGAGCAATTCAGACATACGTATTCTGTATGTTGACGATGACTTACATCAGTCAGAACTATGAGACGGAATAGACGTCGAAACCAAAAAGATTATTTTAGGAGGGTATCAGTATGAATATCACAGGAGAAGATTTAATTTTAGCATGCTCAGCAATCGGTGCAGGTCTGGCGGTTATCGCCGGTATCGGACCTGGTATTGGACAGGGTATCGCAGCAGGACATGCAGCTGCAGCAGTAGGAAGAAACCCGGGCGCAAAGGGTGACATCATGTCTACCATGTTACTTGGCCAGGCGGTTGCGGAGACGACAGGTCTCTATGGTCTTTTGATCGCAATGCTCCTGCTTTTCGTAAAACCGTTGGTATAGGAAGAGACGGAGAGAACGAATATAACGGAAAGGAGGCCGGACCTTGGAAGAGATGACCAGACTCTTTAATCTGGATTTCCAGCTGCTCCACGATGTCGTGCTCATGGCGATTGCAGTATTTTTCCTGTTCATGATGATGTCGAAGCTGCTGTTTAATCCTGTCAGAAAGATGCTCGCCGACAGACGGGAAAAGATTGCCGGAGAGTTGTCGGATGCCGCGAATGACAAAAAAGATGCAGCGGCGTTGAAGGCGGATTATGAAGCCAGATTGAAGAACATCGACAAAGAAGCTGAA
>ERZ832973.2408-NODE-2408-length-9987-cov-4.545812_pt1 | contig 9987 bp, 15 predicted proteins | sample MGYA00519950_ERZ832973 | MGnify/ENA primary metagenome ERZ832973 (study PRJEB31850, sample SAMEA3708734) | human gut metagenome | biome: human gut; feature: human-associated habitat; material: faeces | place: China | collected 2014 ... | reverse complement strand
ATTTATAATTTTATATATACTACTCTAATCTTCTCATTTTTATATAAACATAAATACCTCCATCAATATCATTAAACACAACATCATGGCCAGTATAAATAAACCCAGGATAAAGCTTCTAAAAGACTTCTCTTTCCCCTTGGTTTTGTGATAGCTCATATAATTTTTTATTTGAATATTTATAATCATTAATTTCTGGTATTGGTATAACTATATTCTTGGATTGACTCCATCTTTTCTTTCCTCTAGGATCCTTTGAAAGGTAATTTGCTAATTCTTCAAAGCCTAGTTCATTAGCTTGCATTCTATTTGCATTAGCTGTGCCTTTTCCCCATAGTTCTTCTGCCTTATCTCTATCCATTCCAGATACTATAATGTGATGGTGAATTCTTGTTTTTGTTCTTTTATCATCTGTAGCTTCTCTATATTCTAAAACTGCTATATATTTTAATTCATCAAGTCCATTCCTCTTCCTAAAGTTTTTAATTCTCCTAATATAATTATTTCTATCACGAATAGCAGCCTCTTCACTATATGGAAGATTAGCTGCATCATAACTAAGGCTAACTATTAAATCCCCATTATCAAAGTTAGCATGAATTCTTCTTCTTAAATTCTTTCTTGCATTTTTATCATTTAAGTTCTTTTGTTCTTTTCTGCTCTCCTTCTTTTTCTTTGATCTACTCTTCTTTTGTTCATATTTAGAAATAGGATATATTTCTACTTCTAAATATTTACCACATAGAAATCTCTTCTCTCTAATAGCCATACCCTTTACCCCTATAACTTTATTTCTTAAATTTAAATAACGTTCTAAAGATAATACCTATTACAAGCTCTCAAAGGCCTTAAATTAAGTACCTTTAAAAAAACAGTTTATCTGTTTATTTACAGAGAAAACTCCCTATTATATAATAATAATAGAGAGTTTTATTAAACTTTTCATCAAGACACATTGAGATTAATCTTGCCGGATTGTCAATGTGTCTTTTTACCTGTAAAAATATTATTTTCATATTTTAATCTCCAAAATCTTAAGTGTACCAGAACATTTAATATCTAAAATCCTTGTCCATATTTTTAGAAACTTGTATTTTACTAAATTCTTCTTCTGTTAATTTCCATATTTTACTCCTGATCATTTAATAATTTAATTTCATTTTCTAGCACTAATGGAGCTTTATAATTAATAATTATTTCTTTTGCCATTTCTAGCTGACTTCTCTTTATAGCTTCATATCTTACTACTCCAAATTCTCTTCTTATTTGCTGCTGGATATCACTGTATACTTTTCCTCTAAGTGAATTATCATTGTAAGCTATGCTCCTGTATCCACCTAAAGCTTCTATACCTTTCTTTCTAACTAATGCTTGTATCTCTTTGCAATCTATTTGAAGCAAAGGCATGTCCTCTTCAAGCTTATCTACTCTATTTTCAACTTGTGCTATTTTTTCTTTCTGTTCCTTTAAAGCTATAAATTGTAACTCCATTAATTCCATTGGACTTAGTTTTTTAACTTCTTTTAGTTTCTTTTCACAGTTAATAAAGTATTGTCTAGCTATCTTTCCTTTTTCTGTTCTTTGTATCATTGATATTTCTTTTGCCATATCTATAGAAATTGCATGATCTATTACTGTAGTCACTGGATTCTTTAAATTATTGGTTGCTCTTTTTTGAGCCACCCTTATAAAATCAATCGCTTCCTCAAATCCATACTCAACCATTCTTCGGAACCAATCCTCATATTTAGTTCTTATTTCTAAAAACTCATGTAATTCTCTTCCGCTTACTAACTGTCTACCATCTCTTTCTATTATCTTAATTAATTCCATTACTTAATCACTCCCCTTCTAATTAGCTTATTAGCTAATACTTATTAATTTCACCCTTTAACAAATTCTTTATTATGTTAATCCTTACTCTATTAAGGCTAATTAGCCACTTTCTCATAAGTTAATCGAAGTATTTACAATCATTTTCCTCAAGATAATCAACAATTAAATCTATTTCCTCAGAGGTAAACTTTTGTATTGCAATATCTGTTAATGTATCTATTAACTTGTTTTCTAAAATACTCATATCCTCTGGATAAATACATGTAATCGTCACTATCTCGCCTCCAATAAATTAATAATCTATACTATGCTTGTACACTTCTTCTTGTTACAATTAAAAATTTAATCACACGTTATGTGTTATTTTTTCTTAAAAAAAATCTCATCAACACATGCCTCTCCAAAATTAGCCTTAAATAGAAAACTATAGTCAAAAAGAACTAGGGTTAAAGCTTGGAGTATGCCCTAGCACTATAGGAATGTATGAGCAAAATAGAAGATCACCAGGTAAAGATATGCTTTTAAAGATTGCTAAGGTATTTAATGTAAGCGTTGATTATTTACTATCTTCAGATACTTACAATACTACATCTACAAAAGAAAATCATAATTATAAAGATGTTAATGATATTTTAAAAACTGCAAAAGAACAGTTAATGAATACAGAGGCTTTACTATTTAATGGTGAACCAGCTTCAGAAGAAGCTATACAAAGCATTCTTGATGCAATGGAAATGGGTATGGCCCTTGCAAAAGAAAAGAATAAGAAGTACGCACCAAATAAATATAAGAAATAATATATAAAAAACATAAGATGTAATGCTTAATAAAAAGACAACGTAGGATTATTTTAAATATTAAACAAAACTATAAAAGGGTTATAAGGAGATAAAATATTGAATCACTATATAAAAACAGAGGTTAATAAAATTGTTAAGCGATATAAAACAAGAGATGTTTATGAACTTATAGATAAACTTGATATTATTCTTTTAAGGGTACCATTACATCCATCTGTTAATGGAATGTATCAGTACTTTAAGAGAAATAAGATTATCTATTTAAATGATGATCTAGATACTATAATGGAACGCCATGTCCTAGCACATGAACTTGGCCATGCAATTCTCCATCCAAAGACTAATATTACCTATCTAGAAAGTAACACTTTCTATTCTAAAGAAAAGTTTGAGATTGCAGCGAATACTTTTGCAGCTGAATTACTTATTGAGGATTCATTGTTTGATGAATATAAGCATCATACAATTGAAGAAATGGCTGCTATGGAAAATTTACCTATAGAACTTATTAAGATAAAGCTAAATTATATTTAATTTGTAATAAAATTGCATATACTAAAACGAGGTGATTATATGAAGATTGCTATTTACTCAAGAAAAAGTAAATATACAGGTAAAGGTGATTCCATAGGAAACCAAATCCAAATGTGTAAGGAATATATAGAGACTCATTATAGAAATAATGACCCTGAATATATCATTTATGAAGATGAAGGATTTTCTGGTGGAAATATCAACAGACCGAAGTTCCAAAAGCTTCTTAGTGATATTAAGAAAGAAAAATTTGATATTTTAATATGCTACAGGCTTGATAGAATTAGTAGAAATGTATCTGACTTCTCCACTACCTTAGAAGATCTTCAAAGCTATGGAGTTGACTTTATAAGTATTAAGGAACAGTTTGATACAACTACTCCTATGGGTAGAGCTATGATATACATAGCTTCTGTATTTGCACAACTGGAACGTGAAACCATTGCTGAGCGTGTAAGAGACAATATGGTTGAACTAGCTAAGTCAGGAAAATGGTCTGGAGGTAGAACTCCACTTGGCTTTGATAGTGAAAGCTCCTCTTATATTGATGAAGAAGGTAATGAAAGAAAATTAGTTAAGCTTGTGAAAAATGATGAAGAACTACAATTAGTTAACTTAATTTATGATACCTATCTAAGAGAAGGATCATTACATAAGACAGAAGTTTACTTTGCTTCTCATAACATTAAATCAAATAGAAATATTCTTCTTGAAAAGACATCATTAAAGGTAATATTAAATAACCCTGTTTATGCAATAAGCTCCCCAGAACTTAAGAGTTGGCTTGAAGATGATGGATGGAATGTATATGGTGAACCTGATAGCAAACATAGCTATCTTAGCTACAATAAAACAAAGCAAGTAACTAGAAACGGAAAAGTAATGAAAATATCAAATGATAAAGAAAATTGGATAGCTGCAATAAGTAATTGTCCTGGCATAATTGATGCAGATAAATGGATTGCAGTCCAAGAGCAATTTAAAGGCAATAAAGGTTCCTTCCCTAAAAGAGCAAGAACCCACAATGCAAAACTTGTTGGAAAAATTTATTGTGCCCACTGTAATAACTACATGCAGGTAGTTCATGGAAATATAAAAAAAGATACAGGAAAAAGACAATTCTACTACTCCTGCTCATTAAAAAAGAAATCCAAAAGTGAACTATGCAAAAATAAAAATTTAAAGGTAGAGGATGTAGAGGATTTATTACTCATAGAGCTAGAAAAGCTAGGCAAAGATAAGAAAAGCTATATCCAAACCTTAAAAAAGAAAAATGAAGCAGTAAAGAAAAATAAAGATGTAAAACTAAAGCAAAATGCAATTCAAAAAGACATTGAGGCCAAACAAAAAATTCTAAATAATCTCGTAGATAAGTTAGCAGTTGCTGATGATATAGACGATATAATAATACAAAGAATACGAGCCACTAAAAATGAAATGCAAGAGTTACAACAAGAATTAGATAAAATCTCAAAAGAAATCCAAGATTCAAACTACAAGAAATTAGACCTAGACTTTATAGAAAGCTTGCTAGAAAAATGCGCTGATATAAGAGAACTAGATTCTAATGAACAAAGACTCCTAATAGGTGTTTTGGTAGATAAAATTCTATGGGATGGAAATACTCAAAATGTAACAGTATATTTCATTGGAAGTGGAGACATAAAAAAAAAGTAGATTCTCTACTTCCCCGTTTATTCCAATTGTTGCAAATTCAACCACACAGCATGTCCTGTGTCTAAAAGCACAATATTTTCGGCAAACTCCTTTAAAGCATATTGTTGGCATACTTTTGTACCAAGTTTTTTATAATTAACATCCTCTTTTGGAATTTTAAGAACCACTACTCCCTTTTCATTTAATTCTTTTCTAATATCTTCAGATAAACTTTCTTTTGCAAGTTTACATGATCCTGACATTGCACCTAATTCATCACCACTACGCTCACCTTGAATATCAAAGGCTCCACATCTTTCACTAATACTTATTCTAGGACCAAAAGATGGACACCTTAATACACACATTGAACATCCATTTCCATAACGCAAACAATTCCCCATTGGTCCAGTAGTTCCTGTTGTTTCAATAAAAACATCACCATCAACATAGCTTTCATCACTTAATAGCAATCTTTTTATCTTATGATCTTCCATTTCAACATCACGAACACGCTTTTCTAGATGGAGGTTTATGTCTAAGGAAAGTATATATTCTCTTACTCTACCTTCAATAATATTTACATCATATAATGTAGCATGCTTATGACCCGGAAAATCTATATTTTTATGAGTACAGTATACATCAGTAAGATTTATAAGGTCTCCTCCTCCTAATGCAATAAGTTCTTCAGCTGCTGTATATCTACCGTTATTTCTCATTATCCCACCAACATTACCAAGACCTAAAAGCAAATCTGTTTTTTCATATATATGAACTTCAGCACCAGCCTTTTTAGCAGTAATTGCTGCAGCACAACTTGTCCATTCAAAAAGACAGTAAAAGGGTTAACATTAAGCTAACCCTTTAATTTACATTCTTGCTTCCATATATCCTATTATATAGTATTTTAGCTCCTTAGGTACATCAACTAATACTTGTTTACCTTTATACTCTATAATAACTTTTACATTTCCAAATTTCAATATATCATTAGTGCTAATTTCTTCTTTCATAACTATGTGCTTTATACTCCCTTTAATAATTAGTTATTATCAATTCTTTATATTTTCCTCTTCCACTTTTTTCTTTTGATATTGAATAGTTAACATCAACTTCCTCTATATTAAAATCTTTATACCACTCCCTAACTTTTTCATGATCATTTATTGTCAATATAAACTTTCCTTTTATATTGCTTAGCTTGTCCCTTAATAATATATGATCATCTTCTGTAAATTCATAATCATATCCAGCAGTTTGAAAATAAGGTGGATCACAAAAAAATAAACTTTCCTCTCTATCATATTTATCAATAATTTTTTCAAAATATAAATTCTCTACATATGTATTGTTTAACCTTTCCTTTATTTCATTTAAATGCTCTGTTAAAAATATTTTTTGGTTTGGAATTTTTGTAGTTCCATAACCAAAATGCTTTCCTTTTCCTGCAAAACTATTATTTATTAAGTATAAAAATCTTATGGCTCTATGTATATCAGTTAAATGCTCCAATGTAGCATTTTTATATTCTTCAAATATATCTCTTCCTGAAAACTCATATTCTAGTAAACGTTTAATTTCTGGTGTATGATATTTAATTATTTTAAATAGATTTATCAATTCTTTATCAATATCATTGATTACTTCTACTTTAGATTTATCTTTCCCAAAATAAACCCATCCCGCTCCAAAGAATAGCTCTATATATGTTGTATGACTTGGCAGCATATTAATTATTTTGTTTCTTAATTTACTTTTACCTCCCATACGTGAAATCGGTGGCTTTATCATATTTTTATATTTTCTCCTTTCATTTCTTTTGGCAGGTTTATTCTAGCATAATTTTTTTGTTAAAAATATATGGTTTTAGCAAAAAAATGTTCTAGTTTTGAACATTTTGACGTTATATTACAAAGGAGGAATAATATGTATCACTTTTTTAGTGAAAGATTTTACAAATTAAGAAAGGAATATAATTATACCCAATATAAACTAGGTAAATTATTGAATATTAGTAGAAGTACTATAAGTAAATATGAAAGTGGAGATTTATTTCCAGCAACTCATACTCTTATTAAAATTGCTAGAGTATTTAAGGTAAGTGTTGATTATCTTATTGGCTTATCTGATGAAAGGTAAAATAAAAGGGTGTAGTAATTATGCTACACTCCCTTTCTGATTATTATATTATTCAAAAAAACTTTTTATATCTTCATCTATATGTGGCAATGGTTGACCATTTTGGTCATTTTCTGATATTTCATGAATTTCACTACTTTCCTTTAAGTAACTATTGACAACAATAGTTTTATTACTTTCTTGCTTTCCTAATATATTTATTGAGTTAATATTTATCAAAACGACAATATTATCCCTTTACTATCGTTAGTTTCCATTTCATAATTAAGCTTTAAATAATTTATAACTCTGACAATACTCATATTGATAATTACTATAAATATTTTCTTTATAACTAACTTTTACCATGTTATTTTCTATTTTTTTATTTGTATTTTTTATAATTTTTTTTAATTTTTTTAATACTTTCATAACGTCACCTCTTAATTTAAAATGCTAAGTTATTATTGCTGTAATAATTCCACAAATGATGTTTAAAATAACAGTTAAAACTACATTAAATATTATTTTTTTCTCTCTTAATTTCTCTTCTTTTGCCAATTTGTTTTGTTTATTTTTATCTCCTCTAGTAATACAGAATATATGATTATTATCATACTCTTTCAATTTATTAAAAACATATTGAGCAATAAGATAAAATATCTTATTTGTTAAAAACACAATACTAGATAATACTACAATAGTATTTATAATATTATTCATTTGTTGCTTACTCATTTCTCCAAGCATCATTATATCATATGAATTAATTATCTTATTTAAAATTTTTACTGAAAAAACAACACTTAATACAGTTATTAAATAATTTATACTGTATGCCACTTTTCTTTTATGTTTCTTTAGCAATAATATAAATTTATTTTTTTCTTGATGAACTTTTGTTAATCCATCTACCCAATTACCAACTAAATTTAAAAGTTCATCTCCTAAAAGTCTATCAATAAAATCAACTCTAGCTACAATTGGAAAAAAGTCTTTATCGATCTCCTCAACATTTTCAACATTTCCTGATATAATTAAATTTAACATTTCTTCAGGAGTAATTCCATTAGTAAGTTTAACCATTAAACTATGTTGTTGTGGTAATGATAAATCAGGTAACATACAACTAAAATTCCAAGTAATAGTAATGCTTCTTATTGCATTACTATCTCTAAACTGACATTTTTCAAACTCATTCCAACTTCCAAACTGAACTGAATTTCTATTTGCATAATTTACATTAACACTTACTATTAACCCTTGATTATGATACTGCTTCAATTTACTAATAACTATATCATTCAAGTGATAAATATCATCTAAACATATCTTTATTTTTTGGTGATAAATTTTAGTTGTACTATCTTGTTTTGCATTCATACTATACCACATAGACTTAAAATCGCTATAAAAAATTTCTTCATCAGTTTTTTTCAACATTGCTTCATCTCTAGTAATAACAGGTTTCATTAACGTATCTCCTAAATTTCTTTACTAAGTATATTTATCTACTTAAGGAAATTTTATCATGTATTAATCATTTTTTCAATAAAAGTAATAATTTTTACTATGATGTAACTATTTTTTGAATTATCATTTTCTATTAATACCAATTAAGTAAAGCTTCTTCTAATTTTTCAGCTTTTCTTATTTCTTCTTCAGAAAATTTCTTTGTAAATCTTTTTTTATTGTTAGAAATATAATTTCCTCTTCCAACTTCTATATTTTCATATACTGGTGATACAACACTTTGTATATTCCAATTATCCTTTATAGCTTTAAACATAAAACTATATAAATTCTTTGCTCTACTTTTTGCATACTCATAAACTTCAATTATCTTTTTAGGTTCAGCAATTTTTAATAATTGTTCTGCCTTTTCTTTTTCTAAGCCAGTTTCATTTGAAATTAATTCTACTTCCTTAGGATCTACTGAAGTTACTTCATTATCTTGAAGTTCAGAAGCAGCACTATATAATAATTCATCTACATGAACTTGACCATCTAACGGTTTCTCTCCATTGCTATCAACTGGTTTAGTTTTATTATCTTTGGCTTTTTTAGATGATTTTTTATTAATCTTATTCTTAATCATATTTTTGAATGAAGTATAAGTGTTAAAAAACCCTCTATCAGTTTTCTTTTTTTCTATTTTCATATATCCTAATTCAACAAGTCTTTTAATTGATTTTTTTACTGTTGTTAAAGATATATTAAGTTTATTTGCTATAGTTTCTAAAGATGGATAGCTACATTTTTTATTATCATTGTATAAGCTTAATAGATATGCATATATTCTAAATTCATTTGATGTGATTTTTGTATCTGTTATTAGATTAAAGTCAATTTGTAAGAATTGTATATTTTTCATTGTAGCTCCCCTCCTTTTTTGTTTCATGAAGTTTATATTTATATAATAATGTTTCATGAAACAAAAGTCAATATTTTTCTTCATGAAACACTATTATTTTTCATGAAACTGTTGTATTATATTTTTATGAGGTGATTATGTATGAATGAAAATAAGAAATATAGACGTGTTAAAAATAGAGAACCTTTTGCTACTACAATAAATCTTGGATATGGAAAAGCACTTTCAGAAATCAGCGAAGAAACTAGAATTGCTAAATCAAAGCTAGTTGATGAAGCATTAGAATTATTGTTTGAAAAATACAATAAAAAATATAACGAAAAGTAAAGTCTTTGGTAAGTGCTCCAAAGACTTTTATTTTTTTATGAGTAAAAACTAACTACTATTATAACTACGTTAGTAGTTATATATAAATATAGATAAGATAGATATAGATAACATAAGTATAGATTAAGGTCAATTTCTGACCTGTTAAATAGATATTATTTGTATTATTAAAAGGTTTCTTATTTACCTACTATTTATTAATTTTATATTTTATTTCTATTTAATTTTATATATAATAATCATGTATTATTTCTACTGATTTTATAAATAATATAAATAGATATGTATTTTCCATGATAATTTAAGAAAACAAAAAAGCAGCTACTAATTTATTTTAGT
>ERZ832973.2399-NODE-2399-length-10032-cov-18.851659_pt1 | contig 10032 bp, 5 predicted proteins | sample MGYA00519950_ERZ832973 | MGnify/ENA primary metagenome ERZ832973 (study PRJEB31850, sample SAMEA3708734) | human gut metagenome | biome: human gut; feature: human-associated habitat; material: faeces | place: China | collected 2014 ... | reverse complement strand
CGGAATATCTGAAGGATGTGAAACCTGTGATCGAAGAAAACCATATGTATATCCGTATTGCGTCAAATGACTTTTTTTCCATTTCTAGGGATGTGGTGTCTAAGATGATCTCAGGAGAATATAATGCAGAGCAGGCTTATCAGTCATTTAATTCCCAGCTTCTTGAAGAAAAATCCACTTCTGAGGATATTGTGTTGGATTCAAAGAAAACTTATTCCAATCGTTTCCATACCAGCGGAGGCAATGAAGCCTATTCTGTTATGGCAAACACTTTGCGTGGTATTTATGGGACGGATGTGCTGATTGCAACAGGAAACAGCTTTACAGGAAATGTACTGAAGGCCGGTTATACAGAAAAAATGGCAGGCAACATGATTATGCCAAACGAGCTTTCCGCTTACAGCAGTGAGATGAGCGGGGCAGAACTGAAGGAAACGGTCAGAAACTTCGTAGAAGGCTACCAGGGAGGCTTTATCCCCTTTAACCGTGGCTCTCTGCCTGTGTTCAGTGGTATTTCTGTAGAAATCAGGGAAACGGATAATGGTTATACATTGAGTAAAGTTTCAAAGAATGGAAAACAGATTCAGGACAAGGATACTTTTACTGTGACCTGCCTTGCAGCACCACAATATATGGAAGCTTATCCGGCAGAGGAAAATATTGTATTTGATGGAGGGGATACCTCTGTGGAAGATACCTGGACAACATATGTTTCAGATGGTAATGCCATTCTTGCAGAGCCTGAAGACTACATTACTCTGAGGTGAGAAGAATGGATGTTAAGAATCATAATACAAACAGAAAGAAACGGGTTGTGAGAAAACGATGGAATGCAGCAGTTCTTATTGCCCTATTTGTTGGAATCCTTTTGACTGTTTTCCAATATTTGGGGTTTGTATCGAAGACTGTTTATGAGGAAAGTGTTTCTCACCTGACAGAAATTTTTCATCAGTCTGATAATATGCTAAGTGAGCTGACAAATAAGAATCTGACTTATCTCCATATATGGGGGGAATATTTGCAGAACACTTCCGATGAAAGTGAAATTCGTGAGTATATAGAGAAAGCACAGGAAGATGCAGGCTTTTTAGATTTTTATTTCCTGTCAGCGGACGGGAACTATAAGATGGCAACAGGTGAAACCGGGTATCTGGGATTGCAGGAAAATATTGAAGATGAGATCCGGCAGGGAAATGATGTGATAACCAATGCAACGGTTCCCGGAAAATCCCAGCTCCTTGTTTTTGCTACTCCCAGGCCTCATGGAAGTTATCAGGGCTTTGAATATGATGCCATTGCCATTGCCTATGAAAACTCTGATATCGTAAATGTGCTGAATATTTCTGCTTTCAATGGAAATGCCCAGAGTTATGTGGTTCATCCGGATGGCCGTGTTGTTGTGGATCATTCTTCTGAGGCATGGGGAGAGGTGTATAATTTCTTTGGGATTCTGAGAGAACATTCCAATATGTCTGAAAAAGAGATCCTTAAACTTTCAGAAGAGTTTAAGGAAGGACATACAGATGCAATGCTGATAAATCTGGATGGAGAGGATTACTATCTGGTCTATGAGAAATCCAAACCTCAGGACTGGATCTTTCTGGGACTTGTCCAGGCTGATATCGTCAATGCAAGTATGAATGTTCTGCAGCGTAGCACTGTGCTGCTTGTAAGTGCAGTAGCGGTGTGTATTGCCGGTCTTTTTATTGGAATTATTCTCCGGAAAAACAGGGTAAACCTGAAGAGAAAGGATACGGAGATCCTGTACAGGGACGAATTGTTTCAAAAGCTGTCAATGAATGTAGATGACGTTTTCCTGATGCTGGATGCAAAAACATATCAGGCAGATTACGTCAGTCCCAATGTGGAAAAACTGCTGGGAATTACAGTAGAACAGATTCGTAAAGATATTTGTGTCCTTGGAAAACTGCATCCCGGGGACGTTGAAGATCCGGAGAAGAAGTATTTGGAAGAAATCCAGGTTCATGAGCAGCAGGAATGGGATCTTGAATATGTTCATCAGAAAACAGGAGAACACCGCTGGTTTCATAACGTTGCAATGGGCAGCGAGGTAAACGGGAAAAAGAAATATATCCTGGTTCTGTCAGATCGTACCTCTGACAGAAAAATGAATCAGGCCCTTTCTGAGGCGGTCCGCGCTGCGGAGACTGCAAACAAGGCAAAGAGCACCTTCCTTTCCAATATGTCTCACGATATCCGTACACCAATGAATGCGATCATTGGTTTTACCACACTGGCTGTAAGCAACATTGATGATAAAGAAAGGGTTCGGGATTATCTGGGTAAGATTCTTTCCTCCAGTAATCATCTGCTCTCACTGATCAATGATATCCTGGATATGAGCCGTATTGAGAGCGGGAAAATCCATCTGGAAGAGACGGAAGTCAGTCTGTCAGAGGTTCTTCATGATCTGAAAACCATTATCAGCGGACAGATCCATGCGAAACAGTTAGAGCTTTACATGGATGTCATGGATGTTATCAATGAGGATGTTTATTGTGACAAGACCAGGCTGAATCAGGTACTGCTGAATCTTTTGTCCAATGCGATCAAGTTTACTCCTGCAGGCGGAACCGTTTCTGTCCGGCTGAGAGAGTATCCGGGTATACAGAGAGGCTGTGAACTGTACGAAATCCGGGTAAAGGATAACGGAATCGGCATGAGTCAAAAATTTGTACAGAAGATATTTTCTCCTTTTGAGAGAGAGCGGACTTCCACTGTAAGCAGGACTCAGGGTACAGGACTGGGCATGGCTATCACCAAGAACATCGTGGATATGATGGGCGGAACCATTGAGGTTCAAACAGAACAGGGCAAAGGTACTGAATTTATTATCCGTCTGCCATTGCGGATTCAGCCTGAGAACCACCGTATAGAGAAAATCGCAGAACTGGAAGGTCTGAAGGCATTGGTAGTAGACGATGATTTCAATACCTGTGACAGTGTGACTAAGATGCTTGTAAAGGTTGGAATGCGTTCGGAATGGACACTTTCCGGTAAGGAGGCTGTTCTCCGTGCACGACAGTCTATGGAAATGGGGGATGCATTCCACGCTTATATCATTGACTGGCGTCTGCCTGATATGAATGGCATTGAAGTTACCCGTCAGATCCGCAGTCTTGGTGATGATACGCCAATCATTATCCTGACTGCTTACGACTGGTCAGATATTGAAGTGGAAGCCAGGGCAGCAGGGGTGACTGCGTTCTGTGCCAAACCTATGTTTATGTCAGATATCAGAGAGACTCTGATGGCTGCTATCGGTCAGAAGCAGGCCGGGGCAGAGGATAATATTCTTCCGGCAGCAGATTCAGATTTCAGAGGCAGGCAAATACTGCTTGTGGAAGATAATGAACTGAACAGAGAAATTGCAGTAGCACTCCTTAGTGAATATGGTTTTCAGGTTGATACAGCGGAAGATGGAGCAGAGGCTGTGGAGAAGGTTAAGAATTCAAGACCAGGTGATTATGATCTGGTGCTTATGGATGTGCAGATGCCTGTAATGAACGGATATGAGGCTACTGAGCAGATCCGTTCACTGGATGATCCGGCACTGGCGGGAATTACGATCCTTGCCATGACTGCCAATGCTTTTGACGAAGACAGAAAGAAAGCACTGGCATGTGGTATGGATGGATTTCTATCCAAACCAATTGTTATAGAGGAATTGATCAGTACATTACAAAACAGTCTGGGGTAAGTTTTCTGTTTGAACTGTGATAATGGGATATGAAAAGTGGTTTGATGAAAGCAAGGAGGAGCAACGAATGATTTGTGGAATGACGTATTTTCAGATATGTCTGTATTTTCTTATTTATTCTTTTGGCGGCTGGGTTGTTGAAGTTATTTTTCATGCAGTAGCGTTGGGAAAAGTTATAAACAGAGGTTTCCTGAATGGACCGGTCTGCCCGGTATATGGATTTGGGGTGCTTTCTGTTTTTGCTTTGCTCAATACAATTCAGGGCAGCGGGCGTCAGATGAGTGATGGAATGATTTTTGTGTTTGGAATTGTTCTGGCAACTGCGGTGGAGCTGGTTGCAGGCTGGCTGCTAGATGTGTGTTTCCACGCAAGATGGTGGGATTATTCAGATAAACCCTTTAATTTTCATGGCTACATTTGCCTGGAGTTTTCTCTGATCTGGGGACTGGCTATCGTTATGGTAGTAAAAGTTTTCCAGAAGTATGTAGAGGCACATGCGTTACATACACCTGCAACCTGGGAGTGGATTGTGATAGCAGTTTTGTATGCTGTGTATCTGACAGATTTTATTGTGACGGTAGCAGTGATCCAGGGACTGAATAAAAAGCTTACCAGACTGGATAAGGTTCGCTCAGATTTGAGAATTGTAAGTGATAAACTGAGTGATACACTGGCTACGACTACGATTGGCACAGCACAGAAAGTGGGAGAAGGAAAGGTTCAGGCAACTCTTGCAGCAGCAGAACTGCGTGATGCAACTGCCGCACAGCGAGAAAAATCTATCGAAATGCTTCGTATAAAAAGAGCGGAGCTTCAGGCTCAGTTTGAGGAACTGTCCAGCTCTATTACCAATCATACCGTTGTCGGTCAGGGGCGTATCATCAAGGCATTTCCGAAGATGCAGCACAGAGACTATTCCGAACTGATTCAGGAGCTGAAAAAGAGATTAAAATAGATTAAAATGCAGAGGGAGGCTTCAGGTGAACAGACAGGCAGTACAGACCTTAAAGACTTATTTTGGATATGATACATTCAGAGAAGGGCAGGAGAGTGTTGTGGAGTCCATTCTGGAACACCGGGATGTGCTTGCAATCATGCCGACAGGAGCCGGAAAATCCATCTGTTATCAGGTACCGGCACTGATGCTGTCAGGAATTACGATTGTAATTTCTCCTCTGATCTCACTGATGCAGGATCAGGTAAAGGCTTTGAATGAAGCGGGAATACATGCCGCATTTATCAATTCTTCACTGTCGGAAAGTCAGATTAGCAAGGCGTTGTACCTGGCAGCAGGAGGAAGATACAAAATTATTTATGTTGCACCGGAACGTCTGGAAAATTATGAGTTTCTGGAATTTGCCAGACAGGTGGAGATTTCCATGGTGACAGTGGATGAGGCACATTGTATTTCACAGTGGGGCCAGGATTTCAGACCAAGCTATGTCAAAATCGTAGACTTTGTAAAAAATCTTCCCGGTCGTCCGATCGTCAGTGCTTTTACCGCAACTGCAACAGAGGAAGTAAAGAACGACATTCTCTGTACTTTAAATCTGGAAGATCCGAAAGTAGTGATTACCGGGTTTGATAGAAAGAATTTATATTACAGCGTGGAAAATATCCGGCGAAAAGACGATTTTGTGATGGATTACATAGACAGACATCCAACAGAGAGCGGGATTATTTACTGCTCTACAAGAAAAAATGTGGACAATCTTTTTGAACTGCTTTTCCAAAAAGGAGTTGCTGTTACCAGATATCATGCAGGACTGAATAATGAAACCAGAAAAAAGAATCAGGATGATTTCATTTACGACAGAACCCCCGTTATTATTGCAACAAATGCATTTGGAATGGGGATTGATAAATCCAATGTGAGATATGTGATCCATTACAATATGCCGCAGAGTATGGAGAATTATTATCAGGAGGCAGGACGTGCAGGGCGTGACGGAGAGAATTCCCAGTGCGTTCTATTGTTTTCTGCACAGGATGTTATGATCGACCGAATGCTTCTGGATAACAAAGATTTTTCCGATGTGGATGAAGAGGATGAATTTCTCATTCGTCAGCGGGATATACGAAGGCTTCAGATCATGGAAGGATATTGTAAAACAACAGGATGTCTGCGAAATTATATTCTGGAGTATTTCGGTGAAAAGACCTTCGGTCCCTGTGATAATTGTGGAAATTGCCACAGAGAATACCATGAGACAGATATGACCAGAGAGGCGAAGTGGGTAGTGAACTGTGTAGCTGAGACGAGAGGAAGGTATGGACTGACAATTGTGCTTGGTACTTTGCTGGGGGCTAAGAGAGCCCGGTTGAGGGAGCTTGGAGCAGATAAGTATAAATCTTATGGAGCATTGAATGATCACAGTGAGGCAGAACTCAGGGCACTGATCAGCCAGATGACTGAGATGGGATATCTCTATCAGACACAGGAACGTTACAGTGTGCTGAAACTGGGCGATATTTCTCCGCTAAGAGATGAAAATACTCACGTGATCATGCGTACTTACGAGGAAAAAGAACCGGATAAAAAGAAAAAGCCCCAGAAATCTGTCAGAAAACGCAGTACAGATGCGCTTACGGCAGCAGGTTACGATTTATTTGAAGCCCTGCGGAAACTTCGTCTGCAAATTGCAAAAGAGGAAGCCATGCCTCCATATATCGTGTTCAGTGATAAGACGCTGATAGATATGTGCATCAAATGTCCGTCAAATGAAGAAGAAATGCTGGAGGTTTCCGGTGTGGGCGAGAATAAGCTAAAGAAATACGGTCAGAGATTTCTGGAAGAGATACAGAAGTTCTGCCTGGAACGTCCGAATGCGGTTTTGAGTATGTCGGAAGATGAAAATGGTAATCCCTGAGAACAAAGGTTGGAAAACAGATGAATATAGAAAAATATACGGAAGAATTAATCACATTGAGACATTACTTTCATCAACATCCGGAGCTGGCACTTCAGGAAGTGGAGACGTCTGCATATATCCGGAAATATCTGGAGAAACTGGGATATGAGATTGTGCCGATAGAACCTACAGGATTGATCGCGGAACTTCCATCTCTGAGAAACAGGGAGAAACTGGTTGTACTCAGGGCGGAGATGGATGCATTGCCCATACAGGAGCAGACAAATCTACCATATGCATCAGTAAATCAGGGATGTATGCATGCCTGCGGTCACGATATGATCCTGGCAGCAGCACTGATCCTTGCAAAAATTGTGGCAGAAGAGCAAAGAATGCAGGAAAGTTTTCCGGTCAGGCTCCGGTTCCTTTTTGAACCTGCAGAGGAGATTGGTGAAGGTGCAAAAAGAATGCTTCAGGCCGGAGCATTAGAGAATCCGAAAGCAGATGCATTTCTGATGTTTCATTACGCAGCGGATATGACATTTGGGATGGCAGTGCATCGGGGACAGGCATCTTCCATGATCAACAGTATGCAGATTCATGTTCATGGAAAATCCAGTCACTGGTGTGAAGCGGATAAGGGGATTGATGCAATTTATGCAGCTGCTCAAGTGATAAGTGCCATTCATAATCTGAATGAAAGTTTTGGAAAACAGCATCCGGATGCAGGAAAATATATTGTGGGTACGGGTACGATCCATGGCGGTGAATATACGAATATTATTGCAGACCATGTGGTATTAAACGGAAATATACGCGCAGTTCATGAAGAAACTTACATGGCACTTGAGCACGAGCTGGAGAGAAATCTGCAGGAAATTGAAAAGCAGACTGGCACACAGATCCGTATGGAATTTCCAAAAGATCCGGTATATGCGTTTGCCAATGATGAGGAACTTACAGAGACAGCAAAGGCAGTGGGTGAAGAAGTATTCGGGGATAAGTTTGTCCTGGAAGGAGAAGATGAGCTGTTTCTTTCAGGTGATAATGCATACAGATATTTCAGAGAAACCAGAGGACTTTTCACAGTATTTCTTGCAGGAATACCAGGAGAAAATCATCCTCTGCATCATCCGAAATTTCAATTGGATGAGAGGATACTGCCGTACAGCGTGGAAGCATTGTATAAGATTATAACTACATTATGAGTATTGCAATTTTGGAAAATAATGAATGGTGATGTGGTTCAGCAGAGCGTGAAATTCTACTGAACTGGATCAATGTATTATTTACGCAGATTGCTATGGAAGGAACGTCAGCAGGATGGATAATTTGTATCTGTTCTGCTGTTTTTTGAGTATACTCGTAATAATTTCAGAGAATACTGTAAATTGACCAAATTAAGTAAGCCCTGCTTCAATTGAGGATATCCACCTGACTCTATAAAAAATCTCATAAATAAATGAAAAAAATTACCAAAAGGACTTGAAAATTGGATTAAAATAGTATAATATAAAAACATAAACAAATTAAGGATGCATAGCAACTATAACTTATTAACGTTGAGTGACAGCAGATTGCTGAATAGTAACGGACAGACGATATACTATAAAGAAAGAATTGAGGGCAGAAATATGAAGATTACAGATACCATTAAATATGTCGGAGTTAATGACCATCAGGTAGATTTGTTTGAGGGACAGTATGCAGTGCCAAACGGAATGGCATATAATTCCTATGTGATTCTGGATGACAAGGTTGCAGTTATGGATACTGTAGATGCCAATTTCAAACATGAATGGCTGGATAATCTTGAACAGGCACTGGGTGGACGTAAGCCGGACTATCTGATCGTTCAGCATATGGAGCCTGACCATGCAGCAAATGTAGCGAACTTTCTGGAAGTATATCCCGGCACTACAGTAGTAGCCAATGCGAAGACATTTGTAATGATCAAGAATTTCTTCGGACTGGATCTGGAAGGGCAGAAACTGGAAGTAGAGAATGGTTCTACACTGAGTCTGGGAAATCATAATCTTACTTTTGTATTTGCGCCAATGGTACACTGGCCGGAGGTTATGGTGACTTATGACAGCACAGATAAAGTTCTTTTTTCGGCAGATGGATTTGGTAAGTTCGGTGCTCTGGATGTGGAAGAAAACTGGGATGATGAAGCAAGAAGATACTTTATCGGTATTGTTGGTAAATATGGCGCACAGGTACAGAGACTTCTGAAAGTAGCAGTTACTCTGGATATTCAGATCATCTGTCCGTTACATGGTCCGGTACTTACAGAAAATCTGGGACATTATATCAGCCTCTATGATACCTGGTCCTCTTACACACCGGAGGAAGAAGGAATCGTAGTTGTATATACTTCTGTATACGGACATACCAAAGAAGCAGTCAATCAGTTTGTGGAGAAATTAAAGAGCAAGGGATGTCCGAAAGTAGTTGTTTATGATCTGGCAAGAGATGATATGTCTCAGGCACTCAGTGATGCATTCCGTTACAGTAAGCTGGTACTGGCAACTACTACTTACAATGCGGAGATTTTCCCGTTTATGAGGACCTTTATTGACCATCTGACAGAGCGGGGATACTGCAAGCGCACCATCGGCCTGATTGAAAATGGTTCCTGGGCGCCTTTGGCGGCAAAGACCATGAAGGCTATGTTTGAAAAGTCAAAGGATATTACCTGGTTAAAGGATAAGATTACCATTCAGTCCTCACTGAGCAGTGAGAACAGAGAGCAGATTGACAGAATGGCTGCTGAACTCTGTGAGGAGTATATTGCCCGTTCTCAGGTCACGGCAAATAAGCATGATATGAAGGCTCTCTTTAAGATCGGCTATGGCCTTTATGTAGTGACCTCAAATGACGGAACAAGGGATAACGGCCTCATTGTAAATACGGTAACGCAGCTGACAGATACGCCTCTGCGGGTAGCTGTGAACATTAACAAGGCCAACTATTCCCATCATGTGATCAAGCAGACCGGTATTATGAATGTAAACTGCCTGTCCGTGGAAGCTCCCTTCAAGATATTTGAAACCTTTGGATTCCAAAGCGGACGTCAGGCAGATAAATTTGCAGGTATGAAGATCTGCCGTTCGGACAATGGCCTGGCTTTCCTGCCCAAGTATATCAATGCCTTTATGTCATTAAAGGTAGATCAGTATGTGGATCTGGATACTCACGGTATGTTTATCTGCTCCGTAACAGAAGCAAGGGTGATGAGCGATCGGGAGACCATGACCTACACCTATTATCAGAACAATGTAAAGCCGAAGCCTCAGACAGATGGCAAGAAGGGCTTTGTGTGCAAGGTATGCGGCTATATCTATGAGGGAGATACTCTGCCGGATGATATTATCTGCCCGTTGTGCAAGCATGGCGCAGCTGATTTTGAACCCATTGAGTAGGCTGCAGAATAACTAAATGATGAATCAGGCGGGC
>ERZ832973.2389-NODE-2389-length-10086-cov-16.746187_pt1 | contig 10086 bp, 8 predicted proteins | sample MGYA00519950_ERZ832973 | MGnify/ENA primary metagenome ERZ832973 (study PRJEB31850, sample SAMEA3708734) | human gut metagenome | biome: human gut; feature: human-associated habitat; material: faeces | place: China | collected 2014 ... | reverse complement strand
GTTCATTACACTTGGCGGTAAATACCTGTGGTTGGTTTATCTCCAACTGAATTAGTGCCATGCCCGGCACACATTAAAAAAATCGCTTGATATTATCTATCAAACGATTCTTTCATTAATCTAATTGTATTTGTTTTACAATTTCATTATCAAATGTTTTAATTGTAAAACAGTCATTTTCATAAATACCATAACTATTCGTACCTTCTTTAGGTAAAGAAATCGAAGACGGATTTAAAATATAAATACCGTTTTCTTTTTTAGCAAGTGGTTTATGAAAATGTCCATAAATCAAAATATTATTTTCATTTAATAAAGGAAGTTGATCTTCATTAAATAAATGTCCATGTGTCATAAAAAAATGATGTTGATCAACATCCATCAAAGCATAGTCACTACGCATAGGGAAATCTAAAACCATTTGATCAACTTCACTATCACAATTTCCTCTAACTGCAATAATATCCTTCTTTAAAGGATTTAATAAAGCAATAACCTTCTTACAATTATAATCCTTAGGTAAATCATTACGTGGTCCATGATATAAAATATCCCCTAAAATAATAAGTTTATCCGCTTTTTCTTCATGATATTTTTCAATGGCCCTATTTGCCCAATAATAAGAACCATGAATATCTGATATAAACATTACTTTCATACAATTACGCTCTTCTAATTGTTTTGATCACAACTGGTGTTGTTGGACAATCTTGGAAGTTTGTAGGGACATTGGCAATTTGATCTACAATATCTAAACCTTCAGTAATTTTACCAAATGCAGCATATTCACCATCTAAATGTGGTGCTGGTTTATGCATAATAAAGAATTGTGAAGATGCTGAATCTTTGATCATTGTTCTAGCCATAGATAAAACACCTTCTGTATGTTTTAATTCATTGTTAACACCATTGCTTTTAAATTCACCTTTAATAGAATCACAATGTTTTTCTTTAAAGTCTTTTGTATATCCCCCACCTTGAATCATAAATCCTGGGATAACTCTATGGAAAATCAATCCTGCAAAAAAATCTTCATCAATTAATTTTAAAAAGTTTTCTACTGTAATTGGTGCAACTTCAGGATAAAGTTCTCCTTTCATCACATCTCCATTTTCCATTTCAATTTCAATTAATACTTTTTCCATTCTCTAATTCTCCTTATCTACAACGTCTACATCAACAACCTTATTTTCAATAGATTGTTGTTTTTCTTTTTTCTTCTTCTTTAAAAGAAATCTTACTACAAAATAAACAAGTACAACTCCTGTCGCAATTCCAAATAACCAAACAATATTCTTTACTTGATCAAATTGATAAGCTGTCGCTACCACTAAACATAAGTTAATAATATTCATTGATCCTGCTAATTTATATTTTTGATTAACAATAAAATTTAAGGAAAGCGCAGATGAAGCAAATAACCCAACAATAAGCATAACTTCCATACTATGTACCTCCTTGTATCATTCTATCATAATAGAATCATTTTTGTTATATATTATTTAGTATGGACACTTGCATTAAGCATGTCAGTAATAGATATCATTGTAAAATTACTTCTATATATAACAAAAATAACTACCTCCTGTTTCTAGCAAAGTGTGTGGTAGTTATTTCATACTATTAAAATCCAAGGTGAACCGTTTGTTGTTCTTTTTTCATATTCATTATAATTAATTTTTTAAACAATTCTATAAAATCTTATCTATCTAATTCCATATATAACAGCGGATAAGGGTCTCCTGCTTCATCTAATTCTGTTTTCTTGTATGTTTTAAATCCCATCGCTTCATCATTATCTACAACCATCAAATGTTCAACACTCTTTAATGTCATTGGACCATATTCTTTAATATGTTCAATTTCTTGTTCATTTAAAAATGTATGTGTGGCTTTTACAGAATCTTCCCAAACATTTACAGTGTATTTAATAGTTCATCATTTCTATCTTTTATCTCAATTATTTTCACTGATCATTTTCACCCTATTCTCTCTACCCATATTTATCATCGATTTCTTTCACTTTAACTATGATAATATAATTATATGAAATAGCCCTACCAAATAGGTAGGGTCATTTATTTTGTTAATATCTTTTTTATTTAGCAAATTGTTTAATTGCATCAGCAACAGCTGCTGTCACATCTTTATTGAAGATTTTTGGCATGATATTTTCTTCATTTAAATCTTCATCACTGATTGTATCTGCAATAGCTTTAGCCACAGCTACTTTCATTTCTGGTGTAATTGAAGGAACTCTTGCTTCTAATGCTCCTTTAAAAATACCAGGGAAAGCTAAAACATTATTAATTTGATTTGGATAATCAGAACGACCTGTTCCAACAACTCTTGCTCCTGCTGCTTTGGCTTTTTGATAAGTAATTTCTGGTTCAGGATTTGCCATTGCAAAGATAATTGGATCATTGTTCATTGAATGAACCATTTCATCAGTTACTAGATTTGGTTTAGAAACACCTACAAAAACATCTGCACCTTTTAATGCATCAGCTAATGTACCTTGCATATTATCAGGATTAGTAATATCACATAAAGCACGCTTATGAGGAATAAGTCCTTCTTGTCTATCTTTATATAAAATTCCAAATTCATCCACTGCAATAATTTTACCAACACCGGCTGTATGCATCATTTTAATAATAGCTGTTCCTGCAGCTCCTGGTCCATTTAAAACAACTGTAATATCTTTGATATCTTTTTTTGTCACTCTTAAAGCGTTATATAAGGCCGCTAAAACAACAACAGCTGTTCCATGTTGATCATCATGGAATACAGGAATATCTAACATTTGATCTAATCTTTCTTCGATTTCAAAACAATCTGGAGAAGCAATATCTTCTAAGTTGATTCCACCAAAACATGGTGCAATATTTTTAACTGTTTGAATCAATTCTTCTTTATCTTGTGTATCTAAACAAATAGGTACCGCATTGACATTTCCGAATTTTTTAAATAGAGCAGCTTTTCCTTCCATGACTGGAATCGAAGCTTTGGCTCCAATATTTCCAAGTCCTAAAACAGCTGTTCCATTTGAGACAACAGCAATTGTATTTGATTTTGTTGTATAACGATAAACATCTTCTTCATTTTCAGCAATCTTACGACAAGGTTCAGCAACCCCTGGTGTATAAACAACAGACATATCATCCATTGTATTAATTTCACAATTTAATTCCGTATGTATTTTCCCTTGATGTTTTTCATGTAATTTCAAGGCTTCTTCATAATAATTCATTTTCATCACCCGCCACTATTATACCTATAAAATAGACAATTCGTCTAATCTTTTTTATCTAAAACATAACCATGATCCATTGGTCCTTGTCCTTGTCCTAAATCAAGCATTGCTGCAAGTGCTCCAGAAATATAATCTTTAGCTTTTTTAACAGCATTTTCCAAATTTTCACCTCGTGCTAAATAAGAAGCAATCGCACTTGATAAAGTACATCCCGTACCATGAGTATTATTGTTATTAATACGTTTTCCTTTAAACCATTGATAATTACCTTCTTTATAAAGTAAATCATTGGCATCATTGATTTGATGTCCGCCTTTAAGTAATACTGCACAATGATAATGATCTCCAATATATTTAGCTGCTGTTAACATTTCTTCTTCATTATTGATTTTTAATTCTGATAAAACTTCGGCTTCAGGAATATTTGGTGTTAAAACCGTTGCGAGTGGGAAGAGATTTTCTTTTAATGTATCAATAGCTTCATCACTAATAAGTTTTGCCCCACTTGTAGCCACCATCACAGGATCAACAACGATATTACGTGCATGATATTGTTTTAACTTTCCACTAATAGATAAAATGACTTCTTTTTGAGAAACCATTCCAATTTTAACAGCCATTGGATAAATATCTGTAAACACATTATCCATTTGACTAGCCACAAAAGAAGCATCGACATCATAGATAGCATCGACTCCTGTAGTATTTTGAGCTGTTAGTGCTGCAATAACCGACATGGCATAAACACGATTAGCAAGCATTGTTTTTAAATCTGCCTGAATTCCTGCACCTCCACTACTATCACTACCTGCAATTGTAAGGCAAGTTGGCATTTTGTTAGAGATAACTCTTTGAATTTTATCTTTTAATAGGCTACTTGCTTTTTGGATATCATCACTTCCAAAGATACTTGAAACGATAGCAACACCATCAATAGCAACACCCATAAATTCTAAGATATTCACTTGATTAATACCACCAATGGCAACCACAGGAATATCAACTTTTTGACAAATTTCATTTAATGTATCCATTGAAATATTTTGTGCATCATCTTTTGTTTGAGTTGTAAAAATAGCTCCGACACCTAAATAATCAGCCCCATTTTCTAAAGCTATTTTTGCTTCTTCATAATTATGTGCAGATACACCAATAATTTTATCTTCACCTAATATTTTTCTTGCTTCTTTTAAATTTAAATCATCTTGCCCAATATGGACCCCATCTGCATCAATTTCTTTACACAATTCAACATCATCATTAATAATCAAAGGAACATGATGTTTTTGACACACACTTTGAACATCCAATGCTTCTTGTTTAAATGCTTCATGTGTCATTTCTTTTTCTCTTAGTTGAATCATTGTTACCCCACCAAGAATGGCTTCTTCAACTAATTCCGACATTTTTCTTCCTTTTAAATATTTTGAATCTGTTACTCCATACAATAATAAATCTTCTTTATTTAATTTCATCAAATTTCCTTCTTTATTTACAATATTCTTTTTTTATTTCCCTGGAAATAAAAAGAGAGCCCTGTTGAACTCTGTTAACGTTTATATCTCCTACGTTGGCATTATCCAAATCAGGTTATGGGTCTAAGTCAATACTTACTCTCAGCAAAAAGCTCCCCGTTTCCTTTATTATAATTTTTTTAATAAAAATTGTCTATTTTTAATCATATTATTTATGCTTTTGTTCAAACTATAAAAGGAGGTGCTTTCATGAAATTATGTATTACAGCAGGTAACTATCACATTTTTAAATTAATGATTAAAAATCATAAAGATTCTCGCATTCAATTAAAAAACATTCATCCTTTAGATTTTGATCTTGTTTTTGATGTTTATACATCTTTAGATCAAAAAACAGTTATTTCTATACTTAGCTATGAATTACGTTATTCCCCTTTTATGTATCTATGCCCTGGTTTTAAAGTCATTCCTTTAAAAAAACGTCTTCCTCATGGTACAAAAGAATCAACTACTCCTTTAAATCTTTCTTTTAATTGAATAATTTACATTAAAAAACAGTTTGAGATAGCATTTATTTCAAACTGTTTATTTTTTAATTAATAATTTTTAAAACATCTTCTTCACTATTGATGTTAAAGATATTTAATGTAAGTTCATTCAATTTTTCTAGTAATGTATTTGTGTCAAACTTGTTTCATTTCTATTATTATTTTAGACAATATGAAATGACGAGGAGGTACAAAAAAGGTAACCCTTCTTCTAAAAGGAGCTAGACCCCTACGCTTCGCTTAGAGGAAGGGGATTGCGCTCCTATTTTTGTTCAAATTGACTATAATAAAGTTGATGATAATAACCTTGTTTTTGAAGCAATTCTTCATGATTACCAATTTCTACAATATGTCCTTGATCCATAACGATGATTTGATCGGCATTTTTAATCGTTGATAAACGGTGAGCAACAATAAAGGTTGTTCTTCCTTTCATCATTTCATCAAAAGCTTTTTGAATTTGTAATTCTGTACGCGTATCGATTGAACTTGTTGCTTCATCTAAAATCAACATTGGTGGATGTGTTAACATAATACGTGCAATACACACAAGTTGCATTTGTCCTTGAGACATATTTCCACCATCTTCTTCAACCATTGTATCGTATCCTTGAGGAAGAGACATAATATATTTATGCACACGTGCTTTTTTAGCTGCTTCAATGATTTCTTCATCACTAGCTTCTGTTTTCCCATAAGCAATATTTTCTTTAATAGTCCCTTTAAATAACCAACTATCTTGTAAAACCATACCGTACATTTTTCTTAAATCTTCACGGTTCATATCTTCAATATTAACACCATCAATTGTAATTTTTCCACCTTGAGGATCATAGAAACGCATTAATAAGTTAATTAATGTTGTTTTTCCACAACCTGTTTTACCTACAATAGCTGTCATTGTTCCTGGTTTAGCTTCATAGTTAAAATCTTGAATTAATGGTTTACTTGGATCATAACTGAAATTTAAATGATCAATGATAATATGTCCTTGTTTATTTTCAATGATTTTAGATGTTGTTAATTCTTGGATTGTTTCTTCATCTAATAATGCAAAGACTCTTTGACTGGCAGCAATGGCTGTTTGCATTTCTGACATAACGGATGATATTTCGTTAAATGGTTTTGTATATTGGTTAGCATATGTTAAAAAGCTTGAAAGAATACCTACTGTAAATGAACCATTTAATACTTGAAATGCTCCAAAAATACCAACAGCAGCATAAACAATACTATTAACTAAACGTGTTGTAGGATTAATTAAAGCTCCATAGAATTGTGAAATAACCCCACTTTTATGCATACGTTCATTGATTTCATTAAACTTTTCTTCGTTTTGTTCTTGATAATCAAAAATATTAACAATTTTTTGATTGCCTATCATTTCTTCACAATAACCATTCATTTCCCCTCTTAAAGCAAGTTGTTCTTGGAAATAAGAATGTGTTCTTTTAACAATCAAAGAAGCGACAAGTAAAGAAAGTGGTGTTAAAACAACCACAATTACAGCTACCGAAAAATGAATATAAGCCATAATCAAAATCGTTCCTACAATTGTTGCAATTCCTGTAAGCAAGGATGTAAAACTTTGTAATAAACCTTGTCCAATTAAATCAATATCATTGATCAATCTTCCTAAAATATCTCCATGACTTGTAGCATCAATATATTTTAAAGGAAGAACTTGAATTTGATCAAATACTCTATTTCTTAAATCATTCGTAATATTATAAGTAATTGTATTTGTAATTTGTCCCATGATCCATTGAATCAAAGAAATAATTAAAATAACAATTCCAATAAAAATAAGTTTGTTCAATAACGCTTGAAAATGAACTTGATTCTTTCCAACCAATAAATCTATTGCTTGACCTATTAAAACAGGTGTAAGTAAAGTAAAGACAACAGAGACAATTGATAAAAGTGTTAATAACATAATTAAAAAACGATAAGGTTTACAATATGTAAGCAATCTTTTAATTGTTTTTTTATCCATTGAGATCACCATCCTTACTATTTTGAGATTCATAAATTTCTTTATAAACCGTACAATTTTTTAATAATTCTTCATGACAATCAAAACCAACAAGTTCACCATGATATAAAACCATAATACGATCACATCTTTTTAAAGACGCTGTTCTTTGAGAAATAACAATTTTTGTCATTTCTTTTAATTCTTGTAATTGTTTTTGTAAAGCAGCATCTGTTGCATAGTCTAACGCACTTGAACAATCATCTAAAACTAAAATATCCGCTTGTTTATAAAGTGCTCTAGCAATAGTTAAACGTTGTCTTTGTCCACCTGAGAAGTTTTTCCCACCTTGAACAACAGCACTTTCTATTCCTTGAGGAAGACGACTTACAAATTCTTTAGCTTGCGAAACTTCTAAAGCTTTATTCATTGTTTCTTCTTGGTAAGGTTTTGACATACAAATATTTTCTTTAATTGTTCCTGAAATCAATGATGTATTTTGTAAAACATAACTGATATGTTGTCTTAATGTTTCTAGTTTATAATTTTGAATATTTTTACCAGCTATTTTAATTTGTCCACTTCTAACATCATAATTTCTTCCAATAAGGGATACTAGTGTTGATTTACCAGCACCCGTTCCTCCAATAATTCCTACTGTTTCACCTTTATTGATCGTAAATGATAAGTTGTGTAACACATCTTTTTGAAGATATCCAAAGTTGACATCTTTAAATTCAATCATTTTTTCATTAGGAATAAGGGTTGAATAACTTCCTTGATCTTCTACTTGCGGTGTTGTTTCAAGTACTTCAAAAACTCTTTGATAACTTGCTGTAGCTTTATTGTAGATTGATAAAACATTCGCAAAGACAATGAGTGCTTGTAAAATACTATTCATATAGTTAATTAAGGCAATAACTTCCCCTTGAGAAAGACTTCCTACATTGACTTGGAAACCACTAGCATAAATAATAATAATGATTGCAAAGTTTACAATTAAATAAGTAAAGGGATTTAATAAAGCTTGTATTTTACCTACTTTTACTTGTTCATCTTTTTGATTTTTTGTTTCTAAATTAAATCTTTTTACTTCATGATTTTGATTTGAAAAAGCACGAATAACACGTACACCTTTTAAGTTTTCTCTTGCTATTAAAGCAATCTTATCTAATAACTTTTGAATACGAGAGAAATAAGGCATCGAAATAATTGTAATTGATAACATCGATACCGCTAAAATAATCGCCCCTACAACAAAGATCATTGATAAAGAACCACTGATCATAAACGCCATAAATAATGAACCAATCATTAAAAATGGAGCTCTTGATGTAAGACGAATCGTCATCGCTACAGCTAATTGAATTTGTACTACATCATTAATAAGTCTTGTCACTAACGATGGTGCTGTAAGGGTATCTAAATTGGCATCATCATATTGATTGATTTGATGATACATGTCTTTTCTAAGTTGTGTCCCCACACTTTGTGATGTAAGGGAAGCATACCATTGACAAACAAGTGCAAATAAATAACCAAAAACAGCTAAACCAATAAGGACGAGCCCACATTTTAAAATATAATTGGTATCTTTATAAGCAATTCCTTTATCAATGACAGAGGCCATAACAACGGGAACACATAATTCTAAAGCAGCTTCAAAGATTTTAAATAAAAAACCTAAAGTTGCTGAAAACTTAAACTCTTTTACATATTTTAATAGTTTCACATTCTTCACCTCTGCGTTATTATATGATAAGATTTATCTATATGTAAAATATATATATTATATAATAATTATATTATTAACATATAAAGGAGGATTTATAATGGATATTCGACAAATGAAGTATTTTAAAACAATTGTAGAAGAAGGAACTATTTCTAAAGCTGCACAGGTTTTACATATGGCACAGCCCCCTTTATCTATTCAACTTAAACAATTAGAAGAAGAACTTGGTATTACTTTGTTAAAAAGAGGAAATAAACAAATTGAATTAACAGATGCAGGAATGCGTTTTTATAAAAGATGTCTTCAAATATTAGATTTAACTGAAATTACTAAAAATGAATTAAAAGAATCTTTTCAAGATGTATTAAGAATTGGAATTACTTCTTCTAATGGTGGTTTAATTCAACAAGATAATATTAAGCATTTTATTGAACACTATGATCATGTTCAATATCGTATTTATGAAGGTTCTACTTATGAAATACTTGATTTATTATTGTCTCATAATATTGATTTAGGGATTGTTAGAACTCCTTTTGATACTTCTAAAGTTAATACGTTTTATTTAGAAAAAGAACCTATGATTGTTATAGGTAAAAAAGAATATTTTAAAAGACCTATTTCTAAAATGAAAGACTTAAAAAAGATACCTTTGATTATCCATCAAAGATATCTTCCTTTAATCAATGATTATAGCCTAAATAAACACATTCAAATTCAAATAAAAGTGACTTGTGACGATAGCCGAACTTCTCTTATTTGGGCAAACAGTGGTATTGGTGTTGCTATCGTTCCTTTAAGTAGCTTATCTTTAAATTATGATTCTTCTTTAGAATATGCTTATTTAGAAGATAAAGATTTATATACAGGTATTGCTTTTATTACGAGAAAGAATGAAGAAACACCTATTCTTATAAATCAATTTATTGAATGTTTTAAATAAGTAGAGATTAATTTAATCTTTACTTATTTATATTATATTCAATAGCTTTTTTGTATAAAAAAAGAGGATATTTCTATCCTCATAATTGATTAGTTATTGATTAATTTATCTTCATCAGACCAAGAATAAAGTTTTCTGATTTCTTTTCCGACTT
>ERZ832973.2387-NODE-2387-length-10091-cov-4.495915_pt1 | contig 10091 bp, 12 predicted proteins | sample MGYA00519950_ERZ832973 | MGnify/ENA primary metagenome ERZ832973 (study PRJEB31850, sample SAMEA3708734) | human gut metagenome | biome: human gut; feature: human-associated habitat; material: faeces | place: China | collected 2014 ... | reverse complement strand
ATTCATAAAATAATTCTTAAAATTTTATGTATGCGATTACAGAAATAAAATAAATCATAAAAATATTCAAAAGTTCGTAAAAAGTATTGAAACGAACTTGTTATTGGATTATTATATGGGTGTACAAAGGAACCGCGGTTAAAGAAGAAAGATACGAGGAGTGACAATATGAGTAAAGTAGATGAAATAACAAGAGAATCATGGATTCTTGGCGCATTCCCAGAATGGGGAACATGGCTGAATGAAGAAATCGATCAGGAAGTAGTAGAAAAAGGAACATTCGCAATGTGGTGGATCGGCTGTACAGGTCTTTGGATCAAAACAGAAAACGACACAAACATCTCTATCGACTTATGGTTTGGAAATGGTAAACGTACAAAGAAAACAAAAGAAATGGCACCATTCCACCAGATGAGAAACATGACAGGCGGACGTATGACACAGCCAAACTTAAGAGCTGCGCCAATCGTATACGATCCATTCGCAGTCACAAAAGTAGACGCAGTATTATCAACACACTATCACAACGATCACATCGATCCATTCTATGCAGCAGCAGTATTAAAGAACTGTGAAGGCGATGTACCATTCATCGGACCAGCTAAGAGTGTTGAAAAATGGTTAAGTTATGGTGTGCCAGCAGAACGTTGTATCACAGTAAAACCAGGCGATGTTGTAAAAGTAAAAGATACAGAAATCATCGTTGTGGACAGCTTCGATAGAACATGCTTAGTAACAAATGATGAGGATGTTAGAGGCGTATGCCCAACAGATATGGATGAAAAAGCAGTCAACTATATCATTAAGACACCAGCAGGAAGCATTTACCACAGTGGAGATTCTCACTATTCCACATATTACGCAAAACATGGAAAAGATTATGATATCGATGTAGCGTTAGGATCATATGGAGAAAACCCAATCGGAAACCAGGACAAGATGACAAGTGTGGATATCTTAAGAATGGCAGAAGCATTACAGTGTAAAGTAGTGATTCCATTCCACTATGATGTATGGACAAACTTCAAAGCAGATCCACAGGAAATCATGATGTTATACAACTATAAGAAAGATGTATTACAGTATCAGTTCCACCCATTCATTTGGGATGTTGGAGGAAAATACGTATGGCCAACAGATAAAGACAAATACCAGTTCCACTATCGCAGAGGATTTGAAGATTGCTTTACTGATGAACCAAACGTTCCATTCAGATCAATTCTGTAGGAGATAAGCGATATATGTTAAAGGAAATTATTGAAAGAAATCATTACACATTTGAAGAAGGCTTTGACAATTGGGAAGATGCCATCCGTGCAGGCTACAAACCATTGTTAGCTGATAATACAGTGGAAGACATCTATGTTCAGGCAGTTATTGACTGTGTAAAGAAATTTGGACCATATATCGTGATTGTACCAAACATCGCCATGCCTCATTCTACGGAAGGGGCAGCGGGATGTAATGGTACAGCGATCTCATTCATGAAGGTTGAAAAGGAAGTAGACTTTGATCCAGAGGATCCAGATAAAAAAGCTCGTTTGTTTTTCTCTCTGGCAGCAACCGATCATGAAAAACACTTAGAAAACATTCAGGCATTGATGGATACATTGATGAATGAAGAAATTGTGGATGCTTTACTGGAAGCAAAAACAATTGAAGATTTAAAAGCAATCGCAGAAAAGTACGAAGCATAGCACACACATAATAATCGTGTGAGGAAAGGAAGAAATATATGGACTTTTTAATGAGTATATGGAATTTCTTCGCAACAAACATTTTGACACAGCCAGCATACTTTATCGGTTTGATGGTATTCGTTGGTTATATGTTGCTGAGAAAACCACTTTATGATGCATTGGCAGGATTTATTAAAGCGACAGTAGGATATATGATATTGGCAGTTGGTTCTGGGGGATTAACAAACAACTTCCGTCCTATCCTGGTTGGTTTAAAGGATCGTTTCAACCTTGACGCAATGGTTATCGACCCTTACTTTGGACAGAATGCCGTTACAGCTGGTATTGGGGAACAGTTTGGACGTACATTCTCACAGGTAATGTTATTGTTACTAGTTGCATTTATCATGAACCTTGTATTGGTTCGTTTAAAGAAATGGACAAAAATGCGTGCTGTATTTACAACAGGTCACGTACAGATGCAGCAGGCATCTACAGCATTCTGGCTGATTCTGTTCTGTTTCCCAAAACTTGGAGATACTCAGATTCTGATCGTTATGGGCTTGATCCTTGGTTTATATTGGGCAGTTGGTTCTAACTTAACCGTAGAAGTAACACAGGAATTAACAGAAGGCGGCGGCTTCGCTATCGCTCACCAGCAGATGTTCGGTATCGCAATTTTCGCTAAATTAGCTGATAAATTCAAGAGTAAAAACAAAGAAACAAAACGTTTAGACGACTTGAAATTCCCTGGCTTCTTATCTATCTTCAACGAAAACATGGTAGCTACATCTGTATTGATGTTCTTATTCTTCGGTGCAATCTTACTTGTATTAGGTAAAGATTACTTAGTATCTATGGAATTCATGAAAGCAGATGCGAACTTCTTCTTCTATATCATGACAACTGCATTAAACTTCGCAGTTTATCTAGCAATCTTACAGTTAGGTGTACGTACCTTCGTTACAGAGTTAACAAACTCTTTCCAGGGTATTTCTAATTCATTCTTACCTGGTGCTGTTCCTGGTATCGACTGTGCAGCTGTATTTGGATTTGGTAGTGCAAATGCTGTAACTGTTGGATTCTTAATGGGTGCTTTAGGACAGTTTATCGCCATTGGTATCTTGTTGCTGATGAAATCACCTACTCTTGTAATCGCAGGATTCGTTCCAGTATTCTTCGATAATGCTGTTATCGCAATTTATGCAGATAATCGTGGTGGTATCAAAGCTGCAATGTTGTTCCCATTCATTTCTGGTTTAATTCAGGTATTCGGTTCTGCATTAATCGCTGGCTGGATTGGACTTGCTGGATACGGCGGATATCTTGGAATGTTTGACTGGGCAACTGTATGGCCTGCATTCACAGTCATCATGAAGTTTGCTGGTTATATTGGTGTTGCTATCGTTGTATTGATTCTGTTGGCTATCCCTCAGATTCAGTATCGCAAACACCCAGATACTTATTTCTTAATCACAGAAGACTACGACGCTTATCTTGAAAAAATAAAAGAAAAAGACGAAGCGACGGCTTAATTTACACAAAAAAATAAAAAAAGATTCAACCAAAAGACACATAGTAAAATGTAAAGGAGAGTAATAACATGGCTGGAAAATTAAAATTATTGGTTTGCTGCGGTAATGGCGCAGGTACAAGTATGATGATCAAATTGAACGTAGAAAAGGTCACAAAGAAAATGGGATTAGATGTTGCGGATATTCACCACTGTGCAGTATCTGAAGGAAAATCTGCAGCTGGTCAGTATGATATCGTATTATGTTCAAGAAACTTCGTTCCAATGTTTGCGGATGCTGAAAAGAAGGGCACAAAAATTGTCGGATTGAAAAATGTAATGTCCGCAAAAGAAATTGAAGAAGGGCTGGCAGCCGCTTTAGAAAACAAGTAAAAAAAAGAAAAAGCTGCCTTGTGCAGCTTTTCTTCTACAAAAAATACGTGAAAATGGAGGAAAAAGGACAATGAAAATTGAAAAAATACATTTAGATGACGTAAAACGATGCTACTGTGCAAGCAACATCAATATGAATAACGAAAACCATATCCTGTTCGCAAGTGAAGATCCAGATGTGATCTGCGAAATGTTCAGTGGTAAAAACTTCGATAAAAAAGAAGTGGTATGGACAAAACCAGGAGGCTGCATGTCTATCATTCCAATTCCTGGTAAAGAAGGGGAATTCCTTGCAGTACAGGAGTTCTATTTGAAAGTATCTCCAAGTTTGGCAAAAATCGTATGGGGCAAATATGATGCAGAAAAAGGATGGATTGTAAAAGATGTTCTTTCTATGCCATATATCCACCGTTTTGATATCTACCATGCAGATGGTGTTAATTACTTCATCGGCGCAACTATTGCCACAACCAAACAAGACAAAAACGACTGGAGTGTTCCAGGACGTATCTATACAGGTATCCTTCCAGAAGACCCATCACAGGGTATTGAATTAAGTATCTTGGCAGATGGATTATATAGAAATCATGGATACTGGCACGCAAAAGAGGATGGAAAAGATGTAGGTTACTTTGGTAGTGATCAGGGTATCTTACGTGTAACACCACCATATGAAAAAGGTGGAGAATGGACAAAAGAATTTATCATGGAAGGCCAGATTGGAGAAATCGCAACCATTGATATCGATAATGATGGTGAAGATGAAATTATGACCATTGAAGCATTCCATGGGGATACGATTAAAATCTATAAGAAGATTGATGGCGCATACAAGGAAGTTTACAAGTACGACAACAAGATTGATTTTGCACATACATTGGTTGGCGCAAAATTAGCTGGTGTGAATACATTCTTAGCTGGTGTACGTCGTGAAGAAGCAGAGATTTTCTATGTACAATACGTCGATGGCAAGTTTGTGACAACCGTTATTGAAAAAGGTGCAGGTCCTGCCAACTTATGTGTCGTAAACGAAGATGATCGTGATCTGATCGTTGCGGCAAATCATACAAAAAATGAAGCGGCAGTTTATGTCGTAACAAAATAGAGGAGGATGCTTATGCTGGAACAACTAAAAAAAGAGGTATTAAAAGCGAATCTGTTACTACCTAAACATGGATTGGTAACATTTACATGGGGTAATGTATCCGCTATTGATAGAGAAAAAGGAATCATCGCGATTAAGCCAAGTGGTGTGGAATACGATGAAATGAAAGAAGAAGATATCGTATTGGTAGATTTAGAAGGAAACGTTGTGGAAGGCAATCTGAAACCTAGTTCAGATTTAATGACACATTTAGAATTTTATCGCAACTGGCCAAATATCGGAGGTGTTGTGCATACACACTCTCGTTGGGCAACGAGCTTTGCACAAGCAGGAAAAGATATCATGGCATTAGGCACAACACAGGCAGACTATTTCTACGGTGCCATTCCATGTACCCGTTTGATGACACCAGAAGAAATTCAAGGTGAATACGAACTAGAAACAGGAAAAGTAATCGTAGAAACATTTAAAGAACGTGGCCTGAATCCAGATGAAGTACCAGGGGTATTGGTACACAGTCATGGACCATTCGCATGGGGTACAGACGCAGAAAATGCAGTACACAATGCAGTTGTTATGGAAGAATGTGCCATGATGGATGCCATCGCTTCCCTATTATGCAACAATCAGATTGAACCAATGCAACAGGTATTATTAGATAAACATTTCAAGAGAAAACATGGACCAAACGCTTATTATGGACAAAGCAAATAGAACTTACCAGCTTGGATTATATGAAAAGGCAATGCCTTCTGATCTGAGTTGGGAAGAAAAGCTGAACCTGACAAAGGAAAGCGGTTTTGATTATCTTGAAATGAGTATCGATGAAACTGACGCAAAATTAGCACGCTTAGAATGGACAAAAGAAGAACGTAAAGCAGTTGTAGATGCTATGTGGAAAACCGGTGTTAAAATCAATTCCATCTGTTTAAGTGGACATCGTAAATATCCATTTGGCGCAAGTGATCCGGATACACAAAAACGATCATTAGAGATCATGCAAAAAGCAATTGATCTGGCTAGTGATCTGGGTGTACGCCTGATTCAGTTGGCTGGATATGATGTGTACTATGAACAAGGCAATAGTAAAACAAGGGCAGACTTTGCGACCAATCTGAATAAAGCAGTATTAATGGCTGCGAAAAAAGGAATCAACCTTGGATTTGAAACAATGGAAACACCATTTATGGATACCGTTGGAAAATCTATGTATTATGTGAATATGATTAATTCTCCTTATTTGGGTGTATATCCAGATATTGGAAACTTAAAGAACGCTTCCTTATTATATAGTAATCCTGTAAATAATGATATTCGTGTAGGACAGGGACATGTCTTTGCAGCACATTTGAAAGAAACAGTTCCTGGGAAATATCGTGAAATACCATTTGGCACAGGACATACAGAATATATTGAAAACCTGCAGCTGTTGAAGGCAATGGGTGTTCGTATGTTTGTCGGAGAATTCTGGTATATTGGAAGTGAATCATGGAAACAAGATTTAAAGGATGCGAGTGCATTCTTAAGAGAAAGATTAGATAGTGTATTTGGACAGGAGGAAAGCAATTGAAAACAGAAGAACTAAAGCAACATGCTGCACATATTCGTGAGAATATCGTCTGTATGGTCGCTAATGCAAATAGCGGTCATCCAGGTGGATCTTTATCCGCAGCTGATATATTAACGGTATTATATTTTGAAGTCATGGATATCAATGAAGACAATGTCAAAGGTATCGATCGTGATCGTTTTGTATTATCAAAAGGTCATGCTTCACCTTTACTGTATGCGACTTTATTTGAAAAAGGTTTATTAAAAGAAGATTTAAATACTTTCAGAAAGATCAACAGTAAACTACAGGGACACCCTAATATGAACTATGTCGATGGTGTCGATATGTCCACAGGTTCCCTTGGTCAAGGTATCTCTGCCGCTGTTGGTATGGCATTAGCAAACAAAGTAGATGGCAATGATCATAGAGTCTATACCTTATTAGGTGATGGAGAATGTGAAGAAGGCGAAGTATGGGAAGCTGCTATGGCTGCTGCTCATTATCGTTTGAATAATCTTTGTGCAATCGTAGATTTCAACTCTTTACAGATCGATGGAAACATCCGTGATGTCATGAACCCTACACCAATTGATGAAAAATTCAAAGCATTTGGATGGAATGTCATCAACATCAAAGGACATGATTATGAAGATATCCGTTTCGCATTCGATGAAGCGAAGAAAGAAAAGGAAAAACCAACGATGATCCTAGCACATACGATCAAAGGAAAAGGTGTATCCTTTATGGAAAACAACGCCGCATGGCATGGAAGTGCACCAAATGCAGAACAGTGTGCACAAGCAGTGAAAGAATTGGAAGGTGAAGGCAATGAGTAAAGTAGCGACAAGAACAGCATATGGAAAAGCACTAGCTGAACTGATCGTAGAACGTGATGATGTGATCGTACTAGATGCCGACCTGACCAAATCTACCAAGACATGTGATGCGAAAAAAGCAAGACCAGAACACCATTTCAATATGGGAATCGCAGAAGGCAATATGATGGGAGTCGCAGCAGGATTAGCCGCAAGTGGCAAGGTTGTCTATGCATCTAGCTTTGCGATGTTTGCGGCAGGAAGAGCTTATGAACAGGTAAGAAACAGTATTGCATATCCTAAGTTAAACGTAAAAGTATGTGCAACCCATGCTGGTATTACAGTAGGCGAAGATGGCGCAAGTCATCAAAGTGTAGAAGATATCGCATTGATGCGCGCAATGCCAAACATGAAGGTATTCAATCCATGTGATGCTAAGCAGGCAGAGATGATCGTCAAAGCAGTCGCAGATATCGAAGGCCCATGTTATGTAAGACTTGGACGAGGCAATGTGGAAGATGTATATCAAGATGATACAGCATTCACATATGGCAAAGGCAATGTCTTGAGAAAAGGCAAAAAAGTCGCAATCGTAGCCACAGGTATGATGGTACAGGAAGCCTTAAGTGCATATGAAACATTGAAAGCTGAAGGCAAAGAAGTCACAGTGGTAGATATGCCATGTATCAAGCCAATCGATGAAGAATTGATCAAAGAACTGGCAAAAGAACATGAAGTCATCGTCAGCTGTGAAGAACATAGTGTCATCGGTGGTTTAGGCAGTGCCATCGCAGAAGTATTGGTAAAGAATGAACCAGTGAAGATGGTGATGATCGGTATGCAGGACTGCTTTGGAGAAAGTGGAACACCAGATGCTTTATTAGAAAAATACGAGTTAAATGCAGATTCTATCGTTAAGAAGGTAGAAAATGTATGGAACGATTAGAAAATATTAAATTGATCGTAGCCGATCTGGATGGAACATTATTAGATGAAAACAAACAGATCGATTCCGATATGCCCTCTCTTTTACCAGCCATGAGGGAGCAGGGCATAGCTTTTACATTTGGTTCTGGCCGTAATATGCATATTATGCAGGACTATGTGTCACAATTGCAGGTGGACATACCGTATATCACTAATAACGGGGCCAATATGTTTGAAGGAAGAAGATGTATCTATGAATGCAGTATGTCTTCTTCCGACCTGCTGTTAGCTTTAACTTTGTTGAAACAACGGGGTATCCCATTCCTTGCATACTCCAACTTTGCGGTATATCCTGTTGGATCACACCCAGGCTTGACAAAATTTATGGAACGCCTAAAAGGCAAAAGTGATATTATTGAAACAAAAACCATTCATGAAATTATTGAACATTCTATATTTAAAGTTGTCATTATCCATGATGATGAAATTTTGATGAAACAGGTCATGGATGAAATCAACAATAACTGTAAAGAAGCGCATTGTGTACGTTCTGAAGGTGATATCTATACACTTACCCATATTGATGCATCCAAAGGAAATACACTAAAGAAGCTGATGGAACTGATGAAAGTAAGCAGTGATCAGGTATTGGTATTTGGGGATAATTATAATGATACTAGTATGTTTGACGTGGTGAAATACAGTGTAGCAATGGGAAACTCTACCAAAGAAATTCAGGATAAAGCAACCCATGTAACAAAAAGCAATGAGGAACAAGGAGTATCCTGGTTCATTAAAAACTATGTGTTAGAAAAGCTCTAGTGGACATGCTAGAGTTTTTTGTTGTATAGAATAGAGGAATGTCTGCAAGCGTGTTACAATAAAGTTGAAAAAGAGAGGTGGATTCCATGAAAACTAAAAAACGATATTGGATTGTTTTGGCGATAATAATTTTACTAGGTTTTTATGCATTATATACATCTTATCAAACAAGCAATAAAATGACGATAGAGGAATTAAATGAGAAATACCATTTAAGTTTTGATCATATTAGAGAAGATCAGATTCAAAAAGAAAAAGATTCGTTATTATCCTTCACATACCATTATAAAATCACAGATACGATCCATGGATATTACTGTCAGTTTTACATTGATAAGGATGTTTCCAAGATATCAAAAGATGCTCAAATACTGGATCAGAAAGATATGAAAATAGAAGGTATTGATATAAAACTCATAAAGTATATGTTTAGCCCTGATTCACCTGAAGAAGCAATTGAAGAAAAAACGCCTACAGATATTGTTTATCACTTTACAAAAGAGGGTACGGTGTTCAGCGGGTTCATTCAAAATAGTAATCCAGAATCGACATGGATTACTAAACAAGAAATAAATGATGTGGAAGATATTCTTTCACGGTTCATAAAATAATCATTTATACAATGCTTATATAGTGTTATAATAACCTTTAAAGAAAGGTGGCTATCATATGAAAAAAGATTATTTGAAATTTTTGTATGTATTATTGGCTTGTTAATATGTATTGTATATGATTTATGCTTTATATAAAGCTATTGTGGGAGAAATAGGAAGCATAAAAATGCCTCATGCAAGTGTGATTTTGTTAACGTTATTTGCGATTTATACTTATACAAAGATAAAGGAAAAGCAGCAAAATTAGAAAATTAAGATTATAATAAAGGGATTATGAGGGATATATAATGATAAATTCAATCATAAAGTTTCCAAAGGGAAATGCAAATTTCAAAGAAATACGAGAACTGGGCTTTTTATATATAGATAAAACAAAATATATCGAGAACATAGAAAACGAAAATCTTAAATCTATACTTATATTAAGGCCTCGTAGATTTGGAAAAAGTCTATTTATTAATATGCTTGCATGCTATTTCGATATCAAAGAATCTGATCATTTCGATATTCTGTTTCAAAATACTTATATTCATGAACATCCAACTAAAAACAGAAATGCGTATTATGTGTTGAAGTTTAATTTCTCTGGTTTAACTGGAAAACATGGTAAAGAACTAGAAACTGAATTTTCAATGAAAGTATTAGACTCTTTAAGAAAATTTATAAGCTAT
>ERZ832973.2367-NODE-2367-length-10180-cov-3.859259_pt1 | contig 10180 bp, 7 predicted proteins | sample MGYA00519950_ERZ832973 | MGnify/ENA primary metagenome ERZ832973 (study PRJEB31850, sample SAMEA3708734) | human gut metagenome | biome: human gut; feature: human-associated habitat; material: faeces | place: China | collected 2014 ... | reverse complement strand
CACCGGCTGGTTAGAAATGCCGCATTTTTGAACAGAATGTTCCATAGGCATTCCACCCGAAATCGCAGGGGCATGTTTCTCATCATATTACTTATCAAAGTAAAGTACGGTATGCTTATTGCGGCAGTTCCTTTTAGCATCTAGTTGTTGGTATCTGATGCAGCTCTGGAAGTGACCGCTGAGCTGTCAACTTTGGAGGTTGTTTCGGAGCTGCCTGTCTCAGAGTTTTCTGTCTCAGAATTCTTCATCTCAGAACTTTCTGTCTCGGAACTCTTCATCTCGGAACTTTCGGTCTCAGAGCTTTTCATTTCAGAGTTTTCTGTTTCTGTGTTCTTCATCTCGGTAGCGGACGTCTCCGGAATCTCGGTCGGATCTTCCGTCTCCGGAACAATATCCGGATCCTCGTAGACAACCTCGCCGGTACCGGCACGGAGAAGAAGGCTCTTGGAACCGAGGATATTTACGGTAATGGTATCGCCGTTCTGCACATTGTCCAAGCTGGTCGTAATCAGGTTCGATGTCAGGAATGTGGTAGGAACTTTATTGCCGTTCACGAAAATCTTCGTATTCTTGGTAAAGTTCGCACCATACACCGTCAAGGTGTTGTTGCTTGTATTCTTGCGGACAGAGGAGACGGTAACGTCCTCAACATCCATCACAAGGTCGGATGCCGGGAAGCGGTCCTCTCCGCCGTAGGAGTAGCGTTTGCCGTACAGCAGATCGTACTGCAGATCCTCCAGACCGGAAAGATAGGTCTCGGAAGCGGTCTGTGTCTGATGATAACGGAACATGGTTCCCTCATGAATACCTGCCTGATCAGTAATGTGAGCAAGAAGCTGGTAAGCGGTCAAATCGGCATCTTTTTTTGCAAGCCCCATGTTGTTCCAGGTGATGTACTTGGTCTTGAAAATATCACCGGACTTCATATCCGTATCGGTAAGTCCCATCGTTGGGAGATGATCGCCGAAGAACACGATGATGGTGTCCTCTCCGCGGCGGTCAACCGCTGTGATCAGATCTCCGATGAAGTCATCCACTTCATGAATCATGTTGACATAATATTCCCACTGGTTGTTGGAAGCCTCATCTGCGGCGCCGGAAACAAGAATATCCGGATTTTCCAGAACCTTCTCGGTCGGGTAATCGCCGTGACCTTCCACGGTAATGGTATATACGAAATCGGACTGGTTTTCTGTCGCGTTCATAGCTTTTACAGTCTCTTGTACCAGCACATCATCCGTCGGCCAGTTGCCATTCGGCGTGTACTGGGAGATATTCATGCACTCCTTGCTGGTAAAGGTATCAAATCCCATCATGGAAAAAGCATTGTTGCGGCTGTAGAAAGTAGCGGTATTGTTATGTACGACATGCGTACCATAACCGATCTGGGAGAGATCAGCGGCAATACTTTCGCAGTCCGTCTGTTTTAAGATCGTCTTATAAGGATACTCGCCGGTACCGAAATACTGCATGCTCATTCCGGTCAGAACCTCGAACTCCGTATTGGCGGTACCTGCACCCACGACCGGTACGGTAAGGTAACCGGTGGAATAGTTTGCCTCAAGGTTGTGGAAATTCGGAATCGGATCTTCGGACATATTTAAAAAGTTTACTTCGTAAGGATCACAGAAAGACTCCAGTAAAACACAGATAATATTTGGCTCGCTGCCTGTGGAAACAGTGGTTGGGCTGCTGGCGGAATCAACAAGGGTGTTGATCGCATCAACGGTTTCCTCGGAATAATCCTCCGGTTTATCCATGCCTCTTCCGACAACACTGGTGGAAAAACCGTACACAAAACCGTAATCAGAGTAGCCCTGCGCAATATTTGCAAAATAGGAAGCAAGAATGTTGGAACTCTGTGCTGCCTGTGTGGTAATAGGAAGACCGATTAAAATCAGAGCGGCAATGGAGACCGGACCAAGCACGGTATGGCGCGTTCCCTGATAACGGGGTCCCTTTGCAAAGAGAAGACCAAGAATGACAAAGAAGGCGACCACAACGGCCACGACCATGGTCGCTTCCTCAGCTGTAAAATAGTTGGTGTTCTGCATTGCGAACAGATCCGGCAGACATTTTAAGTCTGTGTAGCTGAACGGTGTGACACGGTTTGAAAGAATCAGACCGTTGACGGTTCCAAGGAAAATCCACAAACCGCTGATTAAGATACGCATCTGTGTACGATATTTTGTCAGATAGACAAGGGACAGAGATGCAAAGATAATCAGCGCATTATATAAGAATGCAAGCGTGTGATTGCTGATGAAAGTTATAGCGCTCACAAAGTCCCGTCTGGAAATCGTCTCCACGGCAAGAATTAACAGACAGGCTAATAAAAAGTGGAAAATAAGAGAATACTTATTAAGGAAAGCAATCCGTTTATAGTATTTTTCGCTGTGCGGCTTCTTCTGCGGAAGAATGCTCTTCAGAGATTGAAGCTTACCGAAAAGCGGTGCAAGCTTTTCTTTTAGAATGTTAAATAATTTTTTCATAGAACCCTCCCAAAATGACTGTAGGCGGTGTGAAACACCGATACGCTCACGCGTGCAATATATGTGGGCAGCCGGGCTGCCGATTCTTCAGTGTAAAACTCCTGTAAAAAGGAAGTAAAACTAAATTTCGATACTAAGAGAATATAGCGCTAATTGCATCAAAAATCAATCGGGAAGATGAATAAAAAAGGTTTAAGATTTCATGGATTTCTATAAAATATGAATAAAAAATGAACAAACTATGTCCAAATGAAAAATGTATCACTTTACAAACTTGTCGATCGCATCATTTAAGTCCCGGATGACCTGCTCATCCCCGGTTTCGACGGCGTCGACCAGGCAGTGGCTGATGTGATCCTCTAAAATGATTTTACCGATATTGTTGATGGCGGAACGCACCGCCGCAATCTGAACAAGCACTTCGCTGCAGTCCCTGTCGTCCTCGATCATCGTGCGGACGGCCTCCATATGTCCGATCGCGCGGTTCATGCGGTTTAAGACCGCCTTGGTATTCTCGTGGTGATGCGGATGTGTGTGTGTGGAGCCGTGGGCATGAGTATGAACGGAGCCGCTGGCATGAGTATGAACGGAGCCGTCAGCATGCGTGTGAGTGGTGCCGTCGGTGTGTGTATGAGTGGTGCCGTCAACGTGCGTATGAGTGATGCCGTCGGCGTGTATATGTGTATTTGCTGTGGAAGTCTTCTGTGTTTTCATGGGATTCCTCCGATTCGTTGCATTTCATTCAGTGTATCATATTCTCCCGAAAAAAAACAGGTTGTCTTTTCTGTACAATGCTTATATAATAAGGAAAGAATTTGGCAGACAAGGGGGTATATCGGGGATATACCCCTTATTTTACACGGAAAGCGCAAAGGAAGGAATAGAAAAAGGATGAATTTACTCGACATCATAGGCCCTGTGATGGTAGGACCGTCAAGTTCACATACAGCGGGAGCTGTGAAGATCGGCAGAGTCAGCAGAAAGCTTTTAGCGGAGGAGGTTGCGGACGCTAAAATATATTTTCATGGCTCTTTCCTGGCAACGGGCAAGGGACACGGTACGGATAAGGCGATTCTGGCAGGACTGCTCGGGATGCAGGTGGATGATCCGAGAATCCCGGAGAGCTTTACGCTGGCAAAGGAATCCGGGATGAGTTTTACACTGGAGGGGATTGATCTGGGGGACGTACATCCCAATTCGGTCAAGATGAATCTGACCGGAAAATCCGGGCGTACGCTGGAAGTCATTGCGGCATCAGTAGGAGGCGGACAGATCCGGATCTGTGAGCTGGACGGGCTGACAGCGAATTTCAGCGGGGATTATCCGACCTTGATCGTGCACAACATCGACCAGCCAGGGCATGTGGCTGAGGTAACTTCGATGCTGGCGCACAAGTCGGTAAATATTGCTACGATGCAGCTTTACCGCGAGAGCCGGGGCACCAGGGCGGTCATGGTCATCGAGTGCGACAGAGAGGTGCCGGGAGAGGCAATCGAGTGGCTGGAGCATCTGGAGGGAATTTTAAAGGTTACCTACTTAAGCATGCTGGAAGCATAGAGACATCAGATGGGCAGAAAGATGCAGCGTATGTGACGGGAAGACGGTGAAAACCGTCTGGATGATAGGAAAACAGAGGGAGGATGACAATGTACCGATCATTGGAGGAACTGTGCCGGGTGGAGAAAGAGACCGGGAAGCCTTTTTGGAAAATTGTGCAGGAGGATGACTGCGTGGAACAGGGCATCAGCGCAGAGGAGTCGTTTGCACAGATGAGCGGGATGTATCAGGCGATGCAGTATGCGGATGTACATTACGATGAGACGCTAAAGTCGGCGAGTGGACTGGTCGGAACAGAGGGAACTAAGATGAAGCGGGCGCGGGAAGCGGGAACGCTGCTCTGCGGAGACTTTATCGGAAAAGTGATGGAAAAAGCGCTGAAGACCAGCGAGTCCAATGCCTGCATGAAGCGGATCGTGGCGGCACCGACCGCAGGCTCCTGCGGTGTGGTACCGGCAGTGTTTTTGAGTGTGCAGGAGGAGCGCGGTTTTTCTGAGGAGTGTATGGTGGAAGCCCTGTACGTGGCAGCCGGAATCGGCGGCGTGATTGCAAAAGGACTGCTCTGCGCCGGTGCGGTTGGATGTCTACTGATGCTGAACAGCTCCGTGTCCGGAGCGGAAGCCGGCTGTCAGGCGGAGATCGGTTCGGCTTCCGCGATGGCGGCAGGTGGTGTGGCGTATCTTCTGGGCGGCGGTGCGGATGAGATTGCTAATGCAGCGGCGCTGGCGCTTAAGAATCTGCTTGGACTGGCATGCGATCCGGTGGCGGGACTTGTAGAAGTTCCGTGTGTGAAGCGCAATGTCATGGGAGCCGTGAATGCCATGACTTCTGCAGATATGACGATGGCGGGGATCTTCAGTAAGATTCCGCCGGATGAAGTGATTGACGCGATGCGCAGTATCGGGCGCAGCATGAATGAGGATATCCGTGAGACCGGAAAAGGAGGGCTTGCGGGGACACCGACCGGAGTAGAGATCCGCGACCGGATGGCTGGAACCCTGTAGACAACCGGTTAGTGCCGGAGGACGGCTGACAGATGGGAAGTGGAATGGTAACAGGATTGACAGGATCTGAAGGGGAAGAATCATCCTGTTCCAGAATGGAAGCAGGCGTGGAGAATCGTTGGAGCAAAATACGTGAATTTCTTGCATGCCGCTTTTGACATTATATTCCGTGTCTTTGCCACGTTTGGACAATCCACAGGAGGTGTCCGGCAAACCGCAGACAATGGGCGGACTTTCTGGTGTCCCTAAGGGCACCGCTTCACAGACAATATAAAACCGCGCGAACCGAAACTCGTTGGCATCTGCTATTGAAAATAAGGCAGATGCCAATTCAAACATCGGCTTCGCGCGGTTATGTTCTGTTCAGCGGTGCCCATAAGGGACACACACAAAAGTCCTAAAATTGTCTGCAGGTTGCGAACACCTTCTGCGGAGTGTTCCAAACTTGGAAAGACATGGATCATCGAAGATGTCAAAAGCGGCATGCTTAGAAATTCCGTATTTGGCGATTGGATTCTCCACGCCTGCTTTCATCTGGAACATGGCTGTTCTTCTGGCCTCAGATAGTGAAACTATATGCAACATTCCACGTCCCGTCCGTCAGTCGTCCTCCGGTACTAGCGGTTGCTTCTTCTCCAGATGTGCATCTGCTCCGCCTCTTTGATGAGGTCGTCGCGGAAATCAGGATGCGCGATCGAGATCAGAGCCTCGGCTCTCTGCCAGGTAGACAGACCCTTTAAGTTCACCTTGCCGTATTCGGTTACAACATAGTGTGTATTCGGTCTTGCGTCGGTAACGATGGAACCGTTTGCCAGCGTCGGGCGGATACGGGACTGCACCTGACCGTCCTTGGTCTTGAAAGTAGAGGATAAGCAGATAAAGCTCTTGCCGCCCTTGGACAGATAAGCGCCGAGCACGAAGTCAAGCTGTCCGCCTGCGCCGCTGATCTGCTTGATGCCTGCAGACTCTGCATTTACCTGACCATAGAGATCGATATCCACGGCATTGTTGATGGAAATAAAGTTATCCAGTGCGGAGATCGAGCGGATGTCGTTCGTGTAGTCGACCGGAGCGCTCATCAGTTCCGGGTTGTCGTCCAGATAATCGTACATTTTCTTGGTGCCGGCGCCGAAAGCGTAGGTCTGGCGGTAACGGTCGATATTCTTTTTGGAACCGTTGATCTTACCTGCCTTTGCAATATCGACAAATGCATCCACATACATCTCAGTGTGAACGCCGAGATCTTTCAAGTCGGACTCTGCAATCAGGGAACCGACAGCGTTTGGCATGCCGCCGATACCGAGCTGTAAGCAGGCACCGTCTGGAATCTCATCGACGATCAGCTTTGCGACAGCCTTATCCACATCCGTAGCAGGACCGCCTGCACCCAGTTCACCGATTGGCGGGTTGGAGCCTTCCACGATGTAGGTGACATCGGAAATGTGGATGCCACACTCGGTACCGCCGAGGCAGCGTGGCATATTTTCATTGACTTCTACGATGATGTGCTTTGCGCGCTCGCACATTGCACCCAGATGTGAGGCACTCGGACCGAAGTTAAAGTAGCCGTGCGCATCCATCGGAGCAACCTGGAACATGGCAACGTCATCCGGGCAGTCAAGCTCGCGGTAGTAGCGCGGCAGCTCGGAGTAGCGGATCGGACAGTAGTAAGCCACGCCTCTGTTTATCATCTTGCGCTCGATACCGGACATATGCCAGGAGTTCCAGCAGAAATGCTCGCCTGCATCCTCACGTGCAAAAACAGCCAGCGGCTTCATCAGGATACCGCCGCGCAGCTTGACGTCTGTCAGTTCGTCGGTGCGCTTTGCCTGACCCAGTGCGTCAACGGTGTTGGTGCCCCAGCCGTAATCTACCCAGTCTCCGGATTTGATGAGCTTTACCGCCTCATCTGCGGAGACAAGCTTCTGTTTGTATTCTTCACGAAAATCCATCTCAAATACCTCCCACACAAAAGATTGTTAAAATTTTACCATAGTTTCATCCTATCACTTTATGTTGTATTTTACAAGCCCTGCCGGAGCGTATTTCCGGAGATTTGTAAGATCAAGTCTCCTCCGGCATCCGCCAGTCTCTGGAAGCCTCCCGGTATTTGTCGAGCATCATTTCGTACTGGATGGTAAGCGCTGTGTCGGAAGGAATTTTGGCTTCCTCCCCGGCGAGGAGCGTCTCGTAACATTCGACAAGACCGAGCAGCGGAAGATCCCCGCTTGTGTGAACGTCCAGGATGCTTTCCGTCTCATAGGCGGCATTGTAGAACCAGAGAACCGCTTCCGCGTAGTCGCGCTGTCCCACAAAATAGGTTCCCAGTTCGTAGCAGATTTCTGCGCACGGTGTGGTGAGCATGTCCTTCATGGTCAGCTTGAAAAATTCGTTCTTGTTATCCTCCATGCGGTAAATCCGGGCTAGGACGCAGGCAGCTTCCTTTCGGGCATCATCTGCCGGGTCATTGTCGAAAATGAGCTGGAAGATCGGTTTTGCATCAGTAAAATCCTTTTTGTCGCCCGTTTTTAAAAGCTCTTTGGCATACATGGTGCGGATTTTTGGGGAAAATTGTCCATCGTGTTCAAACGCTTTGATGAAGATGGAGAAGTCGCGCTTGCTGTGCAGGGACTGCGGACAGTGCAGAATCTCCACATCGCTGTCAAAAGTGACCGGCGTTAAGCGGACGGTCTCGTGAATCGGATCGATCCAGGTAAACGTGCGCAGTCTGCGGAACAGCTTTGGCCGGTATTCCTTTTTTGCATTCAAAACGGTATCGAATGTGCCCTGCGTCACATACTTCATCTGTACAATCTCGATCTCAGGCAGAAGGGCACCTTTAAGACGGAGAAAACGCTCGCGGTTTGCGTCGTCAAGAATTTCATCGGCGTCGGCGGTGTAGATATATTCCATCGTTGCTTTGGAAAAGGAAAAATTGCGCGCGGCTGAAAAGTCGCTGGTCCATTTGAAATCGTAGATCCGCGAGGTGTACTGTGCGGCAATTTCTTTCGTGTTGTCGGTGGAGCCGGTGTCTACAATGATGATCTCGTCCATGAGATCGGCGATGCTGTCCAGACAGCGCGCCAGCACTGCGGACTCATTTTTTACAATCATACATAAACTGATAGTTGCCATAGTTTCTCCTTTGTGGGAGGCAGTGATATGCCGCTGCCCCGTGCGTGATAACTTCTGTCCTAAGTATAACGCAGCGGGGGATGGCAGGCAAACAGGAAAATAAATTGTCGTGGCAAGATGGAAGGTTCTGTGCTAAAATGAGCGGTGGTTATGTCTGAAGGGCGGACGGAAGGACAGATGGAAACGGAGTATACAGATAAATGAGACAACAATTTATGCAGAAGACGATCGTCGTGTGGCAGCCCGGGAAATGTTGCAGTCTTCGGGTTTATGAATCCGGTGTGTGGTGTGCTCCTGTCTGCAGTTCTGCTCGGTGAGACGGACAGCTTAAGCGTGATGTCGGTGGCTGCGCTGGTGCTGGTATGCATGGGAATTTACATTGTAAACCGCCCCAAAAAGGCGGAATAGAAAAAGGAGGAACCTATGAGCGCGATTGTTACATTGAAAAAGGGTGAGGGAAGAACCATCAAAGCCGGAGGAATGTGGGTGTTCGACAATGAGATTGACACGGTGACCGGAACATTTGAGAACGGCGGGGTGGTGCTGGTACATGATTTTGATGGTTACCCGATGGGAAGAGGTTTCATCAACGTCAACTCCAAGATCCGGGTCCGGATGCTGACGAGAAAGATCGATCAGGAGATCGACCGTGCGTTTTTGCAGATGCGCGTGCAGAATGCGTGGGATTACCGAAAGACGACAGTGGATACCTCTTCCTGCCGCGTGATTTTCGGGGAGGCGGATTTCCTGCCGGGACTGGTTGTAGATAAATATGAGGACGTGCTGGTCGTGGAGTGCCTGGCGCTTGGAATGGAGCAGTTCAAGGAGACGATCGTGGAACTTTTAAAGGAGACTCTGGTGAAGGATGGCATCTGCATCCGTGGCGTTTACGAGAGAAGCGATGCGAACGAGCGCACGAAGGAAGGCTTGCCGAAGGTAAAGGGATTTATTGGCGGGGAGTTCGACACGAACGTGGAGATTGTGGAGAATGGCGTTCATTATATGGTGGACATCGTGAACGGACAGAAGACCGGATTTTTCCTGGATCAGAAGTACAACCGCCTTGCCATGCAGCGGATCTGTAAGGGGAAAAAGGTTCTGGACTGTTTTACACACATGGGAACGTTTGCCTTAAATGCAGGAATTGCGGGCGCCGCAGAGGTCACGGGACTTGATATTTCCGAGTATGCGGTGGAGCAGGCGCGGGAGAATGCGCGTCGGAACGGGCTGGAGGACACGGTGCAGTTCCGCTGTGCCGATGTGCTGGATGAACTGCCGAAGCTGGCGCAGAGCGGCGAGCAGTACGACGTCGTGATTCTTGATCCGCCGGCATTTACGAAGTCGCGTCAGGCGACGAAAAATGCAATTAAAGGTTACCGTGAGATTAACATGAAAGGACTAAAGCTTGTGAAGGACGGCGGCTATCTTGCCACCTGTTCGTGTTCACATTTTATGACACAGGAGCTTTTGGAGAAGACCGTGAAAGAAGCAGCAAAGGCGACGCACAGGAGACTCCGGCAGGTAGAATTCAGAACGCAGGCACCGGATCATCCGATTCTCTGGGCAAATTCGGCGAATGTGCCAGAGAGCTATTATCTGAAGTTTTTTATCTTCCAGGTGGTAGACGAACGCTAAGCGTTCGTGATGAAAAGTAAGCGGCTGAAAGTGGCGGAAATGCTTGATTTACAAGGGTTGGAAGGTGTTTGGTGATTAGCTTGCAAACCTCGTAAAATATCGCAAAATATCGTATCACAGTGGTATAAAGTGGTAAGAAAAGTGGTAAGTCTGAGTGGTAAGCACCTAAAATGTAATGAGTGGTAACTATGAAATGATAATGATATCGGAGAAGGTTATACGTTCGCTCTTCATAATACGGAAATTTCTAGTATAGATGTAGCGTTTTGTGGTATACTATAGAAGAACAAATACCTTTCTGCGAAAGGGAAAGGAGAAAGGATACGCGTATGACAGTTGATAGAAGAGTAAGCAGTA
>ERZ832973.2366-NODE-2366-length-10181-cov-8.086806_pt1 | contig 10181 bp, 14 predicted proteins | sample MGYA00519950_ERZ832973 | MGnify/ENA primary metagenome ERZ832973 (study PRJEB31850, sample SAMEA3708734) | human gut metagenome | biome: human gut; feature: human-associated habitat; material: faeces | place: China | collected 2014 ... | reverse complement strand
AAATGTTTTGGAAGAGAAATAACTGGAATGATTTTACAGGTATTTGCAGAAATATTTAAAAGTTGTACTAATATTTATAAATAAGATACGCTAATATATAAGAAAACATTTATAAGAATCAACCGCTATTTTTTGTAAACGGAATTTTCCGGGCTGAAGAACCTGTATCATGCAGTTGTGGATTCTGGTGGTTTATGTAAAAAATTTCAAAAACCCCTTGACCGGTAGTTACAACCGAATCCTATAATCAATGGCAACAACCGATAGAAACAATCGGATCACAGGATCGTAAATCGGGCGTGTTCTGTGCGCCGGGAGATTTGCATCCGGCAGCAGGGACAGGAGCGGAAGATCCATAAGAGTATACGGCTGCAAAAAAGTAATAGGATCAGACAATATGAAGGAGGAAACTATCATGAAGGAGTTTGTTTATTCGTATCCAATGAAGGTATATTTTGGAGAAGGCGCGGCAAGAAAGGCGATCGCGGCAGAATTTGGAAGGTTTGGAAAGACTGTGATGCTTGCATACGGCGGAGGTTCGATCAAAAAATCGGGAGTTTACGACGAAATGAGATCTCTGCTCACGGAAGCAGGGAAGGAGATCGTGGATTTTTCCGGGATCATGCCGAATCCTACATATGCGAAGGTACAGGAAGGTGCAGCTCTTGTCAGGGAAAAGAAAGTAGATTTTATCCTGGCTGTCGGCGGCGGAAGTGTCATTGACTGCTGCAAAGTAATCTCTGCGCAGGCAGTTCTTGATGAGGATATCTGGGACATGGAATATGGTAAGGGAAAATTCCCGACGACCGGGATCCCGATGGGAGCTGTTGTCACAGCATCCGGAACAGGTGCGGAGATGAATGCCGGGTCCGTGATCACTTGTGAGGAAAAAATGTGGAAGGGACCGATCTTTGGCACTGCGGCATCATTTGCGGTCCTGGATCCGTCCTACACGATGACAGTACCGAAGATGCAGGTGCTCTCCGGCGCATTTGACACATTGAGCCATGCGATGGAAACATATCTCGGGACTTCCGATCAGGACAATGTTTCCGATGATGTGGCATTAGCAGTCATGAGAAATACGGTTGTCAATATGCGGCGCGTTCTTGTGGATATCAATGATATTCAGGCGCGAGGCAATCTGATGTGGGATTCTGCGATGGCGGAGAATGGAATCCTGAAAGTGGGCCGTGTGACCGATTTCCAGGCTCATCAGATCGAGCATCAGCTTGGAGCTTATACGGACTGCAACCATGGACAGGGTCTTGCGGTGATCCAGCCGGTTTACTATCGTCATATTTTGAAAGACGCAGAAGAAAAATTCACACGTTTTGCGAAAGCAGTGTTTGGCGCTGATACAGCAGAGGGCGGAATAAAAGCATTGGAAGAATTTGTGAAAGAATGCGGTTTTCCGACGAAGATGAGCCAGCTGGGATCAAATGTGGAGATCACACCGGAGGTACTCCGGAAAGTTGCTGATACCTGCAATATCATAAAGACAAATCCGCGTGAACTGGATCGCGAAGAAATCTATCAGATCCTGATGGAGTGCATGTAAATGCCGGAAATGCGTACGGCAACGGCAGCGGATCTTGATGGACAGAAAATTTTCTGAATTGTAAATGCTGAAAGATGCGGCTGAGGACAGATCCTGCGGCTCTATAATAGAAAGAACCGGCAGGATCTGTCTGCAGTGTGCAGGCGGGAAATATCCGTGCATGATGACAACTGCAGTGGACTTTGCAAAGATACACTTGACAATTCGAAGAAATGATGATAGGATTTGGGTTACATAAGGGTGTAGTTTTTGGTCCGGGGTCGCCCAGAAAAAACAATGCCGTGCGACAGAGACTGCAGACAGACTCTGCCACAGCTTAACTCCGAAGAGAGTGCCAGTAAGGGCTTGTACTGGTTTCGACGGGGACTTTGAAGCTGGTGAAGCTATCCGCATGCAATGCGTTAAATGGCAAACCTAAATATAAACGCTAACGACGAATTAGCATACGCAGCCTAATTTAGGCAGCTGTCGGCCTTAGAAGACCTGCATTTTAAGTCACCGGCATCATTTAAAGCAGGAAACGACACGTGCAAAGCTTTGCGCACGTGGGCGTATCATGAAGCTACCAAACAAGTCAGGATGTCTGCTTTCGGGCGCGGGAGGGAATTTTAAATAACAGACTATGATAGTAGAAGAACAGGGGATTGGTTTTCGGACAGGGGTTCGATTCCCCTCAGGTCCACGACAAAAGCCGCGTATTTACGCGGCTTTTTAGTTTTTGTGTTGCATTTCGTGTTGCATATTTAGCAGGGCTTTGTACCAGCCGTTCGGATCAGCTTCACGAAGTGCATTTATAATCTCAATGGCGGACTTCTCTTTTTCTGAAGCACTTCCGTCCAGAAGCGAGTCAAAATAATTGTCTATGGTCTCATCGACCTTTTCACGTTCCTCTGAAAATGTATGTGTGTATACGTTTTTCATAACCCGATCAGAAGACCATCCGCCGCGTTCCTGCGCATATTTATCCGGGATCCGGAGCATTGCCATTACAGATGCATTAAGGTGCCGCAGATCGTGAAATGTCATGTGAGGTAGGTCATGCTGCTCTAAAAGAGATACCCAACGCATGTAAATTGCATGTCCGCTCAGGGTGATCAAAGGATCATCTGGTTTCTTCCCAGAGATATTCTTGTCGATCAATGCCTGAATATAATTCGGGATGTGATGCTTACGCAGACGGGCTTCCGCTTTACCGCTTTCCTTTACCGTTGGAGTCTGTCCGATGTCAACGATAACACGGTCCAGGGTAATGTACCCGTTAGAGATATCTCGAACACGGATTCCACGGATCTCAGACATAGAGTAGCTGAGCCAGCAGGCCAGGAGAAATGGCAGCTCGATTTCCGTATCTTTAATGATTTCCAGCACAGTTTTTGCAGGAATAAGGTTTTTAACTTTTTTAGGTATCTTAGGTAGCCTTACATCATAGTTATCGTTCGGATAAAAATAGTTTATAACACTTCGTATGTAGCTGTAAGTGTTTCGAACAGTCTTGGGCGAAATAGGTGCTTTCGTTTTTGTTGAACGTTTTGAGGGGCGCTTCGTATCGTCATCAACAGCTTTCTGTAAGTCCTCTGTGGTGATGTCTTTAAGCTTCTTTTCCATCAGGAAAGCATAGGAGTCATATTGTTCTTTTGAATATCCCTGGACGGTGGTACCTGAGAGCGATGGACCGATGGCTTCTACGTACTTCTTCATTGCATCTTTCAGCAAAATGTTTCCGTTTTTTTGACGTTTCCGGCTGACATTGGTGTCACGATCCTGTTGAAATTCGGCGGCCTGACGCTCAGCATCCGCTTTCCCGCGTCTTGATGGGTCATCGCTGGTAAATGATTCATAAATTCGTTTATCCTTCCATGTACCTGATTTCGTGTCAAATATACGCTCGGTGTGACTGTACACCAGACACCTCCAGGATCCGGAGGGTAGTTTTTTCGCAGTAGCCATGTATATCAATTCTCCTTTCCATGTTGCGACGTCGCAACGGCCCGATTTTGGGTATAAAAAGAACACCCCTTGCCAGGGTGCTCGGAAAATGATATAATTCAGGTGTTCTAAGTCTGATTTATATCTTCCGGAGCATCCGGCAAGAGAAAATCTATGTAAAGCCGTTCGGTGTTACCAGCACCGGGCGGTTTTACATTTTATGGAAGTTTAAAGAGTTATAGTAGATCGCTGATCCGGATCGTCAAGCCATCGTAAATTCCAACAGGAATCTCCTGGCTGAACGTGTAAATTGCTGGAGCTGCATCGTCTTCATAATGGTACACGGTGGTTCTTTCCTTGGCAGGATCCACGATCCAGTATTCCCGGACGCCGGCCTGGGAATAGATCGTGTTCTTCAGGCCATAGTCCATCTTCCGGCTGGCCGGCGAGACAATCTCAAAAATGAGGTCCGGAGCTCCGGAGCATCCGCGGTCGGTCAGCTTATTCGGATCGCAGATCACGGAAACGTCGGGTTCCACCCAGTCCTTATCATCGGCGTCGAGGTTGACGGCGAAGGGAGCAGGGTATACCTCGCAGGATCCGTGGTGATCGGCGATATACTGATTAAAGAGAGCAGTTAGTTTGCTCACGAGTTTCTGATGGATCCGACTCGGCGGCGCCATGTCGTAAAATTTACCGTTGATCAGCTCGGCACGTTCTTCTTCTGGTAAGTTCCAGTAGTCTTCGGATGTATAATGGTCGTTAAGTAATGGCATAAGAACACTTCCTTTCTACGATAGGGTTGTGTTTCGAGCTCCTTAATAGGAACCATTTTGCGATATCACCGAAATGGTTTTAAAGATTATATAACGTAAAAGACCCCGTATTACTACGGGGTCTTCACATAATAGCATATGTCTTCATTAATGCCCTAAAGGCGATGTTGACGATAACCAAAGCTATCGCGCATAGCTATTATACTAAACAGTATGCCCGCAGTCAAGAAAATATTACGGAAAAAAAGAAAAAAATTACCGAAAAACATATAATTCTTTCAGCTTAGCATTGATTTTTTCCATGCTTTCTTCAGAAAGTGATATTCCAGAGAGAACACCTTTCAAATTACGAGGATCAAAGATGCGAATTTTACTCACGGTGGTAATTTGATTTACTAATGCAATGCTCCCCTCTTTCATTTGAGCTATTTCTTTCCCAATTTTATTTAAATAATCCTGTTCTTCCTGATTATGTTTCTGTTTTTGTTCCCATTCCGTTTGAAGGTATTTGGCAGCATCAAGATATTGCTGGCCTGTTAATAATTTTTGGGAAAATTCAGTGCTGCCTTTGTCACAATCGGCTAATTCTAAAATAACATCGTCAGTTAAGGAAACGAGTGCAGAAAAAGCTTGAATGGTGGTAAGAATCTCTTCCTGCTCTTCTTTTAGAGTTTGGTTGATGGTATCATATTTTATTTTTAATAAACGGTATAGTTCGTTACCAAGCTCGACATTATTGTTATGGATTGGCCCATTATCCTTTACTGAAGTTAGAGGAATAACAGTAATGACTGGAGATGATTGAGCGTTGTGGTTGTCTAATACCACCCCATAATGGAGACCACCGTATTCACTGCCAATGTTGAAACCGAAATTAAGTTTTACAATATTTCCGCGTTTATAGGATATATTTCGCTTAGGATCAAATTGCTCCTCAAAGTTTATAAATCGCACATAATCTTTCAACCAGTATGAAATCAAATTAGCTTTTTTCAAATGATTGCCAGATGGATCATTGATATAATGTTCGAGCAGATTATTTAAGGCTTTTATAGCAGCCTTTTTGTTGCTAATTACATCTTCCTTAGTGAAGTCTTTACTCATAGTAATTCCTTTTCCATATCGATTTTAGTTCAATCAGTGATTATATCTTTTCCATCACCGCCAAGTGCGGTTCAAACATGATCACATATCCATCCAGTTCTGTATAGCATCCGTATTTCTCGCGGTAACATTCCAAAGCTTCTTTTAAAAATTCCTCCGATACTTCCAGGCAGTCTGCCAGCTCATGAAGGTTGTGGCAGTGCTTGCGGTATCCCAAAATGATTCCGGAGAGTCCGACCCGACGATCGTAGGCACGAAGACGGGCGAGATGTTCCTGCTTTCGGCAGGCAGGATCATTCAGATCCAGGATATTTCCATAGGAAGTATAATGATGCTCCAGCTCCTCGGCCAGAGTATCTGCTGTCTGCGCAGCATTCAAGCCGAAGTGGATCGCAATCGAACCATCTATATAAAGACCGTGGAGATGGTCACTTTTAAACTTCACATAATCAACAGGGACGTTCTGATCATATGCTTCCTGTTCCAGTTCTTCAACTGCAGTCATTAGCACCAGCTCCTATTTCTTATTTCTTCGGTTCTTGACAAAATCGGCATAAGCACGAATGTCTTCTAATTCATCCTCTGTGAAATCGTCACCGTCGAAGTGGGCGGCGATGGTGGTGGGTTTTTTTGTATCGAAATCGGTTAGTCCCATAAGTTTACCTGGTGTGGTTCCCAGTGCATTTGCAAAAAGTAATATTTTGCTGTTCTGTAGATCTACTTCCCCTTTTTCAATCTTTGCTATAGAAGAGCGACTTGTGTATCCACACAGTTTTGCCAACTCATCTTGAGATAGTCCTTTTTCTTCCCTAAGCATTTTTATGTTTTTGTATAATTGGAGCATTTTCTCTTCGCCTCCTTCTGATAAAGTAAATATAGCACATATGTGAAAATAAATCAACAAAAATGATAAAAACTGTTGACATACATTCACACAAGTGCTATATTTAAAACGTGAATTAAATTCAACAAGAAAGGGGTGGGAATATGCCAGACTTAAAGCTTCTGGAAAGAATTATTTCCAATTCCGGCATGACGATGGTATCAATTGCTGAAAAATCCGGTATTCTCAGAGAAACTTTATATAATAAAGTGAGAGGATCCAGTGAATTTAAGGCATCTGAGATTGCTGGGTTGACAAGAGCGCTTAAATTAACAAGCGAACAGAGAGATGCAATTTTTTTTGCAGATGAAAGTGAATTAAATTCAACAACCCCGTCTGCAGAAGAGGACGAGAAGGGAGCGTGAGAGAGATGGAGCTGAAAACTGTGATCATTGATTCCGCAGAACGGATATTTCTGGACGGAGAAGAGCTTCAGAATGTGACAGCATACAAACTGAAACACTCCGCCGATTCCGAGGGACCAGCGGAGCTGACGGTGACGATGTATGTTAATGTAGGCCAAGTTTGTTCTGAACCGTCGAAATGGAGTCTGTCAGCAGATAAAATTACTGAGGCGGTGCGCAAATGTCTGAAAGAAGAACTACGGACTGCCGATCAGGAAATGTCCCAGAATGACGTCAAAACATACCGGGGTATCGCTGATCAGAAGAAGCCTGACAGAAAGGGGTGAGAACACTGAGAGACATTGTAGCGCAGCTCACGACAGGTGACATTATAGGACTTTCGATGATTATGATTGGCATCTGCTTGTGTGTTGCGAGTGTGATTTGGGCAGTAAAAAGAAGAGGACAATCTCTCATAGGTCCAATGATCTTGAGCTGGGGTGCTGTATTTTTTGCGCAGATCGGTGCGGCAATTACACGTTTTTCATAATTTCAGTTTAACTAGGTCACGAAGACTCTTGGAAATATTATGAAGATCCTGTTCTGCGGAGTTCGCGGAAGGATAAGAATCTGCAAAAGGAGTCGACTTGATCGGATTAAAAGAAAATGTTCCTTCGTACTTATGGGTGCTTGAATGATATTTTATTTTGAATTCATATAAATCGTCAGCAACCGCGTAAGAAGCGAGTGGGCAACGAAGGCTATAACCCGGGCCAAAAGATGAACCGACTAACTTTGCGAAATCATCGCCGTTAGGATCCGTGAAATATTCCTCTTTACTGAATTCGTGGTTGCATTTCAAGTCATCGATAATAGCCTCGGAATTTCCAAAATTTCGGATGATGATATAAAGAATGCTGCCAAGAAACACAGGATAAATTTGAATGTTGGGGCGAGTCGAGTCTTCTATCATTTTTGAGTTCTGGCGAAGTGCCATTATTGAAATGATGATGGCCACAGAGCTAAGGATTAAGGAAGCGATGATTCCAAAAAGATCAATGCAGTCAGATACGGTTAGTGTAAGACCGAAAAGTACCATAAAAAATCTCCAATTATATGTACTCGGCTCTGGCGGGAGCCTGTATGGAAAGTATAACGCAATGGAGATGTGAGAGCAAGCATACAAAGATGCGGAAGGGGTGAAAGAGTATGCCGAAGTTAAAACCAAATATACAGGAAGAACGGAACAGGATCGTTCGTGCATGTATTGCGGGGAATAAGGAGCGGCTGGCGATCGATGATGCCGCTCTGGCTATTAAGGTCGGGGTAACGAAGAAAACGATTCAGAATAAGTATCACCGGCCAGAGACGTATTCCCTGGATGAGATACAGAAAATCGCAACTGTATTAAAATTCACTCCGATCCAGGCAGCATCTGTGCTCCTGGGCCGGGAACTTACGTCAAAAGAAATCAAGGAATTTATCCTGCTGTGAGAGGAGGTGAAACAGATGCATGAGATCAATAAAAGGACGACAGGCACTCTGTCAGCGATGCAACCGGATCTGGAATATATCCCGGTTTGCAGTGATCCACGGGGAGTACATATGTCCGAAATGCACAAGGAAGGCGCGGTCCTCAAGGAGATCCATATCCGGATCGAGAGGCAGTCAACGCTGTTTGATGTGATGGAAAAGGCTGGCAGCGTGATCGGCGGCCTGGCAAGTCTGGGAATGGTGTATGTCCTCGGCTGTATGGTTGTAAAATTCGGGATTTTAATTTAAAAAGATCCCCATAGCGGAGCGGCAACTCTGAGGGGATCAAACGAAAAAACTTTTTCACCCTTATTGTAAGGGAGCAGGAGGAGAAAATCAAGATGGTAAAAGTAACGATTGAGAACGACAAAAACAAGGATGAGATTACAGGCGAGTTCTTTATGGGGCTTATGCTTACTAAAGAAGAGAAAACTGAGGACAGCACAACTTATAAAGCGTGCGCGATCGGAACAGGAAATACATGCGTGCAGGATCTCCCGAATAATGTCGCGAAATGGATTGTCAGTACCTTTGGAGCGGTGTATAAAACCAAGCTTGGCTATGCTGCGGCAATGGCAGAGCTTGCCAAGCGTATAGATAATGCGGTCAACCAGGCAATTAAGGAGAGTGCGTGTGCGATTACAGATGAAATAATGGAAGAGCTGAAGGGAGAAAAGGAGGCCTGATGTCTGCCGAAAAGTACATTCTTCCCGACCGGGCCGCCTGGCTTGTGGCAAGAAAGAACCATATTGGCGGATCGGATGCTGCGGCGTGTGTTGGGAGGAGCCCGCACAAGGATAACGTGCAGCTCTGGGAAGAGAAAATGGGGCTGGTACTTCCGGAAGATATTTCTGATAAGGAATATGTCCGGTACGGCACTGAGGCGGAGAAGTATCTCCGTGGACTCTTCGCCCTGGACTTTCCGAAATACCAGGTTCTTTATGACGAGAACAACATGTTCCTGAATCCGGACTTCCCGTGGATGCATGCATCTCTTGACGGGGAACTGATGGACAGGCAGGGGCGGCATGGGATCCTGGAGATCAAGACAACGAACATTTTACAAAGCTCCCAGAGGAGAAACTGGGAGGGTAGGATCCCGGACAACTATTACTGCCAGGTGCTTCACTATCTGGCAGTGACGGAATATGATTTCGCAGTTCTGAAAGCACAACTCAAGAGCGAGTGGGGCGGAGAGCTGCATATCGAAGTCCGGCATTATTTTATCGAACGGAAGAAAGTAGAGGCGGATATCCGGGAGTTACTTGATGCAGAGCAGAGGTTCTGGGACTGCGTGGTCAAAGGCCGGCGTCCGGATCTGATCCTTCCAGCAATATAAGGAGGATATAGAGTGAAATTAAAGATTTACAACCCGGTGGAAGATGGGTTCATCAAAAAAATTGACTGGAACTATGAGGATCTGAAGGCAGAGATCGAGACCCGGACTGCGGAATATGCGGCATCTGTCTACAATGATGATTCAATCAAGAATGCCAAGGATGACCGGGCAAAGCTTAATAAGCTTAAGGATGCCCTGGAGGGGAAACGGTCATCGGTCCGGAAACAGATGCTGGAACCTTATGAGATATTCAGCTCAGAGATCAAGTCTCTGACGGTTCTGATCGATAAGGCGATCAGCAACATCGATGGTCAGGTAAAAGACTACGAAAGCCGCCAGCGCAAGATGAAGGAAGCGAAGATCCGCGAGTTCTATGATGCGAACATCTTTGACCTGGAGAAGTATCTTCCGTTTGAGCGTGTGATCAAGCCGTCATATCTGAATGTGTCGACATCAATGAAGTCGATCAAGGAAGAGATCTCAGCAATGATCCAGAGGGTGTCTGAGGGCATTGCGCTCCTCAACGATACGGACAGCCCATATGTGGTCGACATGAAAGCAGAGTTCTTAAAGACTTATGACATCGGCGCGGCCCTGGCGGTAAAGAACAGGTTGGAGGCGGCAGAACGCAAAAGACAGGAGTATGAAGCGGAGCGCGCCAGACAGAAGGCTGCGCGTGAGGCAAGGGAGAAAGCAGAGGCGGAAGCACTGGTGC
>ERZ832973.2355-NODE-2355-length-10264-cov-3.550789_pt1 | contig 10264 bp, 9 predicted proteins | sample MGYA00519950_ERZ832973 | MGnify/ENA primary metagenome ERZ832973 (study PRJEB31850, sample SAMEA3708734) | human gut metagenome | biome: human gut; feature: human-associated habitat; material: faeces | place: China | collected 2014 ... | reverse complement strand
AACTGTTTGCCGGGGCAAAGGAACGTGGAATTCATACCTGTCTGGACACCTCGGGCATTATGTTTCCGGGGTGCGGCGGCACATCAGAGGAGGAGCGGGAACGCTTAAAGAAGGTGGAACGGCTGCTTTCTGTGACGGATCTTGTGATGCTTGACATCAAACACATGGATGCGGAGGAGCACAGGAAGCTGACCGGACAGGACAATGAGAAGATACTTGCGTTTGCAAGGTATCTGGATGAAAAACAGATACCGGTCTGGATCCGGCATGTGGTCGTTCCGGGGATTACATTTCAGAGGGAAGAACTGGAGGCTCTGGGCCGGTTTCTTGCAACACTTTCAAATGTGGAAAAGCTGGAGGTACTTCCGTATCACTCCATGGGAAAAGTGAAATATGACAATCTCGGCATTGATTATGCATTAAAAGATACGCCACAGCTCACCAAGGCGGAGGCGAAAAGTGCGGAGAGCATCATTCTGGAGGCAATGCGTCAGGCGAGGAATGTCTGACTGCCGGAACGGATCGTGCAGGGAATGATAGAGAAAGTGCATGAAGTAAACGATGCCGCGTCCAATATGGCAGCTATCACGGAAGAACAGTCTGCATCTGCGGAGGAGATAGAGGCAACGGCGGTCAGCATTCAGAAACTGGCGGAGATTGTCTCTGAGAACAGTGCAGATGTGCAGAAAGACTCGAAGGAGATGGAAAACACGGCCGAGACGCTGAAGGAACATATTTCCAGGTTTACGATTTAGAACTTGCAGAAGAGGTACTTTCGTATTATAGTGTAGATAGAGACTCAGATAATAAGAAAGGAGCATGCATTATGAAGATCAAGAACATCACGGATATCGACGGATTTTTCAAGGTAATAGACTCCTGCCAGGGAAAAGTGGAACTCATTACCGGTGAGGGGGACAGACTGAACCTCAAGTCAAAGCTTTGCCAGTATGTATCACTTACCAGTATTTTAAAGACGGATGTGGAGATTCCGGAGCTTGAGCTTGTCGCTTACGAGCCGGAAGATACAGAGAAAATTATTAAGTTCCTGATGAAGGGCTGAGAGAAAGAACCGTCAACACAGGTTGGCGGTTCTTTTTTGCCTTTTAAAAATTTAGAATTGAGGTATTTATGAAACCAGAAGAAACAGTATTTCACGAGATAACACTGCAGGATAAGGCATGGATGGATCAGAAGTTCGCGGAGGATGACCGGAATGCCTGCGAATACTCGTTTGCAAATAATTTTATGTGGAGAAATGTCTATCAGGTCAGAGTGGCGGAGCTTCACGGCTGCCTGGTAGTTCGGTTTATAGATGGAGAGATTCACTGCTTTTCATTTCCGGTCGGAAACGGCGACAAAAAAGCGGCGGTGGAGGAGCTGCTTGCGATCTGCCATGAGGAGGGAATCCAGCTGTTGATAGCGCCTGCCAGCGAGCAGGACCGCGCGCAGATGCTCGAGTGGTTCCCGGGAAGATTCTTAATCGAGGGAGACCGGAACGACTATGACTATATCTATACAAGAGAGAAGCTTGCGACGCTTGCCGGCAAGAAACTGCACGGAAAGCGCAATCACATTGCCCGCTTTAAAGATTCGGGAGACTGGTCTTATGAGCCGATGACCGCTGAGAATGTAGAAGAATGCCGCACGATGACGTATACGTGGATTCACATGCGCGAGGAAAAGTGGAATGAGGAGATGAACCAGGAGATCTCGGTACTCCATGAGGCGTTCGACCATATGCAGGAGCTTGGACTTGTCGGCGGAGTGCTCCGGAGAGACGGGCAGATCGTCGCGTTTTCAATCGGGGAGCGGCTGAATTCGGAGACGTTTGTTGTGCATTTTGAAAAGGCGTATCCGGATCTTCAGGGAGCGTATCCGATGATCAACCAGCAGTTTGTCCTGCATGAATGTGAGGGGTATGCGTATGTCAACCGCGAGGAGGACACCGGCGATCCCGGACTTAGAAAGGCAAAGCTTTCCTATTATCCGGATATTCTCCTTCCAAAATATGAACTGGAGGAGAGCAGTGTGGTCTATGCGGACCCCGAGCGGGATGCGCCGTATATTCAGGAAATCTGGCAGAAATGCTTTGGCGACGAGGAAGATTATATTCAGTTTTATCTGAAGCACCGCATGACGAGAGAGAATATGCTCGTGATTTTCCGGGATGGAAGACCGGTATCGATGGCAAGTTTTCTGCCGGTGCAGTACCTGTGCAACGGGGCGTATGTGGACGCTCGCTATGTGTATGCGGTTGCGACACTGCCGGAATACCGGGGACAGAAGCTTGCGGAACAGATTCTGCGTTTTGCGGAAGAAAAATATCAGATGCCGCTCATTCTGTCGCCGGCGGAGGAGTCGCTGACCCGTTACTATGAAAATCTGGGATTTAAGAATGCATTCCGGGGAGAACGCAAGAACGTGAGTGGCAGTGACATTACGGCGCTCGAGGTAAAGGATACGGAGCCGGTTGCATGCACGGAGCCTGTCACACCGGAGGAGTATGTGCGGATCCGGGATGAAAAGTGCGCGAAGGAAGGGTATGTACACTGGGATGCGGATGCGGTTTCCTATGCGATGGAACTCGCAGCAAGCTGCGGCGGTGGTACGGCGGCAGTCAGCTGCGAGGATAAAAACACACGGAATGAGCAGGAAGATGACAGGGATATTCTGATGTATGATATCCGGGAAAAAGAGCTCGTGATACTGGAGACAACGCTGTCGGACGACGCTCTCTCACAGGTGCTTCCGCAGCTTATGGCAGAGACGGGAACCAGCGCGGCATCATACGGACGGGAGCGCGGTATGATCTGGCTGCCGGAGACGATGGCAGATCTGCCGGTTGCGGACGACGGTTATCTCGCTCTGACGCTTGGTTGATGAATTTTCAGAAAAAATTATGAAAATTGCATAAATTTTCTTGCTATAAAGCCAAAATATGTTATAATATAACCATGATATATCTTGTATCAAATAAACGGCAAAGGGGTTGGACATCATGAGAATTAAGATTACAGGAAGAAACATCGAATTAACAGAGGGGCTGAAAGCAGCAGTAGAGGACAAGCTGAACAAGCTTGAGAAGTATTTTACACCGGATACCGATGTATATGTGACGCTGAGCGTGGAGAAGGAGAGACAGAAAGCCGAGGTTACAATCCCGGCAAAAGGAAATTATATCCGCTCCGAACAGGTAAGCAACGATATGTATGTATCCATTGATCTTGTGGAGGAAGTGATTGAGCGTCAGCTTAAGAAATACAGAACCAAGCTGGTGACAAAGCAGCAGAATGCATCCGCTGTATTTAAGCAGGAATTTTTGGATGGAGCCGCAGACGAGGATGAGGAGATCAAGATCATCCGTACCAAGAAGTTCTCCATGAAGCCGATGTATCCGGAAGATGCATGTGTGCAGATGGAACTGCTGGGACATGACTTCTTTGTATTCATCAATGCAGAGACGGAAGATGTCAATGTGGTTTATAAGAGAAAAGGCAACACCTACGGACTGATCGAGCCGGAGAACTAAGAGCGTTTGAGATGTGCTGTCTCATAATGAACTGATATATTTACAGAAAGAAGAGGGAGAACCGTATTGCAGATGCGGCACTCCCTCTTCTTTTTGTGGAGAAAAAAGGAGTTTGAGCTGACAGAGTGCGCTTTCTGTAAAATTTTTTGTGCAAAGGGGTGTACAGTTAGTACTAAAGTATCTTATAATTGTAGTTAAGCGCGCCCTGCGTGTGCGAGAGGTAGAAAAGTTAATCATGTGTGAAACAAAAGAAAAGGGCTCAAGTAGGAAAAGCTACGGACATACAAATGTATTGGTGGATATGATGCAGAATTATCCGGGGTTTATGGATTATATTGCATATCAGTACCCATTAGAGGGAGAACGGATTGAATTATTGGAACAGATTCTGACCGCGCTTGCGGTGGGAAGAAAGCTGGAAGCGGAGCAGATGATTTATCATTATGGCAGTATGATTCACGGGAGGGATCTCATTGCGAGGCAGGTTTTTCTGTGGCTTTTGGGGATGGCAGAATACAGCAGACGTGAGTGTATAGCGGAAGAGCGTAGATAAAAAGCAGGAAAGGGGTCGCAGCGCAGGGGCAGAGCTTTGAAAAAACAAGGAATATTCTTGTCATCAGATCGAAAAAGGTATACTATAAAGCGAGAAAAGTTTTGAAAAAGGAGAGACGGATACCATGAAGATAGTTGTTTTGGCAGGGGGACTCAGCACAGAGAGAGACGTGTCCTTCAAGACAGGAGAGATGGTTACGAAAGCACTCAGAGAGAACGGACATCAGGTAATTTTACTGGATGTTTTTATGGGATATAGTGATAAGGAAGAAGATCTTAACGGAATTTTTGACAGAGCCGAGGCAGTCAGCGTCAAGGTGGCGGCGATTCCGGAGACCGCGCCGGACCTGGAAAAAGTAAAGGCGCAGAGAAAGGATCAGTCGGATAATTTCTTCGGACCGAATGTCATAGAGCTTTGCCGGATGGCGGACATCGTGTTTATGGCGCTTCATGGAGAGAACGGAGAGAACGGTAAGATCCAGGCGGCGTTTGACCTGTTCGGCATCCGCTACACAGGAACCGGATATCTGGGCAGTGCGCTTGCCATGAACAAGGGGATGGCAAAGCAGCTGTTTCTCGAGAACGGGATACCGACGCCGAGAGGCACGTCTTTAAAGCGCGGCGAGGATGCGGCAAAGATCGAGACCTGTGGAATTCATTTCCCATGCGTGGTAAAGCCGTGCAGCGGCGGATCAAGCATCGGCGTATCGATCGTGCACGACAAGGCGGAATACGAGCAGGCATTAAAGGAGGCGTTCCGCTGGGAGAATGAGCTGGTCATTGAGGAATATGTAAAGGGAAGAGAATTTTCTGTCGGCGTCATTGATTTTCAGGCGCTTCCGATCATCGAGATCGCGCCGGTGGAAGGCTTCTATGATTATAAGAACAAATACAAAGCGGGAAGTACGGTAGAGACCTGCCCGGCGGAGCTGTCCGAGCAGATTACGAAGGAAATGCAGGGATATGCAGAGAAGGTGGCAGAGGTGCTTGGACTCAATACATACTCGCGCACAGACTTCCTTCTGGATGCGGAAGATCACATTTTCTGTCTGGAGGCGAACACACTTCCGGGCATGACGCCGACCAGCCTGCTGCCGCAGGAGGCAAAGGTGACCGGCGTGGATTTCAACCAGCTCTGCGAGAAGCTGATCGAGAGTTCCATGCGCAAATATAAGAATTAAGAGTGAAGTCTGAAATGGGAGCCATTATGAAAAATATGACATTGGAGCATATCGCGCAGGCATGTGGCGGTACATACATCGGGGAAGAATGCGACCGCAAAAAGGAGATTCAGGGGGCGGTGATTGACAGCCGTCTGGTCGGGGAAGGATATCTGTTTATTCCTATCCGCGGAGCGCGCGTTGACGGGCATGATTTCATTCCGGCGGTTTTTGAAAAGGGAGCGCTTGCAGTGCTCTCCGAACAGCGGCTCGAGCATCCGGCAGGACCGTATATTCTGGTTGACTCCACGGAGGAAGCTATGAAGAAGATCGCGGCGTTCTACCGCCGCTCGCTCGACATCAAAGTCGTGGGGATCACCGGAAGTGTCGGAAAGACCAGCACAAAAGAGATGATCGCGTCGGTGCTCTCCGAGAAATACCACGTGTTAAAGACCGAGGGGAATCTGAACAATGAGATCGGGCTTCCGCTGACGATCTTTAAGATCCGGGAGGAACATCAGGTGGCGGTGCTCGAGATGGGAATCTCCGAGTTCGGTGAGATGCATCGTCTTGCAGAGATGGCACAGCCGGATATCTGCGTCATTACTAATATCGGCTTATGTCATCTGGAGAACCTCATCACAAGAGACGGCATTTTAAAGGCGAAGACGGAGAGCTTTGAGCATCTGGCACCGGACGGGATCGCCGTATTAAACGGGGATGACGATAAGCTCTGTGACAAAAAGATGGTGAATGGCAGACCGGCGGTGTTCTATGGAATCGGACAGGAAGCAAAGACGGCAGAGACAGAGACCGGCAGCAAACGGCTCGCGGAAAAGGAAGTGTACGCGACCGATGTGGAGGCGATCGGCCTTGAGGGAACGAAGGCGGTCATTCACACGCCGGAGCAGCAGTTTGAGGTGGTGATCCCGATTGCTGGTGAGCACAATGTATACAACGCGCTTGCAGCAGTCTGCGTGGCAAGACGGCTGGGACTTGATGCAGAGGAGATGAAGCTTGGAATTGAGCATGCGCACACGATTGGCGGGCGGAGTAATCTGATCCGGAAGAACGGCATCACAATTATCGATGACTGCTACAATGCGAATCCGGTGTCCATGATGGCTTCCATAGACGTGCTGTCCCAGGCGAAGGGACGAAAGATTGCCGTGCTCGGCGATATGGGAGAACTCGGCAGTGAGGAAAAGAAGCTGCACGGAATGGTCGGCACACACTTTGCGGGGAAGAAGATCGATGCGCTGTTTGTGACCGGAACACTTGCAGGGGAGATTGCGGAGGAGGCGCGGCGTGTAGCGCCGGAGACCAGGGTCTATGCGGAACCGGACAAAGAGGCGCTGGAGGAGGCGCTGCTGGAGTACCGCAGACCGGGGGATACCATTCTGGTAAAGGCGTCCCATTTTATGGGATTTTCGGAGATTGTGAAAAAATTGGAACAGCCACAGTGAATAAGGAAGGTACACATGAAAAAGAATATCATACTGATTGGAATGCCCGGTGTCGGAAAGAGTACCGTTGGCGTGGTTCTTGCAAAAGTGATGGGATACCAGTTCATTGATGCCGATCTGGTGATACAGGAAAAGGAAGGAAAGCTTCTGCGTGAGATTATCGCTGAAGTCGGACCGGAGGGATTCCTTAAGGTGGAGAACCGCATCAACAGCGGAATCGAGGCGGAACATGCCATTATTGCAACCGGCGGGAGCGTGGTGTACGGAGCGGAAGCGATGGAACACCTTGGCCGGATCGGTACGGTGGTTTATCTGAAACTTCCGTACCGGGAATTGGAGCGCAGGCTCTCGGACATCAAGGGAAGAGGGGTTGTCTTAAGAGACGGACAGACACTTCATGATCTCTATGAGGAACGTGTGCCTTTGTACGAGAAATATGCAGATGTGATTGTGGATGAACATCATTTGAACGTGGAACAGACGATTGAGAAAATTATGGAATTGAAGGAACGCTTTCAATGAAGAAACAAACGTTTACAAAACAGGCAGTCTGGCAGGCAGCTGCGGTAGGAGTCCTGGCGGTCGGCGGAGTCCTTTTTTGCCTTTCCGGGCAGATTGGAATCGGACAGACATACCGGCAGGTGCGCGTGGATGACCGCATCATCGGGTATGCGCCGGAGAACACTGATATGGATGACATCGTCCGTCAGGCGAGACAGGAACTGACGCAAAAGACCGGGGAGAGAATCAGCGGCGAAGTCGTATGGAGCAGTGAGGAGTGTAGAAAACCGTTCCAGAAGTTGTTGTCGGAGAATGAATTAAAAGAAGCCGTAGAGAACATACTAAGTGAGAAAAATGCAGAGGAAAAGCAGCGCGTCTATACAGTGGCGATCGATGAATACCGCGCCAACTTTGCGACGATGGACGAGGTGGAGTCTTTTCTGGAAAAAGTGAAGGCTTCTGCGGATGAGGCGGATGAGTACGGGGCGGTCATTGCGGATCAGGGCTCCCATGTGAGCGGAATTCTGACAGCGTCTCTTGCCAGAAGGGACGCAGGGGCTGCAGCGGATGAAAAGGTGCTGGAGGAAGCACAGGCTTCTCTGCCGCAGGCAGGAATCAGCGCCTATGTGATCTGTACGCTGGAGGAGGCATTTGCAGATCCAAAAGCCACGTATGAGACAGGCATCCTCGATATGGAATTTGTGGAGCGGGTGAATGTGTTCGAGAACTATGTCGATGCCGATCAGATTGCAGATGTGGATGAACAGGTTGCCGAAGTAACAAAAGAGAAAGAATCGAATAAAATATATGTAGTGGAGAGCGGAGACTGTCTCTCCGTGATTGCGATGGATCATGATACGACAGTGTCGTCGATCGTGGCGTTAAACGGGCTGGACAGCGCGGATGCGATGATAAGGGACGGTCAGGAACTCATCATTGCGGTGCCGGAGCCGGATCTGCAGCTTCGGGTAACAAAAGGAGAGGTCTATGAGGAGGACTACACGGAAGAGCCGATCATCATAGACAACGATTCCTGGTATACGACAAAAGAGGTTGTACAGCAGGAGGGAACGACGGGACACCGGGAGCGCAATGACGTTGTGGTCTATGAGAACGGTGTGGAAACAAGCCGCGAGATGATACATCAGAACGTTATGGTGGCGTCACAGGCGGCAGTCATTGAGCGCGGTACCATCATTCCGCCGACCTATATCAAACCGATTTCCGGAGGAAGATATACGTCAGGATTTGGCAGACGCTGGGGACGTATGCACAAGGGCGTTGACTGGGCATGCCCGATCGGGACGACGGTGTACGCATCCTGTGCCGGAACGGTAATCTCTGCGTCCTATAATGGCGGCTACGGCAATAACGTGGTCATCAGCCATGCGGATGGCAGACTGACGAGATATGCACACAACAGTAAGCTTCTGGTGAAGGCTGGACAGCATGTTGAGCAGGGAGAGCCGATCGCGTTAAGTGGAAGTACGGGACGTTCTACAGGACCGCATGTTCATTTTGAGATCTATATCAACGGTTCAGCAGTGGATCCGCTCAAATACATCAGCAACTGATGGAAAGAGGACACAGACTGGAAATAGTTGTATGCTGTACAAATGGATGAAATTTATGGTATAATGTACACTATATGGTTGATGAACGAAGAACTTAAGAATTACTTGACAAAAGCATGTAAGCACTAGTATAATTACGTGTTTGTATAAAGCGTTCATAGAGGTGTGATATGGAACAGTATGTGATCAAAGGTGGAAATCCGCTGGTAGGAGAAGTGGAAATCGGAGGCGCTAAGAATGCGGCGCTTGCGATCTTATCTGCTGCAGTTATGACGGATGAGACCGTTACAATAGAAAATGTACCTAATGTCAGAGATACCAACGTTTTACTCAATGCCATCGAGGAGATTGGAGCGCGGGTAGAGCGGCTGGATGCTCACACGGTAAGGATCAATGGATCTTTTATCCGGGATTTTAATGTTGACAATGAATTTATCCGAAAAATACGCGCATCTTATTATCTGATCGGCGCACTGCTCGGCAAATATAAGAGAGCGGAAGTGGCGCTTCCGGGCGGATGCAACATCGGCGGACGGCCGATCGATCTGCACATGAAGGGCTTTAGGGCTCTGGGGGCTGATGTGGATATCAAGTATGGTCTGGTGCGGGCTTATGCAGAAAAGTTAACCGGCACGCACATTTATCTGGATAAGGTATCTGTCGGGGCAACCATCAATATTATGATGGCGGCGTCCATGGCAGAGGGCAAGACGATTATCGAGAATGCGGCGAAGGAGCCGCATGTGGTTGACGTTGCTAACTTCTTAAACAGCATGGGAGCCAATATCCGCGGTGCCGGTACGGACGTGATCCGGATTGTCGGAGTGGAGAAGCTGCATGCGACAGAGTATTCGATTATTCCGGATCAGATCGAGGCAGGTACCTTTATGCTGGCGGCAGCGGCGACCAAGGGTGACGTTACCGTGAAAAATGTGATCCCGAAACATCTGGAAGCGATCAGCGCAAAGCTGCTTGAGATCGGGTGCGAAGTGGAGGAGTTCGACGACGCTGTGCGCGTGGTGGCATCGAAGCCGCTGCGTCATACACAGGTGACGACACTTCCTTACCCGGGTTTCCCGACGGATATGCAGCCGCAGATGACAGTTGTGCTGGGAGTGGCCCAGGGAACGAGTACCGTGACGGAGAGCATTTTCGAGAACCGTTTTAAGTATGTGGATGAGCTGACACGCATGGGGGCAAGCATCAAGGTGGAGAGCAATATTGCCATTATCAGCGGTGTGGATCAGTACACCGGTGCCAGAGTCAATGCGCCGGATTTAAGAGCCGGAGCGGCGCTTGTGATTGCCGGACTTGGCGCAGAGGGCATTACTGTTGTGGACGATATTTATTACATTGAGCGCGGCTACGAGGCATTTGATCAGAAGCTGTCACTGCTTGGGGCATTGATTGAGAAAGTTTCCGACGAAAAAGAAATACAGAAGTTTACACTGAAAGTATCATAGAATGGAAGTTTTGAAC
>ERZ832973.2349-NODE-2349-length-10295-cov-3.666602_pt1 | contig 10295 bp, 9 predicted proteins | sample MGYA00519950_ERZ832973 | MGnify/ENA primary metagenome ERZ832973 (study PRJEB31850, sample SAMEA3708734) | human gut metagenome | biome: human gut; feature: human-associated habitat; material: faeces | place: China | collected 2014 ... | reverse complement strand
ATTCTGGAACTTTTTTGTTCTCTGGTCTTCTAATAATATTACTTATCACCCCAAAGAGGTCTATGCTTATTGCGGCAGTTCCAGATTCTGATAGCGTTCCATTTATTAAATCTACCTTTGATTTGCCGGCTCCATATTGACAGAGCGCCCTTTGATCTTAGTGTTCTTCATTCCCTCGAGGACTTCTCTGCCATACTCTCTCGGCACCTCCACGAAGGTATATTTGTCATACATATCGATCGCGCCGACCAGCTTGCCCGGCATGCCGGACTCCCCGGCGATCGCCCCGAGAATGTCTCCTGGTTTGACGCGGTCTTTTTTACCGATGTTGATGAAGAGACGCACCATCCCTTCCTCCGCGCCGGTATTGTCAAAGTCGTAGTCATCCTCGCTGCCGTTGTCGAGATTGACCTGACCGAGTGCCTGCTTCAAAAATGCCGCTGCAATATCCATTGCGGTGTAATCCGAAGCATTCACCTGGCGCTCGATCATGTCAATCATGTCCGACAGGTTCTCCTCGTCGATGATCCTGCCGATCTCCTCCATGACCTTCTCTGCCTTGATCTGTGCCACATCATCCGTTGACGGAATCGGCATCGCCACGATCTTGGTCTTGCAGTAGCGCATGATATCCTTCAGCTTGTAGACTTCTTTGCCCTTCACGAAGGTAAAAGCGCGTCCGGTCCGACCTGCACGTCCCGTTCTGCCGATCCGGTGCACATAGTATTCGTCATCCTGCGGAATGTCGTAGTTGAAAACGGCCTCCACATCATCGACGTCGATTCCGCGCGCCGCCACATCGGTCGCAATGAGGATCTCGGTCTTGCCGCTGCGGAATCCTTTCATCACGCGGTCACGCTGCGACTGCTTCATATCTCCGTGCAGTCCCTCTGCAAAATAGCCGCGTCCCTTTAATTCTTCCGCAAGTTCGTCCACCATCCGCTTGGTATTGCAGAATACCAGCGAGAGTTTCGGATTGTAGTAATCGAGAAGCCGCGTTAAGACTTCTACCTTGTCGCTGCGCTTGACATCGTAGTAATACTGCTCAATGCTCGGAACCGTCAGCTCTTTTTTTACCACCTTGATGTTGACCGCATCGTGCTGATATTTCCTGGTAATATCGAGGATCGGCTTCGGCATCGTCGCGGAGAAAAGGATCGTCTGACGTCCCTCCGCCGGAATATACTCAAGAATCGTCTCGATGTCATCGCGGAAGCCCATGTTCAGCATCTCATCCGCCTCATCGAGTACCACCGTGTGGATCGCATCACAGCGGATCGTCTTGCGGCGCAGATGATCCATCACACGCCCCGGCGTTCCGACGATAATCTGCGCACCGCCCTTTAACGCCTTGATCTGGCGTCCGATCTCCTGCCCACCATACACCGGAAGCACCTTGACCCCGTGCATATACTTGGCAAGTTTGCGGATCTCGTCCGCCACCTGGATGGCAAGTTCTCTGGTCGGAGAGAGAATGATTACCTGCGTCTTTCTGCTGTTCGGGTCTACCTTGTGAAGAACCGGAATACCAAAGGATGCCGTCTTACCGGTACCTGTCTGTGCCTGTCCGATCACATCCACGCCCGACATCACAACCGGAATCGCCTGGCTCTGAATCGGCGTTGCCTCCTCAAATCCCATATCCGCAATCGCTCTTAACACCTGAGGATATAAATCTAACTCATCAAATCTAACTGTTTCCATCTTTTTCCTTTCTGTCACGCCAGAGCCAATTCTCTGACGCATGCCCAGCACCGGCAGAAAGTGCCCACCTCTGCCGACTGCGCAGTATTTTGAATCATAGCACGGCATCTCTCTTTTGTCAAGAAATGCGCAAATCTCCGAACTTCTGTCTATGTAACCCAAATCCACTCGCGGCTTTGGGCAATACTCCTATGAAAAGCAATCGACAGATGCGTACTTCACTCGATCTGTACTTCTTCATACTGCTGCGCTTCGGTAAAAGTAAAAGGCTCGATTGCGGATTTTCCGTTACAGTATATTCTATGCCGGAATCTATAAAAGTTTCCTCTCTTCTCCGCATCTCGCCTCTTTTGCATCCAGATGTCCGAGCGAAATATTGTTGCGGCTGCGCTTTTTCACCTCGTAGAGCATCATATCCGCCGCATGCAGGAAATCCCAGCTTCGGCTTCCCTCCGGAGCCACGTCAAAACAGATTCCCTGCGAGATTGTGACAACCGGAAGCGCCTTCGAGCACACATGCTCGATCCGCCTGTCAAGAATACGCTCCCGCAGACTGTCCGCCATGGAAAAAACCTCGTCCTCCGTCTTGTACTCGTAAATAATGATAAACTCATCCCCGCCATACCGCGCACAGAAGGTATCGCAGCTCTGCATTTTCCGCAGCTCATCCGCAATCGCCATGATGCAGGCATCTCCCGCCTGATGGCCGTAGTTATCATTGTATTCCTTGAAGTAGTCGATGTCGAGAATCTCTACCGCAAATGCTCTATGGTCATCCCGCGCCCGCTCAAACGCCCGCTCCAGATAATCATTCAACCGGAACCGGTTCGCCAGCCGCGTCAGCGGATCCGTCTCGGACTTCTCCAGCAGACGCTCATTCGCTTTCTCCATCTCCCGCCGCTTCTCATTCGCATGTTCTAATGATCTGCGCACAGAGAGCATGTTGGCGATCATATAATGGTTCTCCCGATCCAGAGCCTCGGTCAGTTCATAGAACCGACCCGCCTCCTCAAGATAAGCCGCCTCGTCCTGTTTCCTGCGATAGCAGAGGATTTTTAAGGAAACTATTTTCCGCTGCAAATTCGCAATATTGGCATTTTTCGTCAATTTTTCCAATACCGCCACGATGTCCCAGAAGACATCTTCCTGGTCGATCTCCAGCAACAGTCTGCACAGCCCGTACACATCATCAAAGATATCCATAACCGCCATGTCCATATCCACAAGTCCGCGGATCTGCTCAATACATTCCTCGCGGAGTGTGATTCTTCCCACGCGGTGATAATATTCCGCCTTAAAAATCAGCGCGGAGAGGCGCTCGATCTTCTGCATGTGCTCCCAGCAGACCTGATCCAGATAATCCAGCTGTGCTTGCACGCGCTCATTCTGTTCCCGCTGCATAAAGCACCGCCCCAGACAGACCGCCACGCAGCTCATCAGCCCGTAATAATTCGGTGTCTTCGGATATGCCTTGATATCGGAGGAGACTTTTTCAAAATATCTCTGCGCCTCATTCCACTGTTCGTTGCCCAGATAGAGGGTTCCGAGATTCAAGTTGATGACGTTTTCTTCGTTCGCCAGCTTATATTTTTTACAATAACCGAGTCCGGTCAGATAATAATCCAGCGCAATCGGCGTATTTCCACGGTTCAAAAAGGCAATCGCAAGGATATTATAAGATCTGGCCACCATGTCCCACTGCTCCGCCTGATCCAGATAGGTGATGGCTCTGGTAATGGTCTTAAGAAGCTGCTCGCCCTCATTGAGCACATAGTAGGTCTCGCCCGCATAATAGTAAGCAAACCCCAGAAGCTTTGGATCCCCCGTCTGTTTTGCATATTGTTCGATATCTGCACAGTATTTCAATGTTTTCTCGGCATCGGCGCCGCGGTTCTGCATCACTCCGTCCACCCACGCCATCACAGCTTTACTGTATTCCTTGAATTCCATGTACCGATTCCTCCCTTATCTCTTGTTTCATTATAATGAAGAAATCCAACATATTCAAGAACCGGTGTCTTCCTTTTACAAACTAGCTCTGGAAAAATGCTACCGGATCGACAGGCTGTCCGTCTTTTTGCAGCGCAAAATACAGATTGCTGCCCTCCACCGAATAATATTTCGTCGGCTCTGCCACATAGCCCAGCACATGACCGGATTCCACATAATCACCCACCGCAAAGTTCGGCTCCTTTAACTGTCCGTAGATCGCGCGGTAGCCGTCTCCCAGGTCGACCGTCATCGTACAGCCGGTCTCCTCGTTGTTGGAGAGACCGATGACTTTTCCCTTTGCGACGGAATATACCTTATTGTTGACCTCTCCCGCGATAATCACCGCCGGATTGTATTTGTACTGGTCCAGCGTCGCAAAATATATGGTAGAATCCATGCTGTAATTTAAGATCACATTTCCCTCCATCGGCCAGAGCATGCCGTCCTCCGGGGCAAAATGGAGCGCATTGGCCTCTGCGCCCGTCTCTGCTGTCTCATTCTCCGCTTCTTTTTCCACCTGCGCCACTTCCGTACTCTCTGTCGTCTCCGCTACTTTCTGCTCCAGCTTTTCCGTCTCCGCGGTCTGCTCCGGCGGAATAACTGCGGATGCCTGTGCTGTCTGTTCCGTACTTTCCGTCGCAGCGACAAGTCCGGCTTCCTCCGGTGTGTTTTCCTGTGCCAGTTCTTCCTCCAGCTGTTCGCGCTGCTGTTGTTCATGATCGCTGTAAATTACCGTGGTCGCAACTGCTGCCGCAATCACAATCGCCCCCGCAATCACATATTGTTTACGCCCGAGGAATGCCCAAAATCTGCTTTTTCTCATTTTTTTCACCATCCATATTATTTATTTTTATTCCTATTGTTCCCCCTGCACGGATGGTTTATGCAGAGCGCCGCCTATTTTATCTGATCCGCTGTCACAAGCGTTGTCCCCGGAAAAAAATATTGTAAAATCTCCTCATAAGAGGTTCCTTCCTGCGCCATCGCGCGCGCCTCATTCTGGCTCAGGCCGTACCCGTGTCCCAGTCCCCTTGTCACGATCCGCACATTTTCCCCCATCTGCGTGATCGTAAAACACGCGGAATTCCAGCCCATCGCCTCACGGAACGCTTCCCCGGTGCAGGCATACTCCCCCAGCATGACCTGCTGTACATAACCCGCCGCATCCCGCTCTGTAACCTGGATCTCAGACACCGCAGACACGTCTGCCTCCGCAAAATGCTCCCCGCACCGCTTTAAAATGTCCGTTTCCTCACAATAAATGACCGAGAGCGTACCCTCCGCCGTCAGATCCGCCGGGCACTCCACCGCGGGAAGATATGGCACCGCCGCTTCCGCAGACCGGCTCATATCTCTCGTACTTCCCGCACTGATCGCGTGATATGCAGCATACGCATAGCCGCCGTTCCAGGAGAGCACCTGCCCGCTCGTCTCCTCCACGCACGTCTCAAGCCGTTCCATGGCCTTTTCATATGTTTCCCCCAGCACCTGCCTTAATTCTTCCTCCGAAAAAGCAGCCGGCTGTTCCTCCCCTCTCGCCGCGGCATCATACAGTGTTGTCCGCGCAATCACGCACTGCGCCATAAGCGCCGCATCCTCCGCGTCCGCACGGATCTCCTTCGCCAGAATAAAAGGCAGCTGTTCTTCCAGTTCCTCCCCGCCCTCTCTTTCTGCCGCCTCCGTTATCGCGTCGTACGTGCCGTATATCACTTCCTCCAGTCGCATACGCTGACATATTATCGTGATAAAAAGCGGCAATAATATGCCGATCAACGCGAATGTAAGCATTCTATCAATATAGTGTTTCCATTTTTTCCGCATAAAAAAATCTCCCTGTCCATTATTATATGAACCAAGGAGATCTTCCATTCCCACAAAGCCGCGGCACTAGTTCAGACTCTGCATAATCCCGAATGTCAGTGAAAAAACTTTATAAAACGAATAGAAAAAATATGCCACGGTCACTCCGCTGTAAACGATGGTATAGATGATCGGAAACGTCATTTTTCTCTTGAGCACATGTGCTCTCCAGACGTAATAGCCCGGTCTTAAGAAAATCGCAAACAGCACCAGACCGGTGATCTTGTATTTCTGATTGCTGATTTTTACAATATCCAGAATCAACAGCACAAGCATCGCCACAAACAGCAGATTGGAAAACATGGAAAGCATCTGCACCGGGCTGCCAAGACTCACGGATCCGTCGAGATAAGCGTCTATTCCTTCCCCCGCCATCGCGTTCCATGTCACACCAAATACCACAAAATTGATGATAATCTGCGCCATAAAGATCACCAGAAGAATATTGCACAGAACATCGGATACCGGACCATGCTGCTCCTGCGGGTAGGGATTCCCCTGCCAGTTTCCATAATTCGGCTGCTGATACGGGTTCTGGCCGTTTCCGTAATTCGGCTGCTGACTCATGTCCTGCACATTTCCGTAATTCGGCTGCTGCGACGCGTTCTGCCGGTTCTGATACATTTTCGTATCTTCACCGTATGTTCTGGGTGTCTCGTTCCTGTTCCATCCACTCTGATTGTTCTGTTGTCCATCCATTGTCTGTTTCCCCCTGTTCTCTCTATGCCTGCTGCTTCATTCTACGTCCGATAATATTCGAGAGCGCCGCAAACTGTTCCAATGTAAGCGCCTCTCCACGGATAGTCACCGGCACGCCAAGCTCCTCAATACTTTCCTGAATCACTTCCTTGGAGAGATGAATCTCCGGCGAATTATTCAGACCGTTCGCAAGCGTCTTGCGCCTCTGGTTAAAAGATGCCCGGATCAGCCGGAACATCAGCTTTTCATCCTCCACCTGCACCGGCACGGTCTCATGACGCGTCAGCCTTATCACCGCGCTGCCGACATTCGGCCGCGGCATAAAGCAGTTCGGCGGCACGTTTGCGATAATCTCCGGCTTTGCATAATACTGCACCGCCAGCGAGAGCGCACCGTAATCCTTCGTCCCCGGTCCGACCTGCATCCTGTCTGCAACTTCCTTCTGCACCATAATCGTAATGCTGTCAATCGGCACATGGCTCTCAAACAGCCCCATGATAATCGGCGTGGTAATATAATACGGAAGATTTGCCACCACCTTGATCGGTTTCCCGGCATTCTTCTCCTCCGCGAGCTTTACAATATCCAGCTTCAAAATGTCCTCATTGATAACCGTCACATTGTCATAAGCGCTAAGCGTGTCCGCCAGAATCGGGATCAGGTTCTGATCGATCTCCACCGCCGTCACCTCTCTGGCATTTTCACACAGATACTGGGTCATCGTGCCGATGCCCGGTCCGATCTCCAGCACAAAGTCATCCTTCGTAATGCCCGCCGCCTCAATAATGCGCTCGAGCACATGGGTATCAATGAGAAAATTCTGTCCGAACTTTTTCTGAAAATTAAAATGATACTTCTGCAGAACCGCAATCGTATTCTGCGGGATTCCTAATGTTGCCATGCTGCCAGCACCTCATCATACAGTCTGTCCAGAAACTCTGCATAGAGCGCGCGAAACGTCTCGTGAAACGTCTGCGCCACCGATGCATCTCCTTTTCCGGTAAGCTTTGACTCCTCGTAGAGCGCGAACGCCGTCTCGTAAAGCTCCGGATTCTTATCGTAAAAAACTTCCGTCAGTCCGTCCTCAAATGTAAACTGTGCCTCCTGCGAGAGGTTTTCCTTAAAATCTTCCCGGGAGATCAGCCCCTTCTCCTCGTAATCCGAGAGGTAGATGTGACCGTCCGCAGACTTCACAAAATCCGTGAACGCCTCGCGCACATCCTCATATGTCACCGGCTGATAATTCTCGTTCCAGTATTTGTCAAATGTTTCCCGATCCGGGAACTGCTCAAAAATATCTGTATCCATCTTTCTCCATTCCAAAGCCCGCCCGGGGCTTCTATCTGTACGACTCCGCTCTGGCAAAAGTCACGTCTTCGCAGTGCTCGTCCAGGAAATCATAGATTTCCCGGACTAACGGGCATTCGCCCTATCATCCGTCTAAAGTCTCCGATGCCCGCTCCGGCAAATGTCCGGAAAACCTCCGGTTTCCCGGACTCGCGGGCGCGTTCACATGGATCATATCCGTCCGCCACATGCAAGCATGGCGTCCGTCTCTGCTCCATGTTCACTTTTGCCTTCGCGTACATTATATCATATACCCACTGTCCAAGTGAACCATAATCTTTCTCGAACAAATATTCGATTTTATCTTGCTTTTATCGAACATATGTGCTATTCTTTAACCGAACATTTGTTTCGTCAGGAGGTGCTTTCACATGAACATTCAGCAGAATCTCTCCCTCATGGAGAAGCTTGCCATCCTTACCGATGCCGCGAAGTACGACGTGGCATGTACCTCAAGCGGCGCCGACCGCAGAGGAGATGGCAGGCACATGGGGAATTGTCTGGCTCCCGGCGTGTGCCATGCATTTGCTACAGACGGAAGATGCATCTCCCTGCTCAAGATCCTGTTCACCAACGAGTGTATTTTTAACTGTGCCTACTGCCAGAACAACTGCAACTCCGACGTTCCCCGCGCCTCCTTTACCCCAGATGAGATCTGCACGCTCACCATGGAATTCTACCGGCGCAATTATATCGAGGGTCTGTTCTTAAGTTCCGGCATCCTCATCAGTCCGAATTACACCATGGATCTGATTTACCAGACGCTCTACCGGCTCCGCACCGTCCATCACTTCAACGGTTACATCCACGTAAAAGCGATCCCCGGCGCTGACCCGGCACTGATTGAGAAGGCAGGGTTTCTTGCGGACCGCATGAGCATCAATCTCGAGCTTCCCACGGCAAACGGGCTGAAGCAGCTTGCTCCCTGCAAATCAAGACACACGATTCTCTCCCCCATGCGCCAGATCCAGAATGGCATCACGGAGAACCAGAATGAACTGATGGTCTACCGCAAAGCGCCGAAGTTTGTGCCCGCCGGGCAGAGCACACAGATGATTATCGGTGCTACCCCGGAGAACGACTATCAGATTATGCGTGTGTCCGAGGCACTCTATGAGAAGTTTCATCTGAAGCGCGTTTTCTACTCTGCGTTCATCAATGTCAACGGCGATTCGTCACTGCCGGTGCTCCCCGGCGGACCTCCGCTGCTGCGCGAGCACCGCCTGTACCAGGCAGACTGGCTGCTGCGCTATTACCGCTTTCATGTGGATGAACTTCTGTCGGAAGACCGCCCGAATTTTAATATTTATCTGGATCCCAAGTGTGACTGGGCATTGCGTCATCTCGACACATTTCCGGTCGAGATCAACCGCGCCAGCTATCAGACTCTTCTTCGCGTACCCGGAATCGGATACAAGTCCGCCCAGCGGATCGTCGCCGCCAGACGGGATACCGCGCTCACCTATGACGATCTGAAAAAGATCGGCGTTGTGCTAAAGCGCGCCCTGTACTTCATCACCTGTTCCGGCCGGATGATGTACCGCACGAAGCTCGACGAGGACTATATCTGCTCTCATCTCATGGCAGACCACACGCAGGTTCCAAAGGAGCTCCGCAACACCGGTTATCAGCAGTTGTCGCTGTTTGACACCGGGCTTGCCCTGTGAGCCCACCGCCCTGATTACACATAGAAAAGAGGTATTTTACATGTATGTATTTATCTGTGAGGACAGTCTTGAAGGTATCTTTACCGGTGTCTATGACGCCTGCGCAAGCCGGCTCGGTCACCGCAATATCCGGCTTGCCACCGGCGAACCGGAGAATTACGAGCTTTTTTCCGAATATATTCACGTGGCTCCTTCCGCGGATAAGACCGGCAAGGTGATCCGCACCATCACGTCCCGTTTCGGCATGCAGTTCTATGAGTCGATCTATCAGGCTGCAATGTCCGGCGAGCCATCCTCCGGCAGGAAGATGGACAAGGCAGACGCCATCTATGAGACCATCCTCCTCGCACTCGCAAGCGGAGACGGTCAGAAAGTGCTTCTTTCCTTAGGCGAACCGTGTGTCTACCGGATTTTTGAGCTCTGCCGGGCGACCAACCGCGAAGCCTGCCATCATCTCGAATTCCTGCGCTTCTCCGAGCTTGAGAACGGCGTTCTCTTTGCCACAATCCATCCGAAAGACAACGTCCTTCCATATCTGGCAGAGCATTTCACCGACCGTCTGCCCTCCGAGAACTTTATGATCTATGACGCCACACATCAGTCTGTCGCGGTGCACAAAGCGCTTTCCAACTACATTCTCACAGATGCCGCAGATCTGGATCTGGAGAAAGTCAGCCGGTATTCCTCCGACGAGGAAGCCTTCCGGCAGCTCTGGCTGACCTTTTTTGATCACATTGCCATAGAATCCCGCAAAAATCCAAGCTTGCAGATGCAGTTAATCCCGAAGCGCTATTGGGCAGACACCCCGGAATATTCCCGCTTCTGCTGATTCGGGCAGACACCTACCGGACGCCGAATACACGGCAGGCATTTTCCCAGGTCGTCTGCTCCACCTCCTGCACAGAGACGCCTTTGATCTCCGCAATCCTGGCAGCCACATAAGAGAGGTTGGAGGAATCGTTGCGGGTTCCCCGGTGCGGCTCGGGCGCCATATACGGGCAGTCTGGCTCCAGCAGAATGTGTTCC
>ERZ832973.2335-NODE-2335-length-10353-cov-105.193533_pt1 | contig 10353 bp, 9 predicted proteins | sample MGYA00519950_ERZ832973 | MGnify/ENA primary metagenome ERZ832973 (study PRJEB31850, sample SAMEA3708734) | human gut metagenome | biome: human gut; feature: human-associated habitat; material: faeces | place: China | collected 2014 ... | reverse complement strand
TCCCGTATGGAATAAACCATCAATTGAATATCATTATCAGAACTCGGCTTTCCACTGAAATCAGCAAAGCTGTTACAAATACGAAGTCCTAATTTACAGAATATCTCCGTGATTTCATCCAAACTATATAACCTTATAGGATTTCCTTCTTTCATTTCAGGCTTATAAAGTGCTTCTCCATACATATAGTCTACCTGCCCATATATCAGCGTTTTTCTATCCTTCTCCCATTCAAAAGCAGATAATGTAAGTCCCTTTTCTCCTGCATCCCATAACTTGCAAGGGAAATGTGTTTGGGCATAGCTTCCATTCATGATATCCATAAAGTGCTTGCATATTATAAATCTCCTTCGCTCCAACCATATTGCAACAAAAAAAGGAACTCCCTCTTAGATTTCTCCAAAAGAAAGTTCCTTTTTATGTTATTTTACGATATTCAAAATTTATCTACTTTTCAACTTCATGTCTCTTCATATCAACTTACAAATTTGTTGCAGTACACGTTTTTTCTGCTCGCTATATAGAGAGATTAATATAATTTTGCGCCCGCTGGAATATGATTATCCACCATCAAAAGATGAAGTTTTTCTTCTCCCTCTTCCTCATGGATTGCTGACAACAGCATACCGCAAGATTCAATTCCCATCATTGCTCTCGGTGGAAGATTTGTGATTGCAATAAGTGTCTTTCCAACTAGTTCTTCTGGCTCATAAAATGCGTGAATACCGCTTAAAATCGTACGATCTGTGCCTGTTCCATCATCAAGAGTGAACTGTAACAGCTTCTTTGATTTAGGTACTGCAATACATTCTTTAACCTTAACTGCTCTAAAATCCGACTTGCTAAATGTATCAAAATCAACAAATTCTTCAAACAAAGGCTCAACCTTTACTTTAGAGAAATCAATAACTTCTTCTTTCTCTGGTGCATTTTCTACCGCTTTAGTTTCAGCCTTAGCAGTCTTCTTATCAGCATCCAGTGACTTCATTGTCGGGAATAATAACACATCACGAATAGCCTGAGCATCTGTCAGCAGCATTACCAGTCTGTCGATTCCGTATCCGATTCCACCTGTTGGCGGCATACCGATCTCCAGTGCATTCAGGAAATCTTCATCTGTGTGGTTCGCTTCTTCATCACCGGCTGCAAATGCTTCTTCCTGTGCTGCGAAACGCTCTCTCTGGTCGATTGGGTCATTTAACTCTGAGTATGCGTTACACATCTCACGACCGTATACATATAACTCAAAACGCTCTACATAGTTCGGATCTTCCGGATTCTTCTTTGTCAGTGGTGAGATCTCAATCGGATGATCTGTTACGAATGTAGGCTGGATCATCTTCTCTTCACAGAACTCATCAAAGAACAGGTTCAGGATATCACCCTTCTTGTGGCGCTCTTCGTATTCTACGTGATGCTTGTCTGCTAATGCTTTTGCTTCTTCGTCTGTCTTAACTTCTGAGAAGTCAACACCTGCGTATTTCTTAACAGCATCGATCATGGAAATTCTTTCGAATGGTTTTACCATATCGATGACTGTTCCGTTGTAGCTGATCATTGCACTTCCACATACCTTTTCTGCAAGGTAACGGAACATGCTCTCTGTCAGTTCCATCATTCCTTCATAGTCTGTATATGCCTGGTATAATTCCATCAGTGTAAATTCCGGGTTGTGACGTGTGTCTACACCTTCGTTACGGAATACTCGTCCGATCTCGTATACTCGCTCAAGTCCTCCGACGATCAGTCTCTTCAGATATAATTCCAGAGAAATACGAAGTTTTACATCTTCGTTCAAAGCATTGTAATGTGTCTCAAATGGTCTTGCAGCTGCTCCACCTGCGTTGCTTACCAGCATTGGAGTCTCTACTTCCATGAATCCACGTCCGTCTAAGAAGTTACGGATCTCTTTGAGGATCTTAGAACGTTTGATAAATGTCTCTTTTGACTCTGGATTCATGATAAGGTCTACATATCTCTGACGGTAACGTGTATCTGTATCTGTTAATCCGTGGAACTTCTCCGGAAGGATCTGTAAACTCTTGGAAAGAAGTGTCATCTTCTCTGCATGGATAGAGATCTCTCCGGTTCTTGTTCTGAATGCAAATCCTTCTAATCCGAAAATATCACCGATGTCAGAACGTTTGAAATCTGCATAAGATTCTGTTCCGATCGCATCTCTTGCAACATATACCTGGATGCTTCCCTGAAGATCCTGAATGTTACAGAAAGAAGCTTTACCCATAACTCTCTTGAACATCATACGTCCTGCGATTGCTACGTGGATTGGATTGGCATCCATGATGCTTCTTCTCTCTTCATAATCTTTCTTCAGAACCTCTTTTGCCTGCTCTTCATCCATACCTTCTACATCTGGTGTATGATGATCTTTTAAAAGTTCTGCCTCATGTGCTTCATACAGACTCTTCACTTCCAGTGAGTGATGTGTCTGATCGAATTTTGTGATCTTGAACGGATCTTTTCCATTCTGCTGCAGTTCTGCTAATTTATCACGGCGAACCTTTCTTAACTGGTTCACGTCCTGTTCCTGTCCATTGTTCTGCTGCTTAGCCACTTTTTTATTCTCCTTCCTTATCTGAATTCAGACCTCCCGTGTAAGAGAGGCCTGAGTCTTGTGTCCTGGTTATTCTTCGACGGGTATCTGCCTGTCTCTTATAATGAACGGCTGATGTCCAGTACCTTGTACTCCATTACTCCAGCCTGTGTCTCTACTGTTACGACATCTCCGATCTGTTTGCCCATCAGAGCCTGACCAACCGGTGATTCGTTAGAGATCTTTCCTTCCAGACTGTTCGCCTCTGTAGAGCCGACCAGTTTGAATTCCATCTCTTCGTCAAATGTGATGTCGAATACTTTTACAGTACATCCGATGTTGATCTTATCGAAATCAACTTCATCTTCTACTACAACTTCTGCATTCTTAAGAATTGCTTCCAGTTCTTCGATACGTGCTTCAATGTCTCTCTGCTCGTCTTTTGCTGCATCGTACTCAGCGTTCTCTGATAAGTCTCCCTGTTCTCTTGCTTCTTTGATCTTCTGTGCAATCTCTCTACGTTTTACAACCTTGAGGTTTTCAAGTTCGTCTTCCAGTGCTTTTAAACCAGCATAAGTAAGTAATTTTTTCTTTGCTTCCATCTGTCTCCTGCTCCTTTTTCTGTTCCATATTACTCTGACATTTTTATGCCTGAATCATCTATCTGAATATTTAATCTGTCATAGAATAAAGATACTTTCACAATTTCATTATTATACATAAATGCGTGTTTTATGTCAATGTTTTTGTCTCTTGTATATCCCTATTTTACGCCTGTTCTTTTCATTTTCCGACGGTATCTATTATTCAGATTCTCTGTTTATACAATCGCCTTGTCCAGAAGTTCCACCAACTCTTCATAAGATTCCACCTGGTTGATCGCATCCCTGAGTTTTGCAGAACCTTTCATTCCCTTTGTGTACCAGGCAACATGCTTACGCATTTCCCTGATCCCGATAAAGTCTCCCTTGAATTCAATCTGTAGTCTTGCATGTCTGAGCATTGTCTCTTTGATTTTCTCCGGAGTCGGTCTCGGAGGAACAACACCGGTTCTTTCATATTCCTGAAGTTCATGGAAGATCCATGGATTGCCCTGTGCACCTCTTCCGATCATCACGCCGTCACAGCCGGTTTCTCTTCTCATCTGAAGTGCCTTTTCTCCTGAAATCACATCACCATTTCCTATCACCGGAATGGATACGGCTTCTTTGACCTGACGGATGATATCCCAGTCTGCTTTACCGGAATAATACTGTTCCCTTGTCCGTCCGTGCACGGCAACTGCCGCACCGCCTGCATCTTCAATGATCTTTGCGATCTCTACAGCATTGATATGATCATCGTCAAATCCTTTCCGAATCTTCACCGTTACCGGCTTTTCGATTGCTTTCGACACTGCCGATACGATTTCATGTACCAGCTTCGGATTCTTCATAAGTGCAGAACCTTCGCCGTTCCGTACTACCTTCGGAACCGGACATCCCATATTGATGTCCAGGATCTGGAACGGCAGCTCTTCGATCATTTTCGCCATCTCGCTCATGATCTTTGGATCGGAACCAAAGAGCTGTAACGATACCGGATACTCTTCCGGATGGATTGCAAGTAATGCTTTGGTATTCTTATTTTTATACTGCAGGGCTTTCGCGCTGATCATCTCCATGCACAAAAGTCCGGCTCCCTGCTCTTTACAGAGCAATCTGAACGGCAGATCCGTTACTCCCGCCATCGGCGCGAGAATATATGGATTTGCCAGATTAACATTCCCGATTTTCATCTTTCTACTCCTGTTAATTAATTTTAATTACTATTATCTTCTATCCTGGTTATCCCTGAACAATTTACAAACATCTTCTATTTTCGATTATTCCAGGATACTTATCATTCTTCTCACAATTATACTTCATTTCCTGCAAGAAACACACAGCACTATATATCAGCTAAGATAGCCCCACTCTTACACTGGCGGAACCATCTTGATATATAGTGCTGCACATTTCTCTGAAGGTCTACATTATCAACACCGTAGATTATTTACTTTTTTTATTCTTTTCGTAAATGAACCGAAGTCCTTTTAACGTAAGCTGTGAATCATACACATCGATCATGTCTGTTTCATTCGCAATCATCTTGCCTAGTCCGCCGGTTGCAATAACCTTTGCATCCGGGTAGCCGGACTCTTCTTTCATACGCTTAATAATATATTCAGTCTGACCGATCTGACCATATACAAGGCCTGCCTGCATTGCCGTGATCGTCTCTTTTGCGAGAATGGAATTCGGCTTGCGGATCTCGATTGCCGGAAGCATATCTGCCTCTCCCCAGAGAGACTGTGCCGAAGTGCGGATTCCCGGTGCGATCACGCCCGCCTCAAATGTTCCGTCCCGGCCGATCACATCAAATGTCGTTGCCGTTCCGAAGTCTACCACGATCGCCGGTCCACCATATAAGGTGTAAGCACCGACTGCATCTACGATACGGTCCGGGCCGACCTGTCTCGGGTTCTCCGTGACGATACGGATTCCTGTCTTAATTCCTGCAGATACAACCACCGGCTTTACGCCGAAATATTTGATGATCGCACTGCCGAGTGAATGCATCACATCCGGCACTACGGATGCAAGGATCACTGCATTGATCTTCGAGCTTTCGATCCCATGTCTTTCTACCAGTTCCTGTAAAGTAATTCCATATTCATCCGATGTTCTCGGCTGCTTTGTCTTCATACGGAATGTGCCAAATAATTCGTCTTTGTCAAACACTCCGAGTGTAATGTTCGTATTTCCTACATCGATTACAAGAAGCATCTTTCTCCTCCTGTTTTGTCTGTTTCCTTATAGTTACTCTTCGCTGTTTATCTCTTCACCCAGGAAGAATACTTTATAATATAACTGCAATGCCTGCAGAAGATCCTGCTTGTCTCTCTGCAGCTGCTTGATCTTAAGCTGGCTTCCGATGTCATCGAACATCGGGTCAAAATCATCGGAGGTTACTTCAAAGCATAATTCCCCGTTCTCTTCGAATACCAGCGTCAGGATTCCTCCTACATCATGCACATACAACACGCACATGATCTTCAGTTCATTCTTTACATCATCCGGGAGCTGTTCAAAATCCGGATTCAGATAATATTTTTCTTCATATGAATTGGCGCCGCAAAGCACCACTTTTTCATCATACATACCCATAAACACCTCTAACTGATACCTCTCCGGCATAGATTTCTTTTTCTTTCCCATCCGGCGTTCTTACAATCAGTTCTCCAGTCTGATTGATGCCGATGGCGTGCGCTTTATATTCATTTCCTGGTTCCAGGACCTTGACCTCCTGATCCCGGTTCACCAGCATGGAATTATAAAGTTCCTGTAAGCCCGATAGATCTTCCATCTCAATGAAGATCTCATAGCATTTTTCAAAGCTCTTCATCACTGCTGCGATCAGCTCGGAACGCTTTACGCTCTTTCCGAGTTCCAGCTTAAGTGAGGAAGCCGTTGCCTTAATATCATCCGGAAATGTATCCTGATTCACATTGATTCCGACACCGATCACGACATGATTGATATAGTCGATCTCCGTACTCATTTCCGTCAGAATACCGCAGATCTTCCGGCCGTTCACCACGATATCATTCGGCCACTTGATCTTCGTCTCAAGTCCGGTCACTTCCTGGATACCTTCTGCCACAGCGATCGCCATAAGTAACGTAAGCTGTGGTGCCTTTACCGGCGGAATATCCGGATACAACAGGATCGTCATATAGATACTGCTTCCGGACGGTGATTTCCAGACACGGCCTCTGCGGCCTTTTCCTGCCACCTGCATATCTGCCACGAATAAAGTACCGTGAGCAGCCCCGTTATCTCCGGCTTCTTTGGCACGGTTATTAGTCGAGTCAATTTCATCGTAATATACGACATTTTTTCCTGCCCATTTTGTGTCTACAAGACTTTCAATCTCTGCTTTTGACATAACATCCGGACTGTCGATAAGGCGGTAGCCTTTGTTGCGCACCGCCTCTATCTCATAACCTTCTTTTTTAAGCTGGTCGATCACTTTCCAGATGGCCGTTCTGGATACCTGAAACTGTTCGCACAACTGCTGTCCGGAAATATATGTATCGCTTTCTTTTAACAAACGTAATATTTCTGATTTCATAATCTTTCTGATCTTGCCTACTCTCTTTCACCAAGTGTTGCCACCATGACAGCCTTGATCGTATGCATACGGTTCTCTGCCTCGTCAAATACTTTTGACTGTGGAGACTCAAATACTTCATCTGTAACTTCCATATCGTCCAGACCGAATTTGTCATGGATCTGTTTACCGATCTTTGTCTTCAGATCGTGGAATGCCGGCAGACAGTGTAAGAAGATTGCCTGTTCTCCTGCATTTTCCATTACTTTCTTTGTCACCTTGTATGGAGACAGTTCGCGGATACGTTCTTCCCATACTTCGTCCGGCTCACCCATGGATACCCATACATCCGTACAGATAACGTCTGCATCTTTGGTTCCGCTTTCGATATCTTCTGTCAATGTGATGGTTGCTCCTGTCTCTTTTGCATATCCTTTGCAAGTCTCTACCAGTTCCTCATTCGGGAAATAGTTCTTAGACGTACATGCCACAAAATGCATACCTAATTTGGCACATGCGATCATCAAGGAATTGCCCATATTGTATCTTGCATCACCCATGTATACCAGTTTGATACCTTTCAGATGTCCAAAATGTTCACGGATCGTCAGCATATCCGCCAGCATCTGTGTCGGATGATACTCATTCGTCAGTCCGTTCCATACCGGAACGCCTGCATATTTGGCCAGTTCTTCCACAATCTCCTGTCCGAATCCACGATACTCGATTCCATCAAACATTCTTCCGAGAACTCTTGCTGTATCTTCGATACTTTCTTTCTTCCCGATCTGTGAACCTGAAGGATCAAGGTAAGTCGTTCCCATACCCATATCGTGAGCAGCTACTTCGAAAGAACAGCGGGTTCTGGTACTGGTCTTTTCAAAGATCAATGCCACATTCATTCCTCTGTATTTATCAACCGGAATTCCTTTTTTCTTTTTTTCTTTTAATTCTGCGGAAAGATCCAGCAGATATGTGATCTCTTCCGGTGTGAAATCTTTCAGTGTCAGGAAATTTCTGCCTTTTAAATCCATTGTTTTGTACCTCGTTTTTATTCTTTGACTTTTATCTTATGTCTTTTGTCTACTTTTCTTCTTTTTTATCATCTGCGCCGATCTCTGTAACAGATTTTACCAGACCTGCAATGCTCTGGATCTCTGACGGGATGATGATCTTCGTTGCTTTTCCATCAGCAGCTTTTGCAAATGCTTCCAGACTTTTCATGGTAAGAACAGCCTCATCGGCTCCTGCTTCTTTCAGGAAACGAATTCCATCGGCATTTGCCTGCTGTACTTTCATGATAGCTTCTGCCTTACCTTCAGCCTCACGGATCGTGGCTTCTTTCTGTGCTTCTGCTTTCAGGATAGCCGCCTGCTTCTCAGCTTCCGCATCCAGAATTGCAGACTCTTTGTGGCCTTCTGCCACAAGGATTGTAGATTTCTTCTCACCTTCTGCACGTAAGATTGCTTCACGGCGTTCACGTTCTGCCTTCATCTGCTTCTCCATTGCATCCTGGATGGCTGCCGGTGGGATAATGTTCTTAAGTTCCACGCGGTTTACCTTGATTCCCCAAGGATCGGTTGCCACATCCAGAGATGCTCTCATCTTCGTGTTGATCGTCTCTCTGGATGTCAGTGTCTGATCTAATTCCAGATCACCGATGATGTTACGAAGTGTCGTGGCTGTCAGGTTCTCGATCGCCATGATCGGATTCGCCACACCATAACAGAACATCTTCGGATCCGTGATCTGATAAAATACAACGGTATCAATTCTCATCGTTACGTTATCTTTTGTGATAACCGGCTGCGGTGCAAAATCCACTACCTGCTCTTTCAGATCCACTCTTCTTGCCACACGGTCAAAAATCGGAATCTTAAAGTGAAGTCCGGTTCCCCATGTTGCCTGATATGCCCCCAGTCTTTCAATAACCAATGCCTGCGCCTGTCTGACTACCTTTACACAGGAAATCACCACGCAAATAATAATCACTAATAAAATCAATCCAAAAATCATACTCTACTCCTCTCTGGCATGCACGATCAGTTTCACGCCCTGAATACCATTTACTACAACAACTGTGTTCTTTGGAATCTTTCCGTCCGGCTCATCCGTCTTAGCCGACCATATCTGACCGCAGATCTCTACCTGCCCTTTTGCCTTTATCGTGTCAATATCTTCTGTCACCAGTGCATGCTGTCCGATCAGACTCTCTGCGTTCGTCTTCTGTCTTTCCTGATTGAAGAACTTCACCGCAATCGGTCTTGTCAGAAGCAGAAGCAGAATTGAAACTATAACAAATACTGCGATCTGCACTCCCAGTCCAAAACCAACAAGTCCTGCACAGAATGCAATCAGTGCTCCTCCTGCGAACCAGATCGTAGTAAGTCCCATTGTCACGATTTCAATGATCAACAGTACAATGAATATTGCCAGCCAATAGATCACTCTCATAAGCCGTCCTCTCTTTTCCGTATATATTATTTCTTGTTCACTATATTACTATACTCTGATAAAGAAAGCAATTTTCTTGTGCAAAATGAGTGGATTGTATCTCATTTTATGTAATATACAGATATATATTCTGTGTAAAAGTGATTTCAGGAGATTAATCTGCTTTTCTTCTCTGTCTTGCAGCCTCGAACATCAATACGGAAGAGGCGATTGCCGCATTCAGTGACTCTACCTGTCCGAGCATTGGAATCTTGATATAACAGTCTGCCATATCTGCAATCTCTCGTCTCAGTCCATTTCCCTCATTCCCGATCAGGAATGCACACGGATTCGTCAGGTCCTCTTCATCATAGGAATGCTTTCCTTCCAGATGTGCCGCATAGGTCGTAATACCTTTGTCTTTTAAATCCTGGATTCCCTTACCCAGATCTTCCACGTATACGAACGGCATACGGTATACCGATCCCATGGTCGAGCGGATCGTCTTCGGATTGTAGATATCGACGCATTCCCTGTCCATTAGAATTCCTGTTACACCGGCGCCTTCTGCCGTACGCAGAATCGTTCCCAGATTACCCGGATCCTGCAGATGATCTAATACCATGATCAGCGGACACTCTGCTGAAGTCAGTTCGCTGATTTTGTGATTCATCTGCTCCACCACGCACAGGATGCCCTGCGGGGTCTTGGTATCTGACGCATGTGAGAATACTGTATCTGTCAGTTCCTCCACTCTTATTTTCGAATCTTTCAGGACTTCTTTTACGGTATCTTTTTCTTTTTTGTAAAAGGATTCAGATACGTAGACTTCTTTTAACTTGTCGAGCGGCACTTCCCGGAACATGCGGATTCCTTCTACAAGGAAGACGCCCTCTTCGTCTCTTAGTTTTCTCTTCTTTTTTAAATTTACCAGACGTTTGATTCTGGCATTGGATGTGCTTGTGATCATATATGTTGTTCCTCGTTTTTTTATTATTTTATATTATCATACCATATTTGTATAAATTTTAAGTTATATATTTTTAAGTATAAAATATTATTTTATATTATAGTGCAATCTACTTGTTACCGACTCCAACAAAAGGTACGGAAAGGAGATGTTTTTCTGGATTTTATTCTCCCATGTAAAATTGAATAAAAACCCCCGGAAGTCTGGTTGATATGCTACCCTCATATAGGACAATGAAATATAAAAGTCCTATATGGGGGTA
>ERZ832973.2332-NODE-2332-length-10368-cov-2.794919_pt1 | contig 10368 bp, 10 predicted proteins | sample MGYA00519950_ERZ832973 | MGnify/ENA primary metagenome ERZ832973 (study PRJEB31850, sample SAMEA3708734) | human gut metagenome | biome: human gut; feature: human-associated habitat; material: faeces | place: China | collected 2014 ... | reverse complement strand
ATCAATAATGAAAGGCGCTTTCTGTCAGCGTTTTTTACTTGGATGCGGAAGGAAAAAATGATTGCCGTGAATCCAGTGGAAGCCATTGAGCCGTTAAAAGTGCAAAGGAAACCAATAGATTTTTTCTCGGCGGAGGAAATGGCTCGTCTGAAAGATGGCTGTCAGACACTGCGGGAGAGGGCCTTGATTGAGGTGCTACGCAGCACTGGCGCCAGGGTGGGAGAAATCGTCCAGATAACCATAGATCAGCTGGATTGGGAAACAGGAGATATCCTGATTCTAGGAGAAAAAGGAAATAAATACCGCACAATATATCTGGATGCAGATGCTCTTTATCATTATCGGAAATACTGGGAATCTCGGACTGACAATACGGAACATATGTTTGTTACTGAAAGAAAGCCGTATCATTCGATCAGTACAAGCTCTGTAAGGTCAATCATGAAAGCGGTGGCTGCCAGAGTGGGAGTCACTAACAGATGCTATCCCCATAAAATGCGTAAAACATTGGGAATGGATCTGAAAAATAAAGGTGTGGATATTGGTACAATACAGGAAGTAATGGGCCATGCTGATTCGAGGGTGACAAGCCAGTATTATGCTCAGTCAACACCTGATACTCTTAGGATGGTAAGAAAACGTGCAGCATAACTTCATTATTATATAGCGGGATCCAGACGGGTCCCGCTAAAAAAGAACCGGGGACAAGTCCTCTTATCCGTCCTTGTAATGGGTATTAGCAAATGGACGATAAAATAAATCATTAGATACTAAGGGGTAAACAGATGAGACATTACGATGATTATGATCTGGAACAGGCATATGATGAGCAGGCAGATAAGCTCCAGGAATGGGAGATAGAAAAACTGGTGTCACAGCAGGGATTAAGCTGTCTGTATCGGACTACTACCAATAGGGCAAAGAACATAATCAGCGGGAATGAGCTTCTGGAATCCCAGGTGTATCCGTCATTTTTCAGAAAGTCAGATATGCCTGTAACTGTGAAGAGACGGGAAACCAAGCCGTCACAAAAGAATCTGAATGATAAAAATTCCCGGAGATACTGCATCCGGCTGGCGTGTATTAACTTTGGGGAGGGTGACATTTGGGCTACCTTTGGCTGGAATGAGGAGCATATACCCGCAGATATCAAGGCAGCACAGAAGGACATACGGAATTTTATCCGGCGGGTCAATTACTGGAGAAAGAAAAGGGGAATGGGGAATATTAAGTATATCTATATCCTGGCATTTGATGGGAAGGTGCGTCCTCATTTTCATATCCTGCTGACAGGAGAGGGTATGGACCGGGATGAGCTGGAAGATATGTGGGAAAAGTGCGACCGGAAGAATACACGCCGGATCAAGCCGGATGAAAATTTCCTGATTACCGGACTTGCTACATACATTACCCAGAACCCACATGGGACGAAGAGATGGTGTGCTTCTAAAAATTTGAAAAAGCCGCCGGAGCCTACCCGAAGCTACAGCAAGTTTCGGAAAAGAAGGGTAAATTTGATGGTGCAGTCTCACGAAACCATGAAGGAGGAGATGGAAAAGGCATATCCAGGATATACATTTCTGGATGCAGAGGTCAAATATAACAAAGAGCTGGCATTATTTTATATATATGCCCGGCTTATTAAGCATGGTAGCGGCCCGAAAAAGGCCGCTTGTAAGAGTACAAAAAAATATGTCAGGAAGCCGGAGGTGGGGAAGAATGCAGGATGATAGTCAAATAAAATGTCCGTACTATGTGACAAAATCCAGGCATGAAAAGAAAATGGCAACGATCACCTGTGATAATATGGAGAAAAGGCTGGGGTTTGACGTAAAAAACCAGCTCTTATTTGTGAGCCATAAAGAAAAAGAAGATTACTGTGATATCTTCTGTAAGGATCGGTTTGAAAACTGCCCGTATTATGAGGGGATTTATGGCAGGGAAGGTAAGAAGTGAATTTTGAAACGTTAAGAAAATGAACAATATAGCGGAGTGCTCGGTATGTAAGAGCCTCCGTTTTTTTCTGTATTGAACCGGACAGGCCTACGTATGCGCACATACGCGCGCGCGTTAGGTTAGTAGGGACAGGTTAGGGAACCATACAGGAAGCCTGCAAAACCGGACAATGGTGGGGTGGGAGTAAATAATAGGGAAATATGATAGAATCGCATTGAGGTGGTGATATGGCGAGACCAAAATGGACAGAGTGGGAAAACAGGAAAGACAATCTGAATGTGCTGAGTGCATGGGCAAGGGCGGGGCTTACAGATGAACAGATTGCAAAGCATATAGGTGTAAGCAGATCAACCCTGTCAGAATGGAAAAAGAAATATCCCAATATTGCAGAGGCCCTGAATACAGGGGAAGAATTCTCTAACAGACTGGTGGAACATAGCCTGTATAAGATGACCCAGGGCTTCCATGTTACGGTGAAAAAAGCAATTAAGGTTAAAAAGATAGAATATGATCCTTCTGGAAAGAAGATATCAGAAAAAGAGGAGATAGAGCTGGCAGAGGAAACAGAATATATCAAGCCGGATATAAAGGCGATTATATTCTACGCAAAAAATAAAATGCCGGAGATCTGGCAGGAGCGTGTAACTGCTGAGCCGGAAGAAAATGGAAGTGGAATCATTGTGTTGACCCCTGCCAAAGCAACAGAATTGAAGGAGATGATAAAGGATGAGGAAGAAAAAGAAAACGGATGAAAAAATACCGCATATTGTGTGGGAGCCGCTGCCTAAACAGTCCCTTATGATGTCACGGATGGAGTTTGAGGCACTATATGGCGGAGCGGCAGGCGGGGGAAAAAGGGATTACCTTCTGGTTGAAGCGCTGCGTCAGGTTCATATTTCTCATTATAGGGCGGTTATTTTCCGAAAAACGTATCCTGAGACTGAGGATCTGATAAGCAGAAGCCAGGAACTATATGGGGCAGCATTTCCCAAAGCGACCTACAATAAATCAAGTCATGTGTGGACTTTTCCAAGTGGAGCAAAAATCTATTTTGGGTCTATGCAGCATACAAAGGACCGGCTGAAATATCAGGGCCGTCATTTTGATTTTGTAGGGTTCGATGAATTGACCCATTTTGCAAAAGAAGAGTATGAATATATGTTTTCCCGTACCCGGTCATCAGGCCCAGGATTGAGGACGTATATACGTTCTACTGCGAATCCAGGCGGACCAGGTCATGCATGGGTAAAAGCCCGTTTTGTTTCTCCGGCGCATCCAGGTACACCAATCATAGCAGAAACAGAGATACATGTTCCCGGAGGGGAAGTTGAAAAGCACCCATATGAACGGATTTTTATTCCCAGCAGTGTATTTGATAACCCGATCCTGTTGAAAAACAATCCTAACTATGTTGTGGGACTGGCTATGATGTCAGAGGCTGAAAAGAAAGCATTGCTGTATGGTGACTGGGATTCCTTTATGGGCCAGGTATTTACGGAATGGAGCAATGATCCGGAGAATTATGATACCAGGGAATGGACCCATGTAATTGAGCCGTTTAAGATTCCTGAGGGGTGGATCATAGGCCGCAGCTATGATTTTGGTTACGCAAAACCATTTTCTGTAGGGTGGTATGCGGTGGATTATGAAGGGTGTGTATACCGGATCCGGGAACTGTATGGGTGCAAGGAGGGTGAGCCGAATGTAGGCCTAAAACTTGATCCTGCGGAACAGGCGAGGATGATCCGTGAGGTAGAAGAAACAGACGAAAATCTGAAAGGCCGGAAGATCACAGGGATTGCCGATCCTTCTATATTCGCATCGGACAGGGGAAAATCCATTGCGGATATTATGGCAGAACAGGGAGTGTATTGGGAACCGGGGGATAACCACCGGATTGCAGGAAAGATGCAGTATCATTACCGCCTGGCATTTAACAAGGACGGTCATCCGCTCTTTTATGTGTTTAATACCTGCAAAGGCTTTATAAGGACAATCCCATCCCTGGTATATGACGAAAAGCATGTTGAGGACATTGATACCACTCAGGAAGACCATATTTATGATGAGTGCCGTTATTATCTCATGGATCATCCGATTGCAAAAAGGGAAAATACAGTGCGTAAGCCTCCTCTGGAAGATCCGCTTGACCTTTACAAAGAGGAGCGGAAGAGGGCTTATAAATTTATCAGGATATAGGAGAAGAAAATGGATCTGGCAGAGGTGAAGAAACAAAGGATTGAAAAGAAAGAGATTGATGACGCATATGCAAGACTCCAGGAATATAAAAAGGGGAAATCATCCCTGGAGAAAAGGATTGTCAATGCGGAAGAATGGTGGAAGCAGAAACATTGGGAGCGTTTTGCTTCCGACAGCACGAACCCCAATGATACAAAACCAGTAAGTGCCTGGTTATTTAATAGTCTGATCAATAAACATGCAGACTTTATGGATAATTATCCATGTCCGGCAATCCTTCCCAGAGAGGAATCAGATGAGGAAGCAGCCAAGATCCTTTCAGAAGTTGTGCCGGTTATTTTGGAGCAGAATGATTTTGAAAAAACTTACAACCTGTGTTCCTGGGATAAGCCTAAAACAGGCACGGCTATATATGGGGTATTTTGGAACCGGGATAAGGAGAATGGGCTGGGGGATGTGGATATAGAAGTACAGGATATCATGAATATCTATTGGGAGCCGGGAATCCGGGATATACAGGAATCCAGAGAGATTTTCACTACAAGTCTGGTTGATATTGACATATTAAAACAGCTATATCCCCATGTTCAGGAAGAAATCAAGGGAACAGGGGAGCTGATCCATTCAGAGTATATCCATGAGGACACAATAGACACCTCAAAGAAAGTTCAGGTGATTGACTGGTATTATAAGCGCAGGATACTCCTGAAAAACGGTGGTGTAAGGAATGTACTGCATTACTGCAAGTTTATCCCAGGTGTGGTACTGTATGCATCAGAAAATGATAAGGAGCTGATGCACAGAGGATGGTATGACCATGGGAAATATCCTTTTGTGTTTGATGTCATGTTTCCTGAAAAGGCAAGCCCGGCAGGGTTTGGGTATCTGGATGTGATGGTTAATCCACAGGAGTACATAGATAAGCTGGATGGGGTGATTTTGAAAGCGGCATCCTTAAACCGTCCCAGATACTTTGTGAGCAGTGGGGTGAATCCAGACGATTTTACCGACCTGACAAGGGATATCATTGAGGTGGGAGGTGCGGTTGATGAGACGCGGATCCGGCAGATCCAGCCGCCGCAGCTATCAGAGTATGTCATCAATATGCGTACCCAGAAGATTGAGGAATTAAAAGAAACCAGTGGAAACAGGGATTTTTCGCAGGGATCTACAACTTCAGGAGTAACGGCGGCATCTGCGATAGCGGCACTTCAGGAGGCAGGGAGTAAATTGAGCCGTGACATGATAAAGGCAAGCTATACGGCCCATGCAGAGGTTGTAACCCTTGTGGTGGAATTGATCCGCCAGTTTTATACTCTTCCCCGAAGCTATCGGATCACACAGCCGAACGGAACTGCGGAGTACGTTATGCTGGATAACAGCATATTGGGAGAAGAACAGATCCCCATGCTGGATAATGAAATTATGACCCGCAAGCCAGTGTTTGATATCAAAATATCTGCACAGAAGGCAAGCCCATACAGCCGGATTGCAACAAATGAGTTGGCAAAAGAGCTTTTTGGCATGGGGGTGTTCAATCCACAGATTGCCGATCAGGCGAAAGCAGTCGTGTCTATGATGGATTTTGACCGGAAGGATGAGGTTTTAAAGAAGATTGAAGAAAACGGGACCATGTACCAGCAGATCCAGCAAATGCAGCAGCTGCTTATACAGCTGGCAGGTATGGTATCTGATTTTAGTGGAAGGCCGGATCTTCTGGAAGCGGTCAATGCCATGGTAGGCCAGGATACAATCGCCATGACAGGGGTTAATGTAAACAGCAGTGATATTAAGACTAACAGCCTGGGACAGGCAGTAGATACAGGGAACGGGACTGCCGGAAAGGCAAGAAGAAGGGTACAGGAATCTACGGAGGTAGCACGATGACAAGGGTAGATATAAGTGTAAAAGAAAATAAATTCCGGATGCATTCTGAGGGACATGCAGGATGGGGAAAAGCGAACGGGCTTGAAGATGGGCATGATATTGTATGTGCTGCTATATCTATCCTGACACAGACAGCAGCACAGCGCCTGATGGATATGGAAGCAGGGGGAAACGTACGTCTGGTCAGCCTTAGAGTGGAACCGGGGATTGTAGATATGGAGGCAGAGGCTCATGGGACAGAAGACAGGGTGAAAGAGCTGGCAGAAACCATGAAAACAGGTTTTGATTTGATCCATAAAGCATATGAATCCTATGTGATTCTGGGGTGGGAGAAAAATGATTTTGAATGTGATACAGTATAAATAAGACACGCGGGAGAGACCGCAGGGAAAGACAAGACGCGCGGGAAAGACCGCAGGAAGGAGACTTCATGAAAAGAGTCAGACTGAATTTGAGATTATTTGAAGGAGAAGGCGGAGAAGCGGGAGCAGGCCCATCAGCAGAACAAACGGGAGAAAATGTCCAGAACACCACTGGAAGCGATGCGGCAGAGGAATCCCATGAAGAAACGCCGGAAGAACGGAAAGCGGCATATGACCAGTTTAAAATCCAGTATAAGGATCTGTACAGCGCAGATGTAAAGGAGCAGGTAGGCAGAAGGTTTAAATCTGAACAGCAGATGCAGAAACAGCTTGATTCATATAGTCCTTTGATGTCTATGCTTGGGATGCGTTACGGAATTAAGGAGCCGGATGTTACAAATGTGATGGAGGCAATCGAAGCTGATAACTCATTCTGGGAAGAGCAGGCCATGAAAGAAAACATGACTGTGGATCAGCTCAAACATATGCGAAAGCTGGAAGCAGAAAACCAGCGGCTTGTGGAAGCTGGACGGAATGCAGAACAGATCCGGCAGCGTGATGATACATATGAGCGGTGGGATAGGGAAAGTGAACAGTGTAAACAGTTATTCCCGCAGTTTGATATGAGATCTGAATGTAACAATCCCCAGTTTGTAAAGCTCCTTGGAGCGGGATTTGACATCACAAGCGCCTATAAAGCAGTTCACTTTGATGAGATCACCAGAGGAATGATGCAGCAGACCGAAAAAGACACAAAGAAACGAGTAGCAGACAGTATCCGTTCAGGAAGCAGCCGTCCGGCAGAGAATGGTGCTTCCGGCCCTGCCAATGCAGCAAAGATGGATGTATGGTCCCTTTCAAAAGAGGAATTTCATAAAATGCTTGATAGGGTAAAGCAGGGGGAACGGATTGAGATTTAATGGAGGAACATGAATGAAGGAAATGCTGGTATTAAATTTACGGCTTTTTGAAGGCCCGGAAAATGTGACTACATCTTCAGGAATGAAGGTGGAGATGAAAGTTGTCTATGACCGTACATTGTTGGAAAATGCACAGCCTGCATTAGTACATGACCAGTTTGCACAGACCAGAAACATTCCACGTAATGGTGGTAAGACTATTGAGTTTAGAAAATATGATGAGTTTGGTAAGGCATTAACACCGTTAACGGAGGGAGTAACGCCAGATGGTCAGACCCTGAATGTAACAAAGTTGGAGGCAACGGTAAAGCAGTATGGCGGATATGTTGCATTGTCTGATCTGTTAGAGCTGACGGCAATAGATAATAACATTGTTGAGGCTAGCCAACTTCTGGGGAATCAGGCAGGAAAAACACTGGATACTGTCAGCCGTGAAGTATTAAATGCTGGAACAAACGTGCAGTATGCAGATGGACAGGTTAAATCCAGAGCTGCACTGACAAAAGACCACAAACTGACAGTAACGGCAGTCAAGAAAGCAGTTAGATTCCTGAAAAAGCAGAATGCAAAGAAGATCAATGGATATTATTACGCAATCATACATCCAGACTGCTCCTATGATCTGAGGGAAGATGACCGTTTTATTGATGCTGTCAAATACAAGAATCCTGAACGGATCTACCAGGGTGAGATTGGTGAGATCGAGGGTGTGCGTTTTATTGAGACTACAGAGGCTAAGATCTGGGCCAAAGCCGGGGCAGAAGATGCCGGTAATGATAATCAGAAGATTGATGTGTACTCCACGCTTATTTTTGGAGCGAATGCATACGGAACTACTACTGTGGAGGGGAACGGACTGGAAACCATTATTAAGCAGCTTGGAAGTTCCGGATCAGCGGATCCATTAAACCAGAGAGCAACGGTAGGCTGGAAGGCTCTTAAAGCGACAGAGATCCTTTCACAGCCGTATATGATAAGAATTGAGAGCGCTTCAACGTTCAGCGACGGACAGGCTAACTAAGGAGGCAATTATGGCAGGAAAGAAAGAACCAGTGGTTAATGAGGAAACTATGGTAGAAGAGAAAGAACCAGTAGTTAATGAGGAAATTATGGCAGAAAAAAAGGTAGCAGTTGCTAATGATTTAGTGCGATTCAGAATTGCGAAAGGATCTTCGGACAAGGAGCGGGGAGATGTGTTTGTCGCAGTGAATGGGAAATCCTATCTTATCAAGCGTGGCGTAACAGTGGAGATGCCCAAAGAAGTGGTGGAGGTATTAGAGAATGCATCAAATCAGATGGATTATGCGATCAGTTATCAGGAAATGAATGTCAATCAATCCATTGAGTGATGAAGGGAGGGGCTGACTTGATTACTGTACGGGGAAGAGAGCTGATTATACCAGAAAGCGAAAGACAGATCGGGACACAATATGACAGCAACTCAGAAGTACGGCAGATCAAGGTCAGCCGCCTTACTGCTGGTGGAGTAGATATTTCCCATCTGGATTTCAGGCTAGATTTGCGGTATGGAAATGAAAAGAAGGATACGGCTCTGCTGGATAAGGAAATTTCGGACGAGGATATAATTCTCACCTGGACTGTTGGGCCGAACAGCGTAAAAGAGGTTGGGACTGTATGGATTGCCGTGCGTGGATCAGATGATTTCGGGAAAGTAAAATGGGCCACAAATCAAGGGTATCTGTATGTAGGGAAAACCATTGACACGCCTTCCGGAGAGGGTGTTGATCTGACAGAAATGGAAGCCCTGGAAAAGCGTCTCGACCAGAAAACAGCAGAGCTCGACACGGCAGAGAAGAAACGTGTAGAGGCTGAGAATATCAGAGAAGAGAATGAACAGCAGAGGCTGAATAATGAAAGAGAGTGGCAGGTACAGGGAGAAAAGGCTGTACAGGCAGCAAAAGATGCACAGGCGGCAGCATCTGCCGCAGAGAAAGAAAAAACAGTAGCAATGGAATATGCCACTGCTGCAGGTGGTTCGGCAGATGATGCAAGGCAATATGCAGAGGCTGCTTCAACAAGTGCTGTTAATGCAGACGCAAGTGCAAAAAGGGCAGAGGAGATTGCAGAAGGATTAGGTAGTTATGACGGTACTGCCGCCAGTGTGACGGCAGTAGATACTCATAATTTCACTGGCACAGGAGCTGGAAAGAAATCTACAGTGCAGGCATTACTGGATAAGATCGCACAGAAGCTGATTGAGAAGGTAGTCACTTCTGACACCTTCCAGACAGTGCTCGCTAAATATCTGGTTAATAACGGACTTACTACAGAGGCAGGAAAGTTTGGTCTGGATGCGGCGTTTGGAAAGAACCTTCAGGATCAGATTACTGAACAAAATAGCAATTTGGCAACTGCTATTTACTCAACAGACTTGATGTCAGCTTATGATAATCCCACGTTTGTAAGGTGGGATGAAAATACTGCAAACACCCCTTATAAGGCAGGACTTACGATGAATCAGGTTGGATTTGCGTTTTGCCACGGTAGATACTCTGGCTGGCAAACCATCGTAGCATTTTCGGAAGGCTCCAAAGAAACATTTTTTCATTATTGTATTTCAGGTGTTCCCAGCAACTGGCTTACCATTTTTTCAATTAGCGAAAATACTTTAGCCGATGCTTTGCATACCGGAAATAATGCTGGAATCTATAAGGTAGATTCCAGCACATTAAACAATCCATCTATCACATATGGAATGGAAATAATTCTGAAGGACGCAAGTAGTCAATGGATTTTTACTATTATTATTCCTACAAATTTATCAGCTATATATTTTGACTTTTATAATGGTTATGGGGGCAGTCACGGATGGACCGGATGGCGAAAGTGTGATCTTGTAGGAGTATCCTAAATACCAATCTTGCCATATCGTCTACATCTTAAATCACTAGCTGTTAATCCAGCACTATTTGGAGAAAACAAAATTTCCTTAATGGATAAATTGCTATTTTGTTCAGTAATTCTAAGAAAGGAAAATTCAATGAATATAATAGCAATTTATCCATTAAGGAAATTTTGTTTTC
>ERZ832973.2331-NODE-2331-length-10375-cov-6.749709_pt1 | contig 10375 bp, 10 predicted proteins | sample MGYA00519950_ERZ832973 | MGnify/ENA primary metagenome ERZ832973 (study PRJEB31850, sample SAMEA3708734) | human gut metagenome | biome: human gut; feature: human-associated habitat; material: faeces | place: China | collected 2014 ... | reverse complement strand
TGAACTCGGAACGGAGCATTACCATTGCTCTATTATACCATTTAACTATAGCGGCAACTGTTTTAATCTTACCATACTTCTATTTACTGTGGCAAGATTTTTTGCTTATTTTTTATAAATTTAAGTCTTGGTAAGGCGTACGGTAACCAACCTGTAAAACCTTACCATCTTTAATCAAGATAGGACGTTTAATCAACATACCATCTGAAGCCAAAAGTTCAACAGCTTCATCAAGGGATAGGGTTGGCAACTTATCCTTTAGACCTAGAGAGCGGTAGGATTGACCACTCGTATTAAAGAATTTCTTAAGTTCTAAATCTGACCCTTCCAAAAGCTCTTTTAAAAATTGAGCCGAAGGTGGATTTTCCTTAATATTAATAGATTCAACATCTAAACCTAATTGATCGAGTTCTGCCTTTGCCTTACGACAAGTGCTACATTTGGGATATTCATAAAAAATGTACATAATTTTCTCCTTTTTTCTAGCATAAGATATCTGTCTAAGGCTTGTCAAACCTAATGCCTTCTAAATGAAGTAAGAAACGCTTGGCGTCTTCTCCTGCAGCATATTTTCCTATATGACCACTACTAGGAAGAACCCGATGGCAAGGGACCAGAATCAACCAAGGATTCTTACCAACAGCAGTTCCTACGGCCTGTGCCGATTGACATAAAATCACTTTACCAATCTGACTATAAGTTCTGCTCTCCCCCACAGGAATGTCCCGTAAAGCTGACCAAACCTTTAGCTGAAAGGTTGTCCCTCTATCAGCTAGAGGGAGGGTATCTGGACTTGGATGATCACCTTTAAAATAAGCCTCTAACCAATTCTTGGTCATTTTCAAGATAGGATTTGAGGTGTCTACTAGCTCCTCTTCCCTGATTCCTGACTTAAAATGTTTTTGCCCCTCCAACCAAACACCATAAAGCGCTTGGTCACTTGCCACCAAGCACAAGCGTCCAATAGGAGATAAATAATACTGACGATAAAGCATGTCTTTATTATAACAAAAAAGACAGGAATCTCTTGTTCCTGTCAATTAACTCTTATTATTTACCTTTAATCAAACGCACACGAACGATATTGTCACTAGCTTCAAACTTGGCAACCAATTCATCAATCTTAGATTTGTCTGTTTCATCAAGGTCAAGAAGTGTATAGGCATAGTCGCCCTTAGAACGGTTGATGATATTATCGATATTGATATTAAAATCAGAAACCGCAGTAGAGATACGAGCCACAATATTAGGCACGTTTTTATTAATCAAGGTGATGCGGTATGGGGCACTCAAGGCCTGTTGCACACGTGGGAAGTTAACAGAGTTAACAATTTCACCTGTTTCCATGAAACGACGGATGGTTTGACCTGCCATAATCGCACAGTTAAGTTCTGCTTCACCTGTTGATCCACCAACGTGTGGGAAGACAGTCACATTAGGTTTGTTAAGGAGATCTTCTGTACCAAAGTCGGTGATATAGCGTTTAACCACACCTGTTTCCAAAGCATCAAAGAGGGCATCATTATCTACCAACTCTGCACGGGCAAAGTTAATGATAGTTGTCCCTTTTTGCATAAGGTTAAAGGCATCCGCATTGAAAGTTCCCTGTGTATCTGGTGTCAATGGAACGTGAACAGTGATATAATCACAGTTTTCAAAAATCTCTTTAAGATCAGAAACACGTCTTACATGGTGAGAAATATTCCAGGCAGCTTCAATAGAAACATATGGGTCGTAACCATAGACCTTCATTCCCAAACGGTAAGCATCATTGGCAATACGTGCACCAATGGCACCGAGCCCGATAACACCCAATGTCTTACCAGTAATCTCGCTACCTGCAAACTGTTTCTTACCTGCTTCAATTTGTTTAGGAACATCATCACCACTAAGTGTGTTAACCCAAGCATTGGCCGCAATATAGTCACGTGCTGAGAGTAAGATAGAGGCCAAAACAGCTTCCTTAACAGCGTTAGCATTGGCACCTGGAGTATTGAAGACAACAATCCCTTTTTCAGTTGCTTCGTCAACTGGGATATTGTTAGTACCTGCACCAGCACGCGCAATAGCTTTCAAGTTGTCAGGAAAAACAGTGTCATGGAGATTTTGACTACGAATGATATAGGCATCCGGATTTTCCGCTAAATCACCATCAATTTGGAAATGATTTCCAAGTTCCTTCAAACCAATCTGGTTAATATTGTTATACGTTTTTACACTAAATACCATAATTTTATTCCTCTTAAATCAATGTATCCCGTGGTGAGCTGCTTCATCAAGTTCTTGATAAAAGGCTTTCTCTCGCTTAGTTTTGATTTTCTGATAAGCAAGACGTTCACCATCAATAGGAACCTTGCCACAATAGACATAGCCAAGTTTCTCCAAAATATGCTGCATGACAGTATTCTTTTCATGCGTATCGCAACGAAAATCATGAGCATCAGTCCCCTCAATAAGACCTTGAATGAAGGTTTGAGCAATGCCCTGACCCGTAAATTCACTTAAAACGGCGATTCTATGAAAAGTAATGTAGCGCTTATTGTGATGTTTCCAGTCCCCGTCATAGATTTTGTCGTAAGCAGGGTCTCCATCAACAATCACCGCAGCATAAGAAACGATTTGACCATCAACAATTCCTACATAGGCCTGCCCATTAAGGACATCGTCAAAGATAGTTTCTTCAGTAGGGTAACCATCAGCTCCTTGCCATTGGGTACTCCCCGCTTCTGCTAAAGCAGTTCTAGCACTCTCAATCACAGTCATGATAGCCCCAATTTCATTTGGGAAGGCTTGTCTAATTTCCATCTCTTTACCTAATTATTTATTTTCGGCTTCAAATTTCTTCATAAAGTCAATCAAGTCAAGTACACCCTGACGTGGGAATGCATTATAAACACTAGCACGCATACCACCTACTGAACGGTGTCCTTTGATATTCTTGAAACCAAGAGCATCTGCTTCTGCTACAAATTTAGCATCCAACTCTTTACTTGGTGTTACAAATGGGATATTGCAGACAGAACGATCCTTGGCATCTTTGACAGGATTTGTGTAGAAATCAGATGACTCAATGTAATCGTAGAGAAGTCCTGATTTCTCACGTTGAATTTCAGCCATCTTGTCCACGCCACCAATTTCATTTTTAATCCAGTCAAAGACGAGTTTTGAAATATAGATGTTGAAACATGGTGGTGTATTGTAAAGTGATCCTGCTTCAGCTTGAATACGGTAATCCAACATGGCAGACAATTGTGGTTGGTCGTTAAGGAAGTCTTCACGAACGATAACCACTGTCACCCCAGCAGGTCCAATATTTTTCTGAGCACCAGCATAGATAAGGGCAAAGTCCTCAACATTGTAACGAGCAGCCAAAATATTTGAAGACATATCAGCTACAATTGGCACACCATTAGTATCAGGCAAATCGTAGATAGATGTTCCTTCAATGGTATTGTTCGTTGTCAAGTGAACATAAGCAGCTTCTGGATCAATTGTTGCTGGGTCAAAACTTGGGATATGATCGTAAACAGTTTCTTCTGAAGAGGCCAAAAGAATTGGTTCAAACGGAATAGTTTTTGAAAGTTTAACAGCTTCTGTGTAAGCTTTTTTACCCCATGAACCACCTACAAGGTAGTAAGCTTTCTTACCTTGAGCGAGGTTAAGTGGGACCATTGTAAATTGTGTTGAAGCGCCACCTTGCAAGAAAATAACCTTATAGTTATCAGGAATGGCCATAAGCTCACGAAGTGTCGCTTCCGCATCTTTAACGATTTTGTCAAATTCTGGAGAACGGTGGGACATTTCTAGCACGGACATACCGGAATCTTGATAGTTAAGCAATTCAGCTTGGGCTTTTTCAAGCACTGGTTTTGGTAATGTAGCAGGTCCTGCTGAGAAATTATAAATTGTCATAAAGACACCTCCAAAATTTTAATGGTCCTATTATAGCGAATTTTCTGAATATTGTAAAGTGTTAACAGTAAAAAACGAACGGGATTAACCGCTCGCCTCGAAAAAGTTAGGTATTTTATGTATATTCTTATCAGTAATTGATTTTAGTATCCGTTTATTTTTGCTTAAGAAAATAGGCTGCCCCAATTAGATTAGCTCCATTATGATGATGACAAGCAACAATCTCGGGACGTTTAATAATTTTACCGATAAAGTCAATCTCATGGTGAACCTTATCAAACTGGCGGTTGACCTCCTTGATAAGAATCGGCTGGGCTGAAATGCCACCTCCAATAACAAAGGTTTCCATATCAAAGATGGTTTGAAGATTCAAAATGGTAATGGCTAGGTTACGGCAATAGCTTTCAAAAAGCGAATAGACTGTCTCATCTCCTGCATTTATGTCCTTAAATGCGGCTAAACCATCCTTTAAATCTGAGTTACCTAGCACTTCATTTACCTTGGTAATTAAACCGACAGCCGACAAAGTCATGCCTCGCATCAATGAAGGATCAACTTTTTCCATTTGAACTGGTAACAGAAAGGTCAACTCACCCGCTTGAAAGTGGCTTCCTTGAAAAAGTTTACCATTAATAATGAATCCACCACCTAGACCTGAACCCAAAACAAGGGCTGCACCATTGGTCACTCCTTGCAAATGACCTGTGGCTAGCTCTGCCAAGGCTGCTGCTTTACCATCATTAAGGGCCATTACAGGTAGATGGTACTTGGCTTCGAGGACCTCTTTAATACGAAAGCCGTGAAAGAACCTCAATAAGCCACCATGATAAATGACACCTTCCTCAGTATCAACTGTCCCTGGAACACTAATTGCTAAACCTGATAAGTCTACTTCAACTGAAGTAACTATCTGATCAATCACGTCAATAGCTTGTTCCAAGGTTTGTGGGGATGACTGCGTCGGCAGACTCTTTTCAATGGCAAACTGCTCTGAAACAAGTGCTGACTTCACCTGTGTTCCCCCAAAATCAATCGCTAAAATCGTCATAAGCATCCTCCACAAATTGTTTTTCGTCATTATAACACAAAAGAGCTAAAACTAGAAAAAACGGTTCCAAAATGCTATCATAAACTTACAGAATTAGATAAAAGGAGTATCTCACATGACTAAATTTCTACACACTTGTGTCCGTGTCAAGGACCTAGAAGCCTCACTTAAATTTTATAAAGAAGCTCTTGGTTTCAAAGAAGCTCGTCGCAATGATTTTCCAGAATATAAATTCACCCTTGTCTACTTGCAACTCGAAGATGATCCTGATTACGAGTTGGAATTAACCTACAACTACGACCATGAAGCTTATGATCTCGGGGATGGATATGGTCATATCGCCATTGGTGTTGATGACCTAGAAGCTACACACCAAGCTCACAAAGAGGCTGGCTATACTGTCACAGACCTCTCAGGTCTTCCTGGTAAACCAAAAATGTACTACTTTATCACTGATCCAGATGGCTATAAGATTGAAGTTATTCGTTTGACGCAATTCCTAGAAAAATAAATCAAAAAAAGTCAGATCGTATAGATCTGGCTTCCTTTTGTGCTTAATTTTTATTATCTGTCTTTAAGGCTGACAAAATTTGGGTACGAATATCATCCACACCGTTTGGATTATTTGGTAGGAATAAGGTTTGATTGCCTTTAGCCGCAAAAGTATTAAGCGTATCTAAGTATTGGTTAGTCAAGAGAATAGACATAATCTGCTCTTCAGACATACCCACATTGGCCTCTTTAAGTTCTGCGATTGATTCAGCCAATCCATCAACGATAGCCTTACGTTGTTGGGCAATACCAACCCCGTGAAGGCGATCTTTTTCAGCTTCGGCTTCAGCTGCTGTGACAATCTTAATCTTATCAGCTTCTGCCAATTCTTGAGCTGCTACACGCTTACGTTGGGCAGCATTGATTTCATTCATAGACTGTTTAACTTCAGCATCTGGTTCAACTTTGGTAATCAAAGTCTTAACAATGATATAACCATAAGTTGTCATTTCTTCAGCCACTTGGTGTTGAACCTCAAGGGCAATTTCATCTTTCTTCTCAAAGAGCTCATCAAGTGTCAATTTAGGAACTGATGAACGGAGAGCATCCTCAATGTATGATTTAATTTGAGCCTCTGGACGCATGAGTTTATAGTATGCATCTGTAACATTTTGCTCATTAACACGATATTGAGTGGCCACATTCATCATGACAAAAACATTGTCCTTTGTCTTAGTCTCAACCACAATCTCACTTTGAAGCAAACGTAGTTGAATACGAGCGGCAATTTTATCGATACCAAATGGTAAACGCATATGAATCCCACTCGTTGCAATTTTTTGATAACGTCCAAAACGTTCGACGATAGCCACTGACTGTTGACGTACAACGTAAAGCATACTGATGAGAATTCCCAAAATAATCAGGAAGGAAAACAGTAAAAAGAGAAGTGCTGCTTGCATGTTAAGTCCTCCAAAATAAACATTAAAAATTTCTTTGTTTTATTATAGCACAGTGATACAATTTTTCAAGAAAAATAGCATAGCTCGTTAGAAATAGTGTAAAAGAGACACTTTCTTTATCGCTTATGTGTCAGCACTCCTGAAAAGTTGGAAACTCCTACCAATCGAGAGAGTTGTACGTAACAGGCGAGACCTTTTGAAGTAAGAAAAAAGGCTGAAACTATTGCGTTTCAGCCTCTTAGTATTTTGGCTCTACAATTTCTGTAGTGGGTAAAACTACTGTAGAGATTATAGAGCTTTTTGAATGCAGACAAAAAGTCCCATAAGAACTATAATGAAAAGCAACCAAACCATCATTAGGAAGAACTTATGAGACTTATTAAGAATACCACAGAATTAATCGGAATTAAAGACCAAAATATCAATATTTCACTTGTTTTTGAAACTGATACTCATATCGAGATTCAAGCAAAACTCGATTCCCCTGCACCATCATGTCCTCATTGCCATGGAAAGATGATCAAATACGACTTTCAAAAGCCTTCTAAAATCCCTCTTCTTGAACAAGCTGGAACTCCAACACTACTACGTCTGAAAAAACGTCGTTTCCAGTGTAAAAGTTGTAGACGAGTCACGGTAGCTGAGACATCAATCGTTGAGAAAAACTGTCAAATCTCCAACCTTGTCCGACAAAAGGTTACACAACTCCTAACTGAGAAGGTGTCATTAACGGATATTGCCAGAAGACTTCGCGTGTCAACGTCCACTGTCTATCGTAAACTCGACCAGTTTACTTTCAAGGAACACTATGACAAACTCCCAGCTATTATGTCCTGGGATGAGTTTGGGTTCAAGAAAGGGAAATTGGCTTTTGTTGCGCAGAACTATGAGACAAACAAACTCATAACTATCCTTGATAATCGCTGCCAAACTACTATACGAAACTACTTTTTGAAGTATCCATTGAAAGTCCGACAACAGGTACAGTTTATCACGATGGATATGTCTGGAGCTTATATTCCACTGGCTCGCAAGCTCTTTCCAAACGCCAAAATCGTTCTTGATCGATTTCACATTATCCAGCACCTTGGTCGAGCATTTTTAAAGACAAGAATTGCTATTATGAACCAGTTTGATAAGAAGTCACTACCCTATCGAGCCTTGAAAAATCACTGGCGACTCTTCCAAAAGGACAGCCGTAAGTTATCTCTCAGCTCTTTTTATTCAAAGACTTTCCGACAAACTTTAGCACCACATGAAGTCGTTGAGAAGACTCTAGACTTTTCAGAAGAGCTCGCTAATGCCTACAAACTTTATCAGCTTTTGCTTTTTCACTTTCAGGAGAAGAGGGTAGATGAGTTTTTTGAGTTAATAGAGGAGAACATGAGCAAGGTCAATCACTACTTTCAAACGGTCTTTAGGACTTTTCTTAGACACAAGCAATACATCCAAAATGCACTAGAAACAGACTATTCAAACGCAAAACTGGAAGCTACTAACAAGTTGATTAAAGACATCAAACGGTTGGGCTTCGGTTTTAGAAACTTCATCAACTTTAAGAAACGTGTCTTCATCACTCTAAACATAAAAAAAGAGAAGACCTATCAGGTCCTCTCTAGATATTAGCTTTTCGTCACCCACTACAGTTGACAAAGAGCCAAAAGAACTTGGACTAGCCAAGCTCTTTCTTTTCTTACAATGATTTGTAAAGTTGACTTGCATTTTCAACAGTGAAACCATATTCTTTAAAGATACGGTCACCAGGTGCTGAGGCACCCCAAGTATCAATAGTAAGTGTTTTACCTGCAAGACCAACGTATTTGCCCCAACCAAAGCTAGTTCCAGCTTCGATAGCCAAACGTTTTGTCACAGCTGCTGGAAGAACTTCTTCTTTATATGCAGCATCTTGTTCATCAAAGAGATTTTGTGATGGCATTGAAACAACACGGACATGCACGCCTTCAGCTTCAAGAGCCGCTTGAGTATCAAGAGCCAATTTCACTTCAGAACCAGTCGCAATGATGATACCATCAAGATCACCTTTAGCTTCTGAGATAATGTAAGCCCCTTTATTGACACCAGCTTCAGCATTTTCAGCTGTACCATCAAGGACTGGCAAGTTTTGACGTGTCAAGACTAGCATTGTTGGACGTTCAGTCTCAGCCAAAGCACGTTTCCATGCAGCATTAGTTTCATTACCATCTGCAGGACGGATAACGTTAAGGTTAGGCATTGAACGCACACTTGCCAATTGTTCGATTGGTTCGTGAGTAGGTCCATCTTCACCAACTGCTACTGAGTCGTGAGTCATAACATAAGTTACTGGCAAGTTTTGAAGTGCTGCCATACGTACTGCTGGAAGCAAGTAGTTTGAGAAGACGAAGAAAGTACCACCATAAACGCGAGTACCACCATGAAGAGCAATACCATTCATCGCTGCAGCCATAGCAAACTCACGCACACCGAACCAAATATTACGTCCAGCATAGTTGTCTGCTTGGAAATCAGACTCAGCCTTAACCATAGTATTGTTAGAAGCTGAAAGGTCTGCTGAACCTCCCCAGAATGAAGGAACTTGTTCAGAAATCTGTTGGATAGCTTGTTGGCTTGACACACGGCTAGCTACTGCTGAACCCAATTCATGAGCATTCAAGTCAACGTGTACAGGTTCATTCGCAAAGGCAGCCTTGTATTCCGCAGCCAATTCTGGGTAAGCAGCTTCATATTCTGCAAATTTAGTTTGCCAAGCATTTTCAGCAGCTTCACCACGGAATTTAATACCAACTTCGAAACGACGAGCGACTTCATCTGGAACTGTAAATGCTGGTGCATCGTAACCATAAACACCTTTTGCATGATCAATGCCGTCTTGACCAATTGGAGCACCGTGGACAGCTGATGTTCCTTGTCCTTCAGCTCCGTAACCAATGATTGTCTTAACTTCGATAATAGATGGTTTATCTGTCTCAGCTTTAGCTTCTTCGATAGCTTTAGCGATAGCTTCCAAATCATTACCATCTTTGACAAGAATGTGTTGCCAACCATAAGCTTCAAACTTAGCCTTAACATCTTCAGTGAAAGCCATTGAAGTTGGCCCATCAAGTGAGATATCATTTGAATCGTAAAGAAGTACCAACTTACCAAGTTTAAGGTGACCAGCAAGACTAGCAGCTTCTTGAGAAACACCTTCCATCAAACATCCATCGCCATGGAGGGCATAAGTATAATGGTCAACAATATCAAAACCAGGTTTGTTAAATTTAGCTGCCAAGTGTGCTTCAGCCATTGCCATACCTACAGCATTAGCAATTCCTTGACCAAGAGGACCTGATGTTGCTTCAATACCATCTGTATGGTTAACTTCAGGGTGACCTGGAGTCTTAGATCCCCATTGACGGAAGTTCTTCAAGTCGTCCATTGTCACGTCGTAGCCAGAAAGGTGCAAGAGACTATAAAGTAAGGCAGAACCATGACCTGCAGAAAGAACAAAACGGTCACGGTTTGTCCAGTTACGGCTTGTCTTTGGATTAACATTCATCACATGGTTCCAAAGCACATAAGCCATTGGCGCTGCACCCATAGGAAGACCTGGGTGCCCAGAATTCGCGGCTTGAATTGCCTCGATCGAAAGCGAACGAATAGTGCTGACCGCCATTTGGTCAATTGCATCAAAAGTCATGATTCTAACTCTCCTTTTTTGGAAAAAATGCGGAGCATACAGACTATTAGCATCTGAGCTCTAGTTATACTACTTTAATTATAGCATATTATCTGTCTCTTTGGGCAATCCAATTCTATTTGTCAAACCCTAAACCCATAAAATATAGGGCCTAAAGCGTTCGTTTATACAAACCCACACTATTTGTCTTATCCCAAGCGATTTATTTGTAAAACTATTCATCAAAAAGTCAAAACCACCCGTGAGAATGATATGATACCTCTTAAGTAGACAAGGTAAATA
>ERZ832973.2330-NODE-2330-length-10378-cov-10.605832_pt1 | contig 10378 bp, 14 predicted proteins | sample MGYA00519950_ERZ832973 | MGnify/ENA primary metagenome ERZ832973 (study PRJEB31850, sample SAMEA3708734) | human gut metagenome | biome: human gut; feature: human-associated habitat; material: faeces | place: China | collected 2014 ... | reverse complement strand
CATGGTGAATGCGCAAGCAAACGCCAGTACCAGTGCAAGAACCTTTTTGAGATTCGCGGAAAAATCGCAAAAAGACTTTAAACACCTGAAAATGCCGGAAAATAGACGGTGCATGCAACAATTTCGCAAAAACAAAACCGCCGCAAACATCCACAAACTGGATATCTGCGGCGGAATATGTACCAAAAAATCAACAGAAAAAATTTTAATATTGCTTCACAGCCTGAAACCGCCCATTCCACCGTTACAACAGCTTGCTCCTGCGTATACCCATCCTTAGGACGGAACCGGTTATTCTCCTTGCCCTGCATAATGCCGATCTCGCGCATCGCATACACGCTGCTGCGTGCCCAATCGCCAAGCTGGGTATCATCGGCGTTTGGTTTATCGCTTGCAGCACCGACTCCCGCCGCCATGCTGCTCGCGATCAGCGCGGCTGCACACAAATAACGCCGCTTTTCATAAAAAATACCTCCTGCCTGTGAAATTCTTCACTTACTATAACCGGTAGACGGGGGAAGTGTGACAAAGTTCTCTCAAAAAACTTATTTTCATGTCACAGTTGACAGGGGCAGAAGGGTTATATACTATATATAGTATATAAATTCATTTGGCAAGGGGATAGGGAGCATGAAAAAACGAATGGTTATGCTGTCCGTGCTCGTGCTGTGCGGCTGTATGCTGATGCAGGTACCGCATCGCTCGGCATCGTCACCGGCTGCGAGAATGGCACGTTTCAGCTGACGCGCGAGCTTTTGCATTAGGAGGCAGCAGTGATTCTGCATCGACTGTACAACGTGCTGTACGGCACGGTTTCGAGCGGAAATTCTGCGAAAATCTACGCCGACAACGGCAGTATCGGCCTTTGGGCGAAGAATTCGGTTTACGTGATGCAGCAGGGCGGCATCCTGCAGGGCAGGAGTGGCAGCAAATTCTGCCCGAAGGATGGCTGCACCATCGAGTAGGCGCTCGTCATTATGCTGCGCATGACGCAGAGACGTAATCAGGGAGGAAAATCATGCGTATTGTGAAAAAATACTGGCTGCCGCTGCTGGCGCTTGTGCTTGCGATTGGACTGGCTGTCTGGCGAATCGGCTATCTGGAGCGGACGAACACGTCGCTCAGCATAGAAATCGGCAGCAGGGAAGCCCTGCAGAACGGAGAGCCGATCACGCTGGAGAATCCGGTTGTTCTGTATGAAAACGAGCCATATATCCCACTTTACGAGGTCGTAGAGCGTCTCGGCGGTACGACAGACGGCAAAACCTACACACTGCACGGTGCTGAGACCGCTGTCTCCGGCGTGGAACGAAATGGCGTATTGTACACGCCGTTTTCGTACCTGTGGGACAGTCATATTCCGCAGATACGGTGGGATAAGAGCCGTAATCGCGTTATCATCACCGAGGCACCGGATGAAATTCCACTGACCCGTCGGTGGCTGTTCTGGCGGCACAAAACCGTGCGCGGACTGCGTGTCGGAGACAGCGAAGCACGGTTCCTCGATCTGTACGGCTCACTTGACGCACGGGACGAAATGATGATTGACTTGCTGCATGTCACCATCGAAAACGGTGTCGTCACCGAGATTTCCATGGGACGTTATGAGTAAGCAAAAAGGACTTCGTAAAAACGAAGTCCTTTTTGGTATGGCTGGTTATTTGATGATTTGATACATGCGCTCGATGGTCACAATGGACTGCTCTGCGGTGTAGCCGTCGGTTGGGCAGAACCGATTATTTTCCTTGCCCTGCATGATGCCGGTCTGGCGCATGGCGTAAACGCTGCCGCGTGCCCAGTCCCCAAGCTGTGCATCATCGGCGTAGGCAGGGTCGGCAATCAACTCGGTCTGGCCGCCGAGTGCTGCGTACAGGCGGTCGAGCATGGTGGCCGCCTCCTGGCGGGAGATGGTCTTGTACGGACGGAAGGTGCCGTCCTCGTAGCCGGTGACAATGCCGAGTGCGGCGGCATTATTCACGTTCGGGTCGTCCCTGCAGTCGGTGAACTTGGTTTCCAGAGCCGGAATCTCCTTGTTGGGATAAATCTTGTTGTACAGGTTCATCGCCAGCATGGTGAAGTTTTCGCGGGTAATGTCCAGCTTGGGATAGGAGAACGACTCGGTGAGACCGTGCTCTTCTGCGGCAGCTACTTCGGTTTTGGCCCAGCTGCTGTACTCCTTGACGTTTGCGGGCAGCAGGGTTTCGCCGCCCTTGCCATCCAGCAGATAAGATTTTGTGCCTCTGCTGCGTGTGCCGATAAAGTGCTGATCGTACCAGAAAATCTGGTTAAAATCATGCTTGCCGACAAATTTTCCGGTTTTCGGGTCAAACAGACCGCAGGTGCCGTTGCCGTCCGCGCCTGCCTTGCCAACACGTTCCCACTTAGTGCTGCCAGTCTTTACGATGAAAAGTTTGTCCTTCCAGTCTACTACATTGTCGATATCATCGAGAATCAGATTCATGTCTTTGTCAGCCAGAGCAAAGAAGGGAATATCTTCAACCAGTGTAGTCGGACCATCGCCGGAATACGGGTCATATACCGGCTTTTTCACGTTTTTGAAGAGCACGAGCACATCAGTATTCGGGTCGTATGCCAGAAACTTGTAGCCGGACGGCAGTTTCATCGGCGTCAGTTTGCCGGTTTCATCGGCGAACCAGTAGTCGAGCTGATGCTCGGCATCGTATTTGCCGACCAGTGTCTCCGTGCCTTTAAGCACCAGACAGCTGTCGTACTCCACAGGAACAACCGGCTTGCCGGTCGATTTATCCAGAATACCGAACTTGTGTGCACCGTCAGCCGTTACCTCAATCGAATACTGCTTCTCATTGAGGACCATGAGGGTAATCTCGCATTTTTCGTCGGAAAAGTTGAATGTTTTCAACTGACCGTAATCCTTGATCTCCTGCTGAACCTTAGTCATAGCCGATTGCAGCGTATCCTGTGCCGAACTGGACAGTTCCGCCGCCTGCGCCGAGAACAGCAATGCACCGCTCACCACAACACCGAGTAACGCCTTCTGAAACCGTTTCATATTTTTTCCTCCTTTTCACTGTTAATGCTTATACTCTCTATCCTGTATATGACAATAACGAATGCCATCGACAGCACGGCTGCTGCTGCGGTGGGGGAATTGCCATATATTAGCTTAGACGTTTGTTCCGTATGGTTTGTTCCGCATGTTTCAAAAATTTTTTCTCTGACATCGAATTGGTACGTCAAATGCATAGCCGGAACGGCATGAAAAGCGTATCGTATGCTCATTTCTGCACAGGAGAACTATTATATTTATTGTATCGCTTTTTCTGAAAAACCGCAATAGGAAAGCAGCAGAGGCGGGATTGAAAAAACCTCAAACCGGCGGCGCGCATGGTTTGACAGACCGAATCCATTCTGGTATAATATTTACACGCCGCCATGGCGGAACTGGTAGACGCAGGGGACTTAAAATCCCCCGGCCTTAAAACCGTGCCGGTTCGATTCCGGCTGGCGGCACCAAAGAATTCCCGTACTCTCATCGAGGGTTGCGGGGATTTTTTGTGTTTACAGCACGTTTTTGCAATCCATATTTTTCTCTTGTCCCATGCGTGTTGGCAGACTTGAGACCGTTGCCAACAACTTTGCCAACAAATCGTCAACTGAATATATAGCAAGCGAATATTCGCAGGGAACAGTCGCATATTCGATTATGCACCAGAGTGCATGATATTCATTACGACATTGGCAGCGGCTTCGGCAGTGTTCAGCTTATCGCGGTAGTCAAGATGGGTATAAATATCAGCGGTGGTCTGATAAGTGGAGTGTCCGAGCCAAAGCTGAATGTCTTTCAGGGAGATTTTCTGACGACATAGATTGGTAGCACAGGTATGCCGCAGATCATGCCAGCGAATTTTCTTGAGATTGTTTTTACGGAGCAACAAGCGGAAATGCTTTGATACATAGTCCGGTTTGAATAAATCGCCCTGGTCATTCACAAAAACGAAATCAGTATAGTCAGGGTTATAGGCTTTACCATACATTTTTTGATTCCAGTGCTGTTCATCGCGGCGTAACAATAGTTCTCGCTCAATCATAGGGACCAGCGGCAATGTGCGATTACTGCTTTTAGTTTTCATTACATTGCTCATAACCGGTTTGACCTTACCATCGATAACAGCCACGGTTACCTTATAGCCGATATGGATGCTTTTGTTTTCAAAGTCAATAGCTGACCATTTCAAACCGAGGATCTCACTGCGGCGCAGACCATATGTAACATCCATCAAAATCATTAATGCCAAAGGATCACCTTGCATTGCGGTAAACAGGAGTTGCAAATCTTCTTCATTGTAGGTCTCCGGCGTATAGCGCACATGCTTTGGTTTAACATCCTTATCTAAAGTCATATAAGGATTTAATGGAATCAGTTTTTCCTTTACCGCTTTGCGGAGGGTCTGATTCATGATTGTCTGATAATGCAGAAGCGTATTTTCAGAAACACCCTGCTTGCGTTTATAGCGATAGAAATTGGTGATCACTCTATCCGTAACCTGTTCAACATACAGGTTGCGTTTCTTAAAGTAGGGTACAATCTGCGCAATATCATGCTGATAACCGCCGTAAGTGGTCTCCTCCAGTTTGGGCCTACGATCTTCCAGCCAAACAGTCAGATAGTCGTAGAACAGAACACCACTCGGAGAGTCGGATTTGTCTGCATCGGATTCGACAAGTTCCGGTTGAATAACCAGCGGCTGCTGCACAGTAGGCTGTGCAACATCTGGCTCCAAAACCGGCTCCCATTCTCGAATGGCCTGATTCATCATCTGTTTCGCACGACGATTGTTACCTTTAATAGTAAGGTTGGTGTTGATCCATTTCTGTGCTCGTTTTCCCTGTGCATTGGTGTACACCAGGACAATATGCCATAATCCGCGCTTTTCATACAGGTGGGCTGTCATATAGATACTCCTTTCCAGGCAGTCCCACACTTCTGTTGATATGCGTATTATAACGCAGATTAGTGAGCATTTCCATTACTTTTTTCCTCTCTACAAATCAGAAATTCAATAATATGGATTTTGGCAATGATGTATTTCTTACCATTGCGCCGACAGGGTATTTGACCGGTCCGCAGCAGTTCGTATGCGCGATTTCTGCCTAGGCCGAGCATTTGACGATACTGTTCAAAATCGACAGCATCCGGATAGTTCTTGAAGAGTTGCTGATACATTCTCACATTCGTTAATAGCACGAGATTTCCTCCTTTATATATGGTAACTGCTGATATTTATACCCATAGTGGGTCCATCGGTATTCAAGCCGCCGATGGTCGCTGCTGATCTTCTCATTCACCTAACGGGTGGCAGCTTTCCGGTGCTTGCTTTCACGGAGCACACCCGCTATAAATTGTCAAGGTTCATCAGCCATTTTACGGTCTGTGCAAACGCACTGATTCAATGCGTTTGCGCAGGCTGTAAAAGTAATTATCGTCGGATTTTAAAACGAGAAGCCGCAAACATGACAGTTGATTGCAGATCACCTTTGATATCTTCATCAATGTGGTAAAAATATTGGCCGGTATCAGTCTTATGTCGTACAATGGCCATTCGGTTAATTGTGCGCTCAAAATATGGTAAAATTTCTATCAAGGCCATTTCATCACCTGAAACAATACGTTGTATAATTTCGTATGGCACTAATTGAGATGTTTTCTTCTTATTCATCATTCCACAGCCTCAATAATTGCCTTAATGCACGTTTTCGGTTGGCGTTGACTGCTGATTGACATTTTTTAAACAGCTTAGCAATTTCAGCATCACGATAACCCGCAATGTAATACAAGAGGAGAATATCTCTTTGCTGAGGGGTTATTTGTAACAGCAACTCCGCCAGGTGTGCATTATAAATAGGTATAGCCATGTTATTGACATGAAATTTTGATACTACGCAATCATCAGTGAATAAAGGAAATGATTTAGAAAGTGCCTGTTGACATTCTTCCCATTTAATTGCAAGATCAATAATGTCTTTATAGCGATGCTTCAGAGCGAGAATACAGTATTTATAGAACATTTTCTCGACATCCAAGTGCTCGGTCTCGGTCATCTATTTATTCTCCCTTTCTCAAACGTTTAACTATATAAACAGAGAAAGAAAGCAGAAAACCATATGATCAGCACATAAATTTGGAGGAACATTATTTCACACGGTTTTGACGTGCTGATATCTACTACAATCTTCTTTTTAACGTATAAATTACTGATATTAGTAGGAATAACGATTTTAAATAGACTAAAATAATAAAAATAGCGACTGTATTATTCTTTTGGAAAATGACTATCCTGTATCATCATAGTGAGGTGATGTCATGGTAGATTTTAACTTCATTCGCCATAGACTTACGGAGTTGCGATTGGCGAAAGAGATTTCGGAATATCAGTTGTCGTTGGAGTTAGGACAATGCAAAAGCTATATACAAGGAATCAGTTCAGGAAAGTCCATGCCTTCAATGAAGCAATTTTTGAATATTTGTGATTATTTTGAAATCACGCCTGCAGAGTTCTTTGATGAACGAACAGATGCATCGCTGCAGTATTATCAAGTAGTAAATAAAATGCGGGCATTAGATAACGCTGAATTAGAAGCAATTTCAAATCTTGTAGAACAAATTCTTCTCTTGAAGTCTGAAAATGAAAGACTTAAAATGAATATAGATAAAGATATCCCGCAACTTATACAGAAATGAGCGTAGCAACCCATGGTATTAAAATCTACATCTCTAGAAGAAAATCGTGATAATGCAATGGCGGTAATGATGAATTTGTATAAACAGCATTACAAGCTTTGGAATTATCAGATTTCTCGAGTTCTTACATCTTCGAATAATGATATCAATGACCTTATTCATGATGTTTTCGTACGATTGATGGCAACACATGTTGAAAAAATCTGCTCTCTACCAGAGCCGTTACAGATTGCGTATATTTCTAAAGCAATGCGGAATGCTGCATTGAAATATGTAAATGCGCAATCGCATGTCGTTGTAACAGATCAGCTGGAGCAGGCGTATGCCAATCGAACTGCACCGGATCCAGCAATAATTTTAGAGCAAAAGGTTACTTTTGAAAATTTTAAACGTGCGTATGAGCGTATTCCAGAAAGAATGCGCAGATTGCTATATTATAAATTTTTTGAGGGTTTACCAGATGAAGAAATTGCAAAACTACTGGATTTAAAGCCTGCTTCGTTACGCAGTGCATTACATCGAGCAAGGGTAGCATTGCGAATTGAGCTTGCAAAGGAGGAACAATATGAATCGTCAACCGAACGATAAAGATGATCTGTTAGCTGAAAATATGGAAGAAGCGTTCCTCCAGCTGATGATGAAGCAATATACAATGCAAGAAGGCGAGAATTTACTCGAACTGGAAAAAACACTGCCCGAATGCTCCCCCACAGAGGAACAGCAGAAACAATTAGAAAAAGATTTGCTCCGTTGCTTGGAGCAGGCCCATCCACCGGTGAAAAAAAGGCGATCTAAACGGTTTATTCCACTTCTGGTTGCAGTAATTGCAATTTTGGTGGTTTCATTAGCTACAGCTGGAGCGGAAAAAGCACGTATTTTAAGTTTTTTGCATATATCGGATGGTGTTTCTACACAATATGGTATTGTAGATTCTGATGATCAAAAATATACATTTCAGTATGTACCGAAAGATTTTGTAGAATTGGACTATGATGTATCGAATATTGGCACTACGGTGCTCTTTGAAAGTCGTTTAGATAACTTACAATATTTTTGTTTTTCGGTTTATGAATATCCGCAAAAAGTAAATATTGATACTGAAGATGCAGAGTATATCGAAAAAATACAAATCGGCTCATTAGAAGGCGAAATATCTAGTAAAAGGGGTTTAATTAGTTTGGTATGGATAGATCCAGAAATAAAGGAAATCTATACATTACAGACAACATTAAATCGCGATGAAGCAATTCGTATAGCTGAAAATATCGAATATAAATAGGTGCATTATACGATCTTCGAGATTATATTATGTATTACAATAATTTTGGAGGTCAAAATGAAAAAAATTCTTATTGCGTCGATTCTATTTGCAAGCATGAATACGATATTTTTGCCATGTTCCAGTGCAGTGAGTATTAACTCACCTGTTGAAAGTATTCAAGAGCCACGATATGAACAGATTACCAATATTAACGCTAGGTTAACTATTTCCGCATTTGGCAAGGCAATATGTTCGGGAAAAATTCAACTGAGAGATGGCTATAATGTAAAAATGACGACTACATTAAAGAAAAAAGAATCTAGCGGATGGATTACGGTCAAATCGTGGAGCGATACTGGCAGTGGACATGTCGGAGTAAATAAAGATTATACTTATTCAGTGAGTAAGGGAACATACTATGTTCAACTAACAGCATATGTAACCAATTCAGCAGGGAAATATATTGAAACACAGTATGATAATTCTGTAACAGTGACATATTGAAACAAAATTAGTTAATGATGTGTAACAGCCGCTCTAATTATTTTGAGAGCGGCTGTTTAATTTTTTTATTTTTACCTATTTACATTTTGTCGTGATTTACATCTTTTAATAGCATATCAAAGCTTTGATCAAAAAATAAAAAGGATGTGTTATTATGGCAATTTCTTCGACTCGTTTAACTTTTCTGTTCGCAGGTAAGTACAATACTGCCGGTGACAAGTACACGCAGTTTAAGAAGAGCGATCTGGATAATCTGTCGCATGTAACCGGCTTTGTAGTAGGTGTTACGGCTAACTATGACATTTACAAGACTGGTCCGTTTACCGATCTGATCAACGATGTTATGGGACAGGTAGCTATTGTTTCGCAGACGGGCAAACCCTTCTACATCGGTATTCCAGCTGTAAACTTCGGTATGTCTACCTATACCCGCCGCAGCGCAGATTACACCAATCTTAAGAGCAATTACATTCTGAAGATTTGGAACCAGATTTCTGCAAATTCTACTTATAAGAGCCTTTTCAAGGGCTTTTACTGCACCAATGAGCGAGTATTTGGTACTACGAATGTTTCTTCTCCGGTTTCCTCCAATGCACAGATTGGCCTGCTGAATGATCTGGCATACACCATTCGCAATGATACGTCTCTGGGTATGCAGAAGGAATTCATTTGGTCTCCGTATATGGGTTACAATAGTGCTTATTACGAAATCAATACCAATATCGGCATTGTCGCAAACCGGACTAACATCTTCAATACTATTTTCCTCCAGTCCAATTACTATTTCACCCCGGCAAAGGGTGCTTGGAATGGTTCCTCTGGTATTATTCCGCAGACGCTGGATATGGCGATTAAGTCTGCAACGGATAATAAGCTGTACAACTTTTCGGCAAAGGGTAATTTCACTTCCTACGCGGTAGTAGGTGGTACGAAGACCAGCAGTACGAAGATTGCATTGAACATGGAAGCAGAGGATGCGCTGAAGTGGAAGCAGAGCACCTACTCCTCTTATTACGAGACTGCTTGCAATAAGATGAAGGTTCCGCTGCTGAATGGCAGTTGTCCGTTTATCTTCTATGCAGGTTCGTATAACGGCATTGTTAAGGCTAACCTGCGTGCCTCTATTGAGGGTTTCTACACTGATGGCAGCTGCGTACTTCCGTAATTGCTGATTAACCCTCATACAATTCTCAAGGGAGCTGAGTATTCTCAGCTCCCTTTTTCGGTTGTTAAAAAATTATGATTAAATTCTATTTCTATATGTCACACTTGCAGCAGCAAAGTTGTTATCATAAAAAGGAGCAAGCTGTAAAGCATAATCTGCATGGCATTCGTGAACTAAAAATTATAAATGTGCGGAATTCTTTTGGTTGATAACCGCATTTTCTGTAATATCATAGAAGAACATGTGAATGCAGCTAGGATGTAGTAACAACGGAACAGATGTATCAGGTACTACAACGAATTTGATAAAACATTAGCCGCAGGCTTACTTCCTGCGGCTAATGTTTGGTGTGAAGTTAGAAATCATTGTAACATATATTTTATTTTTGGGGGATTACAAAACGTGGTTTTCAGCAGTTTGATTTTTCTATTTTTCTTTTTGCCGGCGGCGCTGTTCTGCTATTACATCGTGCCGCAGAAGTTTATCCGTGCACGGAACGCGGTGCTGCTTCTGTTCAGCCTGTTCTTCTATTTTTATGGAGAACCCAGGCTGATTGGTATATTGATTTTTTCGATATTGATGAATTATCTGTTCGGCCTGTCCATGCGCAGTACATACAGAAAACCGCTGCTCATTTTGTGCGTTATCGCCAATCTGAGCCTGCTGGGTGTGTTCAAGTATCTGAATTTCTTCATCAGCACGGCGGACAGCCTGTTCGGACTGGGCA
>ERZ832973.2307-NODE-2307-length-10526-cov-3.313724_pt1 | contig 10526 bp, 9 predicted proteins | sample MGYA00519950_ERZ832973 | MGnify/ENA primary metagenome ERZ832973 (study PRJEB31850, sample SAMEA3708734) | human gut metagenome | biome: human gut; feature: human-associated habitat; material: faeces | place: China | collected 2014 ... | reverse complement strand
CATATGATCAGAAATTCATGTACGGGCGCAACATTTACCAGAGCATCTCGGACGTGGTGGATGAGATGTTCCAGAACTATCTCTCCAGACCGAATGTCAGACAGCCGATCTTAACGCAGTATTGCGACGGGCAGCGCGTGACCTGCAGCAACTGGTTGAGCCAGTGGGGCAGCAAGTATCTCGGCGATCAGAATTATGAGACGATTGAGATTCTGCGCTACTATTACGGCAATAACATGTTTATCAACACGGCGGAGGAGGTCTCAGGCATCCCGGTGTCCTGGCCGAGAGTCGATCTGTCGGTCGGATCGACGGGAGAAAAGGTCCGGCAGATTCAGGAACAGCTGGCGCGCATCTCGCGTTCCTACCCGGCCATTCCGACGATTACGCCGGACGGAATCTACGGGCCGGCAACCAGGGAGGCGGTGGAGCGTTTCCAGAGTATCTTCGGACTTCCGGTCACGGGAGTGATCGACTTTCGGACCTGGTACCGTATTTCCGAGATTTATGTCGCGGTTACGCGCATTGCGGAGCTGGTTTAGAGGTTGGTTTTTTCCCCGGTTTGTGATAGAATAAGTTACAAACTGGGGACTTTTTTTGGAGAATTTTATGGCGAATTACAGGATGACAATACAGTATGAAGGCACGCGCTACAGCGGATGGCAGAGCCAGCATGCGACGGATGCGACGATTCAGGGCAAGCTTGAGACTGTTCTGACACGGATGACGGGACAGCAGGTGGATGTCATAGGTTCCGGGAGAACCGATGCGGGAGTACATGCCATCGGGCAGGTTGCCAATTTTCATCTTAAGCAGTCGCGCGATACGGGGGAGCTGCTGGATGGATTGAACCGTTACCTTCCGGAGGATATTGCCGTAAGCAGCCTGACAGAGGTGGACGAGCGGTTTCACAGCCGCTATCAGGCAGTGTGCAAAACCTACCGCTACCGGATTCATACGGGAGAGGTTCCGGACGTCTTTGCGCGCAGGTATGTGTATGATTACAGGATTCCGCTTGATGTGGAAAGGATGCGGGAGGCGGCGGGACTTCTTCTGGGGGAGCATGATTTTAAGTCGTTCTGCGGCAATACAAGAATGAAAAAGTCCACAGTGCGGACGCTTTATGAGATTCGTGTGGAGGAACACGAATCGGAGATAGATCTTTTTTTCACGGGGAACGGTTTTTTACAGAATATGGTGCGGATTCTGACGGGGACACTGATTGAGGTGGGAGACGGCAGAAGAGAGCCGGGGAGTATGACGGACGTGCTTGCCAGGAGGGACAGACAGGCGGCGGGCTACACGGCACCGGCGCTGGGGCTGGCGCTTCTCTCCGTGGAATACGAAGGCGACGGGCAGAATACGATGGAACAGGCATAAGTGAAGATGGAAAAGTGGTATGAAATAAAAAAAGGCGCCGATTTTCAGGCGATTGCAGAACGGTTTGGCATCAGTCCCGTGACAGCGCGGCTGATCCGCAACCGCGGGGTGATCGGTGATGCGGCGATTGATAAATATCTGAACGGCACATGCAGGGATCTGTATGATCCGCATCTGCTTTATGAGTCAGAGAAGCTGGTTTGTATCCTGTCAGAAAAGATAAGGCAGGGAAGACCGATCCGGATCATTGGAGATTACGACATCGACGGCGTGATGTCTACCTATATTCTGTATCAGGGGATCACACGATGCGGCGGCAGTGTGTCCTGCGCGATTCCCGACCGCATGCGTGACGGCTACGGCATCAACGAGCATCTGATCGATGCGGCGTATGAGGAGGGGATGGACACGATCATCACCTGCGACAACGGCATTGCAGCCATCAATGAGATTGCGCATGCGAAAGAGCTGGGGATGACGGTTCTGGTGACGGATCACCATGAGATTCCCTATGTGGAGGAGCAGGGAGTGCGGCGGTATCTGCGGAGCGCGGCGGATGCCATTGTGAATCCGAAGCAGCAGGAGTGTTCCTATCCGTACAAAGGGCTCTGCGGGGCGACGGTGGCGTGGAAGATTATACAGCTGCTTTACGAGAAGTTTTGTATTGACGCGGAGGAGGCATTCGCGTTTCTGGAATTTGTGGCGTTTGCGACAGTGGGCGATGTCATGGAACTGACGGATGAGAACCGGATTCTGGTGCGGGAGGGATTAAAGCGGCTGCACCGGACAGCGAACCTTGGCATGCGCGCCTTGATTTTACAGAATCAGCTGACGCCGGAGCAGATCACATCGTACCATATCGGATTTGTGCTTGGTCCCTGCGTCAACGCCAGCGGGCGGCTGGAGACAGCCAAAATTGCGCTGAATCTTTTCTTGCAAAAAAACGAGATTGATGCAGGAAAAATTGCAAAAGAACTCGTGGAACTGAACGCACAGCGCAAAAGCATGACGGCAGACGGCGTGGAACTGGCAAAACAGATCGTCGACGAGGGAACAGCGGGCGAGAAGGTGCTGGTGATCTATTTGCCCGGGGTGCATGAAAGCCTGGCGGGGATCATTGCGGGGAGAATCCGGGAGTCCTACCACAAGCCGGTATTTGTTCTGACGGACGGCGAGGAGGGAGTGAAGGGGTCCGGCAGATCCACGGAAGCGTACTCGATGTATGACGAGATGTGCAAGTGCCGGGAATGTTTTTCAAAATTTGGCGGACATCCGATGGCGGCAGGGCTGTCGCTGCGCGAGGATGTGGCGGTATTCCGCGGCAAAATAAATGCCTGCTGTGAATTGACAGAAGATGATTTTATACCTAAGATAAAGATAGATATGGCAATGCCTGCCGCGTATCCGACGATCGGGCTGATCCGGGAGCTGGCGCGCTTAGAGCCGTTTGGAAATGGCAACAGTAAGCCACAGTTCGCGGACAGGGAGCTTGCGCTTCTGCGGGCGTCTGTGGTGGGCAGGAACCAGAATGTGTTGAAGCTGTCCCTTATGACGGCGGCGGGAGAACATGTCTCTGCGGTCTATTTTGGGGATGTGGAGGCATGGAAGCAGTATTACAGCGAAAAATACGGGCAGACGGAGGTGGACGCTGCGCTTCGCGGAAGGGCGAATGCCATCCGGATGTCGGTGATTTACTATCCGGAAATCAATGTATATCAGGGAATGGAGAGTGTCCAGCTCATCATTCGCAATTATAAATAGAACGTGGCGGGTGGACAGAAGGAGTAGCTATGTTTAGTGGAAAGAGAGAAAAGGCTTTATTAGAAGAGGAACTTGCGGCATTAAGGGAGACGGAGAAGCGCGAGAGGGAGCTGCTCCATAAGATCGCAGGACAGAAGGATACCGCGGAGGAACAGTTTGCACGCATGACAGCCTCGCGTGCACAGATGGAAAAAGAGATCGAAGAGATCGAACAGCAGATGCAGCAGAACGGGGAGTTGTCGGAGAACGGCGCGCAGGCGGCGGGAGAACTTCACAATACGTTGATCACAATGAATAACGGAATCGCGACGTTCGACGCCAACCACAGCGTTTTTATGGAGCAGGTGAAGGGGCAGAATGAAAAGGTCGTCGAGATCGTGGAGAACAACAAGCACTTTACGACGCCGATGAAGCATATCTCGGAGGCTCCGCAGGCGCTTCGCGAGATGCGCCAGGCACTTGGTGAGAGGGCAGAGCGCATGGAGGAACTGTCGAAAACGATGGGGGTGCTGGCGCTCAATTCTGCGATCGAAGCAGGAAGAATGGGGGAGAGCGGAACCCGGTTTGTGACGGCGGCAGAGCAGGTGCGTGCATATGCGGACGATTATGAGCAGGAGGCGCTGGCGTTAAAAGCCCAGCTTGGGGAGGCAGAAGAACGGATCACGTCGCTGGAGGAGCAGGTACACCACTTAAACGAGCTGCTCAAGGAGAATAATATTTCCATGGGGAAACTCTACCGCGACTGTGCGCAGAATATGGTGGCTTATGAGACCGGACAGATCGGGCTGAGGGGGCTGATCCAGGATACGGCGGTCGCGAGAGCAGATGTGCTGCAGCAGTCGGCGGACGAAAATGTGCGCGCCAGGGAGGCATTCCTGAAATATGTATCCGGCATGCAGGAGGAACTGGCAGAGCAGAAGAGCAGCGCGGATGAACTGGAGAATGTCTGCAAGAGCATCCTGCAGTCGGCAGGGGAAGCCGGATGATGCCGGTTTTGCTGCAAAGAATACAGAGCAGAGAGTAGGAATCAGAGAGTATAAATAATAAAAAGTGAGGGAACAATGCTATGACAAAAGAAAAACAGTTCAGTTTTTTATCAAAGGACGGGAAGACGAAGATTCATGCGGTAAAGTGGATGCCGGAGAGCGGAGAGTACCGGGCGGTCTTGCAGATCACGCACGGCATGGTGGAGTATATTGAACGCTATAAGCCGTTCGCGGAATTTTTAAATGACCAGGGGGTCCTTGTGGTCGGACATGATCATCTGGGACATGGTGCGTCGGTTACATCCGAGGAGGAATTGGGATATTTTGCAGAGCCGGATCCGAGTGACACGCTCGTCGAGGATATGCACACGCTGCGCACGACGGTCCAGGCAGAGAACCCCGGCGTGCCGTATTTTATGATGGGACACAGCATGGGATCTTACATGCTGCGCAAATACCTGTGTATTCACCCGGAGGGAGTGGCTGGCGCCGTCATCATGGGAACCGGGGCAATGCCGGATAGCACGATGAAGTTTGGACTGTTTTTATGCCGTACGATCGCACTATTCCGTGGATGGCATTACAGAAGCCGCCTGATGCAGAGCCTTTCCTACAGCAAGCCGTACAAGCGCTACGATTTATATGGAAAGGATTATGCCAACAGCTGGCTTTCCAAGAACGTGGAGAATGTCAAGACATACTATGCTGATCCGCGCTGTACTTTTCTGTTTACCGTAAACGGCTACAAAGGCCTGATGGAGGCGGTATTGTTTGATAATCAGATGGAGAATATAAAAAAGGTCCCGAAAAATCTGCCGCTGTTTTTTGTATCCGGTGCGGATGACCCGGTCGGAGATCTGGGAGAGGGAGTTAAGAAGGTGTACGGGATGTACAAAGATGCGGGGGTTTCGGATATTACCTACCGCCTGTACGAGGATGACCGCCATGAGATTTTAAACGAGACAGACCGCGATCAGGTCATGGCGGATATTGCGGCCTGGCTGAACGTGCATGTGGAACTGTAATCTTGCCGGACAGGTTTCTTAAATTTATATAAATAAAACTACTGGAGGGAAAACGCCGGTTGTTTTTAGGGAAAGTTCGTAGTAAAATAGAGACTTGTTTTGGAAGGAGGATTTCACATGAAAAAGAATGGAATGAGAGTTACCAGTTTATTTCTGGCTGCGGTGATGCTTGCATCGGCGCCTGTGACGGCATCCGCGGCGGATACATCAGCGAATGTAGAGGGAGAGGTTGTCGTAGACCAGACAAGTCAGGATCAGACTTCAGCAGAGTCGCAGAATCAGGCAGGGCAGGATCAGACTTCGGCAGAGGCGCAGGATCAGTCACAGGCTTCGGCAGCGGAGGACGCTGCCACGGGAGCAAACAGTGATAACGTGACAATCCAGGCGGATGATAAGCCATATCTTGCGCTGGGAGCGGATCTGACGGATGCCCAGAAGAATACGGTGCTTTCCCTGATGGGGATTGATCCGGCGAACCTTGGCAATTATGATGTGGTCTACACAACGAATGCAGAGGAGCATCAGTATCTGGATTCCTATATCAGTTCCTCACAGATCGGAAGCAAGTCATGGTCTTCCGTTGTGATCGTAAAACGCGATAAGGGAAACGGATTAAATATTTCAACCAGGAATATCAATTACTGTACAGTTGGCATGTACAAAAATGCGTTGACAACGGCGGGTATTACCGATGCGGATATCATCGTTGCAGGACCGCAGGAGATCTCCGGTACGGCGGCGCTTGTCGGCGTATTCAAGGCATACCAGGAGATGACAGGTGAGACGATCAATGCGGATATCATCGACGCATCCTTAAATGAGCTCGTGGTTACCGGGCAGTTAGAACAGTCGATTGCCGGACTTTCCGATGAGGAAGTGGAAGAGTTTATCGCTTACATCAAGTCGGTCATTGCACAGAATGATCTGAAAGATGAGGCGAGCATCAACCAGGCAATTGATGATGCCTGCAGCAAATATAATGTGACACTGTCAGATTCCGAGCGTCAGCAGATCGTGGATCTGCTCTTAAAGATTACATCCCTGGGAATCAATCTTGACAGCCTTGTGGATTATGCGGAGTCACTGTACCATTCCTTTAAGGACGGCGGAGGAGACAGCAGCGTGCTCTCGAGCGTAGGCACATTTTTCTCAAATGTATTCAGCTCGATCGCGGACTTCTTTAAGGGATTGTTTTCGTAAACGGAGGAGAGGAAGGAATCTATGGTAGACAGAAAGAGACGGCTGGATTGCGCGAACGGAATCCGGAAAGCAGACATTGTATTAAAGCACGGCAAAGTATTGAATGTATTCACGGAGGAGATTCTGGAAGCGGATGTGGCAATCTGCGGCGATACGATCGTGGGAGTCGGTTCCTACGAGGGTGAGCGGGAGATCGACTGTACCGGAAAATATCTGGTACCGGGATTTCTGGATGCCCATATGCATATTGAATCCAGTATGGTATCTCCGGGCGAATTGTCCAAGGTGCTGGTGCAGGCGGGAACGACGACCATTGTTGCGGATCCGCACGAGATTGTCAATGTGTGCGGTGTGAAGGGAATGGATTATTTTCTGAAATGTGCGGGCAAGGCGCTGGTACATATTTTCTTCATGATTCCGTCCTCTGTTCCGGCAACCGATGTGGAGACAAACGGATGCGGGGAGTTTCTGGCGTCCGATATGATGAAGTATGTGGATGATGCGAGAGTGCTGGGACTTGGGGAGACCATGCGTTTTGTGGAGTGTTACCAGGGCGAGCGCCGGATGTCGGATAAGCTGGAACTTTTTGCAAAGAAGCACATCGACGGACATGCGCCGGGCATTACAGGAAAGGCGGTACAGGCGTACCGTCTGGCTGGCGTGGAGAATGATCATGAGTGTGCGAACTCCGAGGAAGTGCTCGACAAGCTGCGCGCCGGTTTTCACATCTATATCCGTGAGGGAAGCGGTGCCAAGAATCTTGAAACGTTAATCCGCACGCTTTTAGATGCCAATGTGGCGCTCGACCAGTGCGCATTCTGCACCGACGATAAGCATATCGAGGAAATCCGCAAGGAAGGACATATCAGCACCTGTATCCGCAAGGCGATTGCACTTGGGGTTCCGGTGGCAAAGGCCTACAAGATGGGAAGCTACCAGCCGGCAATGTTTTACGGGCTCAAGGGATACGGTGCCATCGGAGCCGGATATCACGCCGACATTGTGTTCCTCGATAATCTGGAGGAGGTGCGTCCGACCGATGTGATGAAGGACGGTAGGATCCTGGGAGAGGAAGACTATAAGAAAGATTATTGGGTTCCAGTGCCGGAGGAACTGCTTCACACGGTTCATGTCGGGGAGCTTTCCAGAGAGCGGATTCAGCTTGCATGCAACGGAAAGACCGATGTGATACAGATGAATGCGCATCAGATCGTGACGACGCATCTGGTGGAAGAAGTGCCGACAGAAAACGGATATTTTGTCCCGAATGAAGTATACAATAAGATCTGTGTGGTGGAACGCCACGGCAAGACCGGAGAGATCGGTGTGGCACCGCTCAAGGGCTTTGGCGTAAAAGGCGGTGCCGTAGCGACGTCCGTTGCGCACGATTCCCACAATTTGATTGTGGCGGGAGACAATGACGATGACATTCTGCTTGCCATCCGGACTGTGGAGGAGCGGCAGGGCGGCTATGCGATCGTGTCCGGCGGAAAGGTAATCGATGTACTGCCGCTGCCGATCGCGGGTCTTATGAGCGACAGACGGTATGAGGAAGTCACGGAAAAGCTCTCTGCCATGCAGAAGGAGACGAGAGAACTTGGTATCTCAGAGAATGTAGATCCGTTTGTTACCCTTTCTTTTATGGCGCTTACGGTAATCCCGGAGATCCGTGTCACGGAGCGCGGTGTTTATTTATTCTGATGAACAGATTATGAAGGAGATTTATGCAGGAAAAGATTCAAATTATCAGCGACGGGTCGTTAGACCTTTCAAGAGAGCTCACAAGAGAGCGCGATATTCTGGTGGTGCCTTTCTATGTATCTTTTGATGGAGAAACTTATCTGAAAGAGGGGGTGGAACTGGATATCCGCGAGTTCTATCAGAGAATGGTGGATCATCCGGATGTATTTCCGAAGACGTCGATGCCGTCGGTGGATGATTATTATCAGGTTTTTCTCCCGCTCGCAAAGCAGGATGTTCCGATGATCTGTATCTGTATCACGACGAAGTTCAGCGGCTCCATGCAGTCGGCGACGACTGCCAGAGATATGATTTTAGAGGAATATCCAAAGGCGCGCATCACAGTCATTGACGCAGAGATCAACACGGTGCTGCAGGGCTTGTATGTACTTGAGGCATGCCGGCTGCGCGACCTCGGCTGGGAGTATGACCGCATGGTGGAGAGGCTCCTTGCCATAAGGGAGAGCGGCAGAATCTTCTTTACGATCGGCAACATTGATTACTTAAAGCATGGCGGAAGAATCGGAAAAGTGATGGGAATTGCGGGAAGCGCGTTGAAAATTAAGCCGCTCATCACACTGAAGGAGGGCGAGATTTTTGCCTCCGGCATTGCGCGGAGCCGGGAAAAATCCATGCAGAAAGTAATTGAGATGCTCAAGGCTTATCTGGACGAACGCACCGCAAAGCCGGGCGAATACAGTTTTGCCATCGGCTATGGCTATGATTATGAGGAAGCCTGTCATTTTCGTGAGATGTTAAAAGATCTCGTGAGGGAGCGCCTGGGGATCGATGAGATTGAGATTTACCAGATCGGCGCAACGATCGGCGTTCATACCGGACCGTATCCGATCGGCGTGGGGATTATCAAACGCGCGGACTGGGAAGCGTAGGGCAGACAGAAGCCGGAGATAAAGCGAATCAAAAATGTAAATCGTACATGTTGTGTAAGCGTTACACATGCATGTACGATTTTTTGATTTATAGGAGAATCCTGTTTGCGGGATTCTTTTTTCTCTTTTAGAAAATGGATGTATCATTTTTGAATAATAATATTGACAATACTATATTATATGATATATAGTATTGATAACAAAATAATATTATAAACATATAAGTAATATCAGACAGAACAGGAAAGGAGCCGGTAATATGGTGTTCAATACAGGTGCAGCCCTGCTGGATGCGATTGTTCTGGCGGTCGTCTCCAAGGAGGAGGAAGGCACATATGGATATAAGATCACGCAGGATGTGAGAGTGGCGATTGAGGTTTCGGAATCCACACTTTATCCGGTATTGCGTAGACTTCAGAAAGATGGATGCCTTATGGTGTATGACAGAGAATGTGGAGGTCGCAACAGGCGCTACTACAGGATTACGGATGAGGGAAGAAAGAAGCTGGACGATTATCGCAGAGAATGGGATGACTATTCTTCGAAAATATCAGAGTTATTTTCCGAGGAGGGAGTTTGAAGATGAATAAAGATGAATTTTTAAGGCAGCTGGAAGTGTTGTTGTCCGGGATTTCACAGGAGGAAAGAACGGAGGCGCTTGCATTCTACCGCAGCTATTTTGAGGACGCCGGAGAGGCGAATGAGGCAAAGATTTTAGAAGAACTGGAATCACCGCAGAAAGTGGCGGACAGCATTATCAAAGATCTGGGTGTGCAGCCTGGGGAAGCGTATTCTTCCGGCGCGCAGGGAGCATCGGCAGGAGCAGAGTGGAATCCGGCAGTGCAGAGCGCACCGGAGGGAGCAGCAACAGGAGCAGAGTGGAATCCGGCAGTGCAGGGGGCAGCGCAGAACGCATCGAAGGGAGTACCACAGGGAGCAGCGCAGAATGCAGCGAAGGGAGTACCACAGGGAGCAGCGCAGAATGCAGCGTATTCTGCGCCGGAGAAGGATGGAATGCCGGGATGGGCGATCGTTCTTCTGGTCATCACTTCGCCGGTGTGGCTGGTAATGATTCTGGTCATACTGTCAGCATTGCTCGGCATTGTGGCGGCGCTGTTTGGAATTGCAATAGCGGTTGTGGCAGTCATGGGCGCACTGTTAATCTGCGGTGTGGTGCTCTTTGGTGCAGGAATTGGAACCGCAATTGCAGGAAATCCTGCAATCGGAATCGGGCTTATGGGAGCGGGACTCATTGTGCTGGCAATCGGTATTCTTGCGGTGGTGCTCGTGGTCTGGATTTTCGGAGGATTTCTTCCCTGGGCATTGAAAGGAATCTGGAAGCTTTGCAAAAAGCCATTTAATAAGAGAAAGGAGCGTGCGGCAGCATGAAAAAATTTTCAAAAATCTGCCTGATCATTGTGGGAGTTCTCGGGGGAATGGGATTATTGCTCGGCGGCATCTCCGCTCTGCTTGGCGGCGGTTTTGGAGCAGTCAGACGAATGGCGGAAAGAGGAGAACTGGATGCGGGCAACTGGCATATCCGG
>ERZ832973.2291-NODE-2291-length-10625-cov-12.507285_pt1 | contig 10625 bp, 9 predicted proteins | sample MGYA00519950_ERZ832973 | MGnify/ENA primary metagenome ERZ832973 (study PRJEB31850, sample SAMEA3708734) | human gut metagenome | biome: human gut; feature: human-associated habitat; material: faeces | place: China | collected 2014 ... | reverse complement strand
CTGTTTTTGCGGGAATCCGAAGAAAAGGGCTGACACCAGGACACCAGGCTGGACAAATCCAAGACGTTCACAGAGATGACGTGCATGGATGTTGGAAATAACGCCATCTTCAACGACCTCATTCCAGATCTCGATCATGGAAGTGAGGTCGTTTTTTTGTGTACTTCTGTCTTGTGATATCCATTGCATATTTGCTCATAAGAATGCACAGACCGGCAATCAGACAAAAAATAAAGTTAAGAATATGCAAAAAAACCGAAAAGTCTTTTGAGACCTTTCGGTTTTCATAACAGGGGATGAGAGAATCGAACTCCCGCTAAAAGTTTTGGAGACTTCTGTCATACCATTTGACCAATCCCCTGTATTGTGTCTGTGACACGTCCTATATATTAGCAAATATTTCAGAAGTTGTCAATGACTTTTTTGAAAGAACAGTAAATATTTTTGTATAACAATTCAGAACGGTGCAGATTTCAGTCTCGGTATATAGAAATTTGTTCTAAAAGTACTTTTATCCGGCATGACGTGGAGTGCGATTCTTATAATAAATGTATTTCAGACCTTTTAAGAGCAGCTCGTCATCAAGAATGACATGTTCCAGACAGTGCGGAACGATGAACCGTGCAAGCCCTCCGGTAGCGACTACCGTTGCTTTTTCACCAAGTTCACGGTTGATACGTTGGATCATTCCATCCAGACAGGAAGCATTTCCGTAGATCATACCGCTCTTCATGCAGTCGATGGTGTTGGTTCCGATCAGGCGGCGGGGTTCTTCCACACCGATACGCGGCAGCTGTGAAGTGCGGCTGGTCAGAGAGTCGGTAGAAACACGGATTCCCGGAAGAATCATGCCGCCGATATAATTTTTCTTATTGTCGATCACAGAGATCGTGGTCGCGGTGCCAAGGTCGATCAGGATCAGCGGAACCGGATATTCACTGATGCCGGCCACCGCATTGACAACTAGGTCACTTCCGAGTGTTTTCGGATTATCCATCAGAATATTCAGACCGGTTTTTACACCGGGACCGACGATCAGCACTTCAGCATCGGTAATCTTATGGATCGAATCACGGATCACATTGGTGATCGGCGGGACAACAGAAGAAATGATGGCACCTTCGATTTCCTTTGCATCGATCTGATAAATTTCCAGAACATTTTTAAAGCTGATAGCATATTCCAGAGTTGTATGTGTTGTATTGGTGGAAAGGCGTTCAGTGAAGAGAACTTCGTCCCCACGGATACAGCCGACCACAATGTTTGTATTTCCGATATCAATTGCAAGAATCAAAATATCCTCCATTCTGCGAAGGCACAGAGCGTATGTATTCAGATCGAACGCACGGAAGCTGTGCCTGCGATTTAGTTAGCAGAAGCGTTTGAAAGATTAGGAACAACCTTCAGCAGTGCTTTTGTGATGACAGTGACAAGGATTGCGGCAGCAATCGCTTCGGGGATGCCGGATGCAGTGACCGTACCCATGATCAGGCCGAACACCGCGGTGCGTGCCACATCTTTGGCAGCGGCATACTGTCCGGCAAAGAGCAGATAAATACTGCCCATAACAAATATCGTATTTACCATCGAACCGACAAAACCAGTGATGATAAGGGAAAGATAAGAATTCGCTTTCAGTTTTCGAAATAAGATCCAGAGCCATCCGGAGATCACGCCGATCATAATGCGGCATCCAACCGAGATCCAGATCGCTTTTACCACGCCAACAAGACCGGTTGTACTCAGAAACGGAGAAAAAGCAAACGAAAGAAGTGTTGGAGCGGTTGTATTGCTGATCAGGGAACAGATGCCGAAAATCGCTCCCAAGATTGCACCGGCGGATGGACCCAAAAGAATCGCACCGATGATAACCGGGATGTGTACAGTTGTCGCCTTAATAATCGGAAGCTGGATCATTCCAAGCGGTGTGTTAGCCAGAAGAATGACGATCGCTGCCATAAGTGCAACACTGACCAGGTATCGAGTGTCTTTTTTCATAGTAAAAATCCTCCTGAAAAATATGGATATAAGTAGCCGGGCAAAGGAAAACAGGAACTGTTTTGTGTCCATTTGCTCCTTGGCTCATAAACATCAGTATCATAGCATAGCAAATTTTAAATGACAAGGGAAACAGTGTAATTTTTCCAGGCAGGCTGACAATACATAAAAAGTATGTTATGATAAACAAAAAAAGTTTTATCATTGCATAAATAATTTAGAAAAGAACGTGAGGTTTTGTGATGTTAAAGGGAAAAACGGTAATACTTGGGATAACAGGAAGTATTGCAGCATATAAAATGGCAAATGTGGCAAGTATGTTAAAGAAACTGCATTGTAATGTGGAAGTGATCATGACAAAGAATGCAGTCAATTTTATCAATCCGATCACTTTTGAGACGCTCACCGGAAATAAATGTCTGATTGATACGTTTGACCGGAATTTTCAGTTTCAGGTAGAGCACATTTCACTGGCAAAGAGAGCAGATCTTCTCATGGTCGCACCGGCAAGTGCCAATATAATAGGAAAGCTTGCAAACGGGATTGCGGATGACATGCTGACAACGACGGCACTTGCATGCACCTGTCAGAAGATCATTGCACCGGCGATGAACACCAATATGTACCTCAATCCGATTGTGCAGGACAATATGAAACGTCTTCAGAACTATGGTTTTGAGATGGTGGAGGCGGCGAGCGGACATCTTGCCTGTGGTGATTCCGGAATCGGCAAACTTCCGGAAGAAAAGCTTCTGGTTGAACATATTGTGAGAAGCATTGCACGTGAAAAGGATATGAAAGGGATGAAAGTTCTGGTCAGTGCCGGAGCTACGATGGAAGCGATCGATCCGGTTCGCTATATCACAAATCATTCAACGGGAAAAATGGGATTTGCCCTGGCGAAAGCTGCGATGCTGCGTGGAGCTTCCGTGACGGTTGTAAAAGGGCACACCGAGGCAGAGGAGCCGCATTTTGTAAAGATGGTTCCGGTAAAAAGTGCACAACAGATGTTTGAAGCAGTCAAAGAAGAGGCTGCGGATGCAGATATTGTGATTATGGCTGCAGCAGTAGCAGATTATCGTCCGAGTGAAGTTTATGATCAGAAAGTCAAAAAATCCGATGCTGAGATGAGCATTGCCCTTACCCGCACACAGGACATTTTAAAATATCTTGGGGAAAACAGAACCGCAAAAACATTTTTATGTGGATTTTCCATGGAAACGGAACACGTTGTAAAGAATTCCCGCAAAAAACTGGAAAAGAAAAATCTGGATATGATCGTTGCAAATAATTTAAAAACAGCAGGAGCCGGATTTGGCACAGATACCAACGTGATCACGATCATCACAAAAGACAGTGAGCAGGCATTTGACCTGATGAGCAAGGCACAGGTAGCAGATTGTATTCTGGATGCCATCTGTAAGCAAAAAAATCAGAATCCTTTTTTGACGGATGCTATGGAGTGCAGACTGCACAGCAATTCTGTCAGGTAAATGTCAGCAAAGCTGACCGGAATCGCGTGCCAGGTCTCACGTGCGTTCATGAGCAAGTAGCGAAGCGGATTGTGAATGTCCGCTTTACTATTACGATTAAATAGAAAAAGAGGGAATCAGAATGAAAGAATATGAAACAGTCTGGGAAATTTTTAATGAATGTGCGAATAATCAGATGCGGGATGTCTTTATCGATGAGATCTGCACAGATGATCCGGAAAAGTTTGTGCTGGATAAATTCAAGGGAAAAGAAGTAAGCTGTGAAAAAAGTGTTCTTCCGGATGGGAGCATTGTGTTTGACATTATGACTTCCGGAATTCGACAGAGATATACGTTTACGGAGATTTGAAGTCTATCCATTAGAAATAGTTTCGTGGATTTGTGCAGATGGTAAAGGTACGAAACATTCACTATGGTTTTGGATAGCAGGTTGTAATCCTTGAAAAAATGCGTTATAGTTAGCTGGTAATTCCATTGAGAAGCGATTCTTTATGGTTTTTATATGATGACTGTAAAAACAGTTACGATAAGGATAAATTTGTATGAGGAGGTTTGAAAATGGCTGAGAAACAATGCAGCAGTAGCGGCTGTACCAAAGAAAGCTGCGAGGGATGTCCATCTAAAAATAAACCGACAAGTTTTCAGGTGGCTTCCAATGAATATACAAAGGTGAAACATGTGATCGGCGTTGTCAGCGGAAAAGGCGGCGTCGGTAAATCTATGGTAACGGCATCTCTGGCGAATATGATGGCAGAAAAGGGCTATCGTGTCGGCATTCTGGATGCAGATATCACAGGACCGTCCATTCCGAAAATGTATGGATTAAAGGGTGCAGCAATGGCAAATGATGAAGGTATCTACCCGATGATCACAAAAAACGGGATTAAGGTAATGTCCATCAACCTTCTGCTTCCTACAGAGGATACTCCTGTAATCTGGAGAGGTCCGGTTCTTGCAAATATGGTAAAACAGTTCTGGACAGATGTTATCTGGGGCGACGTAGACTATCTGTTTGTGGATATGCCTCCTGGAACAGGTGATGTTCCGCTTACAGCATTCCAGTCTCTGCCGATCGAAGGAATCGTGATCGTAACATCACCTCAGGATCTGGTTAAGATGATCGTTAAGAAAGCCTTTAATATGGCTGAGATGATGAAGATACCGGTACTTGGAATCGTAGAGAACTACAGCTATGTGAAATGTCCGGACTGTGGAAAAGAGATCAAAGTCTTTGGTGAGAGCCATATTGATGAGATCGCAGCAGAGCTGAAGGTTCCTGTACTTGGAAAAATGCCGATTGATATGGATTATGCAACCAAGGCAGACGGCGGATTCTTTGCAGCAATCGATAATCAGTATATTACTGATGCACTGGCTGTAATGCCGAAATAAGAAAGTTGACCAAATAGTGAAGTGGATTGTGAATATCCGCTGGACTTCAGATTGAAAAACAGAATAGAAAAATAATAAAAAGTTCTCATTCAGTAAGAAACGCGATTATAAAAATTGTTGTTTCAGTACTGAGTGAGGACTTCTTTTATTGTACAAAGGCTTTGCAACTGCAGCATAGAAATTTCATAGTATGGAAATTTTATAGTATGAAAATCCTGTAAAAAATTATCTGTAGTATTTTCGAAGGAAATTTTTTGATGAGTATGATGATCATATGGAAGTAAACATTTCAATAAAGCGTTCAGCAGCCTGAGAGACAGTAAGACTGTCATGCTGGGCAAGTATAAGCTGACGTCCGGGAAGAGGCTCTTTTAACATGAGCGGTGTCAGTTGATCATTTTCTTTTAACATATAATCAGGAACACAGGCAATTCCCAGTCCGATCCGTGCCAGGTCCAGAAGCAGGTCATTACTGTTTAACTCTACTTCAGGAAGAAGCTTGAGATTATGGGCTGTAAATGCTTCCCGCAGATATTCGCTGGTGGTACTTTTTGGGGAAAGCATCAGGATCGGATAGTTCAGAAGCTCCTGCAGTTCGGTCTGAACAGTGTGTACAGGAAAGTAATCTGTATTGGCAACGAATACATCGTGGAATTCTTTTAGCACACGTGTCTGAAAATGACTGCCAAGTCTGGAATTGGGACAGTTGCATACAATCAGATCTGCCTGACCCTTTTCCAGAAGCTCTGCACAGCCGATGGAGGTACTGTTTGTGACTTTAATGCGGACATCAGGATAGGTCTGATGGAATTTCTGCAGATAATCAATGAGAAAATACCGGCAGATCGTATCGCTGGCAGCAATACGCAGCTGGCCTTTCAGCAGATTGTCTCCGGACAGGAGAGATTCTCCCTCATCCAGAAGCTGGAGCGCCGGTTTTACATGCTGGAGCAGAAGTTCTCCTTCAGGAGTTAACAATACTTTCTTGGTACTGCGGATAAAAAGAGGATGATTTAGCTTCTTTTCCAGAGTTTTAATGGACTGGCTGACTGCTGACTGGGAGATAAAAAGCTGTCGGGAGGCCTCTGAGAAGCTGAGGGTGGTGGCAACATAGTAGAATACTTTGTATAGTTCAAGATTAATATCCATAGAAATAAATCCTTTCATAAAATAATGTGATGATACAAATTGTCGGCAGCAATGGAATTTTAGAGCATTTTTCAAACATGCTTTAGCTTGTATGTCTCTGGATTTTGGCATATTCATTCCAAAACATTTCACGGATAGCGATTAATTAGTTGTATTAATAAAAAATATAAGATATATTAATTTTACTAATGATATTTCCTATGATACTATAAAGGAAGCAATAGTTCAAGCAGCAGACTCACTGGAGTCGGGTTGCAAGATGCTTTAAAAGCATTTTTTCAACAATGCATACATAAGAAAGGAGTTTCTATGAGTAACGTAAGACGTGTCTATGTAGAAAAGAAACCGGCCTTCGCTGTACAGGCAAAGGAATTAAAACATGAGGTCAGCAGCTATCTGGGAATTAAATCCGTAACAGCAGTACGTGTGCTGATCCGCTATGATGTAGAGAATATTTCTGATGAAGTTTTTGATAAAGCATGCAAAACTGTTTTTGCAGAGCCACCTGTAGACGATTTATATCTGGAGAATTTTGAGGCAGCAGAAGGCTCCCGCGTTTTCTCTGTAGAATTTTTACCGGGACAGTTTGACCAGAGAGCAGATTCTGCTGTTCAGTGTGTACAGTTCCTGGATGAGAATGCACAGCCTATCATTCGTTCCGCAACTACTTATGTAATTGAAGGAACTATCACAGATGAAGAATTTGATGCTATCAAGCATCACTGCATCAACCCTGTAGATTCCCGTGAGACAGGTCTGCAGAAACCGGAAACACTGGTAACTGTTTTCCCGGAACCGGAAGATGTAAAAATCTTTGACGGATTTAAGGAAATGCCGGAAGCAGAATTAAAGGAACTTTATGCTTCTTTAAATCTTGCCATGACATTTAAGGATTTCCAGCATATCCAGCATTATTTCAAAGAAGAAGAGAAACGTGACCCGTCCATGACAGAAATCCGTGTACTTGATACATACTGGTCTGATCATTGCCGTCACACAACCTTCTCCACAGAACTGACAGATGTAAAATTTGACGAAGGTGATTACAAAGCACCGATCGTAGATACTTACAAGAAATATCTTGCTGACAGAGAAGAACTTTACAAAGGCCGTAAGGACAAATTTGTCTGCCTGATGGACCTGGCTCTGATGGCTATGAAGAAACTGAAAGCAGAAGGAAAGCTTGCTGATCAGGAAGAATCTGATGAGATCAATGCCTGCAGTATTGTAGTTCCTGTAGATGTTGACGGTAAAGAAGAGGAATGGCTGATCAACTTCAAGAATGAGACACATAACCATCCTACTGAGATCGAGCCATTCGGTGGTGCAGCTACCTGCCTTGGCGGTGCGATCCGCGACCCGCTTTCAGGACGTACCTATGTATATCAGGCAATGCGTGTAACTGGTGCGGCAGATCCTACTGTTTCTGTAAAAGAAACTCTCAAGGGTAAACTTCCGCAGAAGAAACTGGTAAGAAGCGCAGCTCATGGCTACAGCTCCTATGGAAACCAGATTGGTCTTGCAACAGGTTATGTAAAAGAAGTTTACCATCCTAACTATGTAGCGAAACGTATGGAGATCGGTGCTGTTATGGGTGCTGCTCCCAGACGTGCGGTTATCCGTGAGAATTCTGATCCGGGAGATATCATTATCTTACTTGGAGGACGTACAGGACGTGACGGTATCGGTGGTGCTACAGGTTCTTCCAAGGTTCATACAGAAGCTTCTATTGAAGTGTGCGGTGCTGAGGTACAGAAAGGTAATGCTCCTACTGAGCGTAAGATCCAGCGTATGTTCCGCCGTGAAGAAGTCAGCCATATTATCAAGAAATGTAATGACTTTGGTGCAGGCGGTGTTTCCGTTGCTATCGGTGAGCTGGCAGCAGGTCTTAGAGTAGACCTTGACAAGGTTCCGAAGAAATATGCAGGTCTTGACGGAACTGAGATCGCAATCTCCGAATCTCAGGAACGTATGGCTGTAGTAGTTGACCCGAAAGATGTAGATACTTTCCTTGGCTATGCAAATGAAGAGAACCTGGAGGCAATTCCTGTTGCAGTTGTAACAGAGGATCCTCGTCTGGTACTTGTATGGAGAGGAAAAGAAATCGTAAATATTTCCCGTGCATTCCTTGACACTAACGGTGCACATCAGGAGACAACTGTAGAAGTAGAAATCCCTAACAAAGAAGGCAATCTCTTTGAAGAGCGCCCGGATGTAGCTGATGTAAAAGCTAAATGGATGGAAACTCTGGCAGACTTAAATGTATGCTCTCAGAAGGGACTTGTGGAAATGTTCGATGGTTCTATCGGAGCAGGCAGTGTATTTATGCCATACGGTGGTAAATATCAGCTCACAGAGACTCAGTCCATGGTAGCAAAGGTTCCGGTACAGAATGGTAAAACAGATACTGTAACCATGATGAGCTATGGCTTTGATCCGTATTTATCTTCCTGGAGCCCATATCACGGAGCTGCTTATGCAGTGACAGAGTCCGTTGCAAGAATCGTGGCTACAGGTGGTGACTATAAGAAAATCCGTTTCACATTCCAGGAATACTTCCGTCGTATGACAGAAGATCCTAAGAGATGGAGCCAGCCTTTCGCAGCACTTCTCGGTGCTTATGCAGCACAGATGGGATTCGGACTTCCATCCATCGGTGGTAAGGACAGTATGTCCGGTACATTCAATGATATTGATGTACCTCCGACACTGGTATCTTTCGCAGTTGACGTTGCGAAGATCCAGGATGTGATTACACCGGAATTAAAGAAAGCAGGAAACAAACTGGTATGGCTTCGTGCACCGAAGGATCAGTATGATCTGCCGGATTATGCAGGAATCATGGATCAGTATGAAAAACTTCATAAAGATATGCAGGACGGCAAAGTTGTTTCTGCTTATGCACTTGACCGCCATGGTATTGCAGCTGCAGTTGCAAAGATGGCATTTGGTAATGGCATGGGCGTGAAGATCGAACATAACCTTGATCCTAGAGATTTCTTTGCACCTGGATTTGGCGATATTATCCTGGAAGTTCCGGATGGTAAAGTTGGTGAGCTTTCCATCACATATACAGTGATCGGTGAAGTAACTGCTGACGGTAACTTCTCATATGGAAATACAGTGATCACTGTAGATGAAGCTGAAAACGCATGGAAAGGTACTCTGGAAAAAGTATTTAAGACAGTTTCTTCTGAGAATGACAAAGAGGCAGCTGACAGAGATGAGAAGCTTTATCGTGCAGACAACATTTATGTATGCAAGAACAAGGTTGCGAAACCTCGTGTATTTATTCCTGTATTCCCTGGAACAAACTGCGAGTATGACAGTACACGTGCATTTGAGCGTGCAGGTGCAGAGGTGGATGTAAAAGTATTCAAGAACCTGACTGCTGAAGATATCCATGATTCTGTAGAGCTCTTTGAGAAAGCAATCGATCAGGCACAGATCATCATGTTCCCGGGCGGATTCTCCGCAGGTGACGAACCGGATGGTTCCGCGAAATTCTTTGCAACTGCATTCCAGAATGCGAAGATCAAAGAAGCTGTTATGAAGCTGATCAATGAGAGAGACGGTCTGGCACTTGGTATTTGTAATGGTTTCCAGGCGCTGATCAAACTTGGTCTTGTACCGTATGGCGAAATCTGCGGACAGAAGGCAGATTCTCCGACACTGACATTCAATACCATTGGACGTCATATTTCCAAGATGGTTTATACAAAAGTTGTAAGTAATAAATCTCCATGGCTGCAGAAAGCACAGCTTGGTGGTGTTTACTGTAACCCGGCTTCACATGGTGAGGGTCGTTTTGTTGCAAATGACGAGTGGCTTGAGAAACTGTTTGCAAATGGACAGGTTGCAACTCAGTATGTGACTCCGGACGGACAGCTTAGCGTTGATGAAGAATGGAATGTCAATGGTTCTTATATGAACATTGAAGGTATTACCAGCCCGGATGGACGTATCCTTGGTAAGATGGCACATAGCGAACGCCGCGGGGACGGAGTTGCCATTAATATCTATGGAGAGCAGGATATTAAAATATTCGAGTCTGGTGTGGAATATTTTAAGTAAAATAGGGGAAAACTTTCCAGACGGAAGGTTCCCAGAGGAAGGACAGAAAGCGCTGTCCCTCCTCTGGACTCCACCCTTGCGCTTTCTTTTTAGGAGCGCCGGGATTGTGGTGTGGAGGAGTGTATTAACTTTGCGTATTCGCCTGGTTGGGTAGCGCCCTTTTTTGAGTGTGAAGGTCGCCACTCAAGTTTGACACCAAAACTAACGGGAAGCCAGTAAAATCAAGGCTTCCCGTATTTTGTCTGCATGTGGTATATTCGTCCGATTTAGACATGAGAAAAATTTTTTTAATATTTTAGCAATCTGCGCATCTGCTCTTGGGTACGGTATTTATGGTTTAATTCCAGATTGAAAACATGTCCGATTTCTGTTGGAAGACTTTTAGGTGTTATTAGTGCCAGAAATAGGTAATGGGAAGTTATTTAGAGTAAAATAAAAATTGTAAAAAGTAAAAAAGAAAGGATAAAAAATGAGAAAAAAGATTCTGAAAGTGTTTTTTGTGATATTGACAGGTATCAC
>ERZ832973.2279-NODE-2279-length-10703-cov-10.877254_pt1 | contig 10703 bp, 5 predicted proteins | sample MGYA00519950_ERZ832973 | MGnify/ENA primary metagenome ERZ832973 (study PRJEB31850, sample SAMEA3708734) | human gut metagenome | biome: human gut; feature: human-associated habitat; material: faeces | place: China | collected 2014 ... | reverse complement strand
TGAAGTAGGAATGAAACATAGAAGTTTATAATTTTTTATAAGTTTTCAGTAACGGTGTCATTAATCTATATGAAGGGATTTGAGAGAGATACGATCATGTATGAAAAAGGTCAGGAAGCTGAACGCAAAAATACAGAAAGGGAACGTCAGAGAGCGGATTTTGCTGAAAAAGAAAAAATAAAGGCCCAAAAAGAGACAACAGAAGCACTTAAAAGAGTAGCTGAACTGGAGAAGATTTTGCAATGTAAAACTACGGAGGGTAAATAAGATTATCTTAAGATAGCCACAGACTGGCACCCATCCAGCCTGTGGCTTTTTCACCCACTATTTTTGAGTTGACTTTTTGGCACATTGCGCATATACTAACAGTAGCTAAGGAATGTGGTGAGATTCCTTGAAGCAAAACAAAAGCCCTCAGAGTGCCAGCTCTGGGGGCTTTCTTGCTCGTTACGGTGAGCTATTCCGTTTAGACTGTTGCTGTCTATCGTCTGCTGTCCAGCCATTTGCATATGTAGTAGCTAACTACGCCTGCTATAACAGAGACAAGAAATGTGGTGAGAATTTCTTCCATGGAGTCCACCTCTTTTCTGCTGGAGGTTCGACAGCTTTTTGAGTATAACATGTTTTAGAACAAATTGGAATAGTAAAACCTGGCATGAGTTAACTGATAGAGGCAGTTAGGGGGGAACCTTCTGCCGGGACTGGTATTAATACTGAACAGGTCTGGCGGGGTCGCACCCCTGTCGGGAAAATAAAGAAACAAAATATGTTTTAAAAGTCCTCTAAAGAAAGTATAAAAATCTAATCAGGTCACAGACTGGAGTCCGCCCAGTCTATGACTTTCTGTTATTTTACAAAAAAACAATTTGTTTTCCGGCGTTTTCTGCGCCATATGAAATTATGACAATTTATTTGGATATTGCTCTCTTATTTTTGGCACATTATTATTGTACAAGATGGAGTGTAGTGCTATAATGTGAATATGTGAAGATTGTGTGAACTCATGCAGAGAATCTGTTACAGACACAGTCGACACATATAAAATATATTTACCCGAAACTGGCTAAATAAGAATATTCTAGGAGGAAACGCTATGAAGAAAAAAATATTAGCAGTACTGATAACTGCAGCTATGCTGGGGACATCTGTCGCACCGATAACAGCAGCGGAATTCAGTAGCGGAGAAGAAACAGCAGCGGTGCAGGAGAATGATGTTGCGGGTTTGGAAGAAGAGTTTTCATCAGGAGCTGGTGCTGGTTATAATTATGACGATGATGAAGATTACGATGATGAAGATTACGATGATGATTATGACGGAGATTACGACGATGATGAAGATATGGAGTCTGCAGTTCAGAGTATTAAGATTGTAAAAGGTCCTGATGTAGATACATATTATTATGGACTGGAAATACAAGAAGCAGATTCTCTGGATTGCGATGGTCTTACAGCAGAGATTACTTATAAGGATGGATCAACCAGCACACTTACATTTGGCTATATAGATGAGGAAGTATTTGATGAATGGGATAATGAATTTGTATGTCTTCTGGAAGAAAATGATGATTCATTTGGAATAGGAACCTATCATTTTTATGTAAAACAAGAGTACGGAGACGAAATTAGAAGTGATAGTTGCCCTGTATATGTAGTAAGTCCGGAGAATCTGCCGGAACTTAACCAGAATACATCCGGATCAGCCATTACTACTGTGCAGACAAGGAGTAACAGTGTTCTGGCAAAATTTGTTCCACAAAAGTCTGGTGTATGTGCTTTGACATTTATCAATGCGTATGGAGAAAAAATAGAGCCGGATCTTTATGATAAAAATTTTAATATGATAAATCATAGTGGACTGAGTTATGCAGTTAATAGAGGAGAAACTTATTACATTATTGGATATGTAGGAGGCGAAAGCACTCAGGTTACTGTGGAATACTATGCAGGAATCGAATCTATCAAAGTTGTGAAAGAACCGACTGTAAAGTATGCTTATAAAGGCTTCATCAGATTTGATGGATTTTATTTGAGAAATGGTGAAATTGAAATCACATATTCAGATGGAACCTCAGAAATTGTTTCTACAAATCGTTTGGAGTGTAAAACGAAATACGGACAAATGTTCACACCAAAATATATTGAATCATCAGATGGATTGGGTGACATGACATACTCTCTGAGTTCGGAACTGGGAGTGATTTTTAAAGGTGTAGAGCTTAGACCTAGGGAGGATATGCCGACAATTAATGGAACCGGAAGTAAAACGGTTGATACTCTTGGCAGTGGAAGCACATGGTTACATCTTAAAACAGGTAAAAACAAAGCATACAAAATTGAAAGTTCCGGAAACTATGGATTAGCAATTTATAAGGATTATGGTACTGAATTTTATCAGGAAGCTCCTGGATGTGCAGATCTTCCAAGCAAGGCAACGGTTGTATTAGAACCAGATTCAGACTATTATATTACAGTAGGTCCTGGAGTAAGTGCTAAGGACGATCGTGTTACTTATACTGTTTCAACTTCAAAATATGATATTAGTAAATGTAATATAGACTTGAAATCTTCCTATACCTATACAGGAAAGGCATTAAAACCAGCTGTAAAAATCAATTATGGATATACAGATAGAAATATTAAATTAAAAGCTGGTCGTGATTATACTGTTACATACACTAACAATAAAAATGTTGGAACTGCAAAAGTAAAGATAATCGGCAAGGGAGAATTTGCAGGCTCTGTTACTAAGACCTTTAAGATTACATTGGGAAAACCGGCTCTTAAAACAGTATCGAAAACCGGTTCTGCAGCAATCAAAGTTTCCTGGAATAAAGTAAACGGTGCAGCTGGGTATGAAGTTTACAGGTATACGGGTTCCAAATGGACTAAAATTGCAACAACAAAAGCTACTTCCTATACAGATAAGAAGGTGAAAAAAGGAACTACTTATAAGTACAAGATCCGTGCATATGCAAAAGCAAATAAAAAAACAGTATACAGTGCTTATTCCGTAGAGAAATCAGTTAAAAGATAAATCTCTAAAAAGAATAAATATCTATTTAAGCCACAGACTGGCACCCATTCAGTCTGTGGCTTTCTTCATTCCCTGGTTGACACATTTTTCCAATAAAGTCACAGACTGGATTCCACCTAGCCTGCGGTTTTCTATCTGACCGGTTGGGGGCGCACCCTCTGTCGGGAAAATAAAGAAACGAAATTTGTTTTAAAAGTTATCCAAAGAAAGTATAAAATCTAACTAAGTCACAGACTGGAACTCACTCAGCCTGTGGCTTTTTTGCGGAATGTCAGCTCCAGGGGCTTGCTCGTTGCGGTGAGCTATTCTGTTCAGTCAAGTCTAATCTTGCTTACAGTTGACTGTAATCGCATTTTTGTAATATACGGTCAAGTCTAAACCTGTTTATAGATGACTTGCAATTGTATTTCTATTATTTTAAGTCAATCATAATTACAAATGTAGTTGACTGCGATTGCACTTTTATTATATAAGGTCAAGCTGAAGCATGTTTATAAGGCAGTTGGAGTCAGAACCGGTTGGGAGCACGCCTCAAGGACTGTTTTTGAGGTGCTCCCTTTATGAAATTAAGAAATCAAGAAAAAATATTATTGTTGTACTGCATGATGAGTAAGTGGTATAATAATACAAGTTTATATTGCAGAAAAAAGCTGTTGTTCGTGAGAGGCTGGGAATAATGATTGAGTGGAAACAAATGACGATGCAGGAAGCAGAGAATAAAATGGAGGTGCTTCGGGAGATTTTTGATGTAGTTCGTCTCCTGAAAGGGAGTGATCTGCAGGCTGCCGGAATGGAAAGTAAGCTTGCAGGAAGAGAAAATCTTTGCCAGTGTTATGCTTTCTGGAATAAAGATAAAAGATGTGAGAATTGCATTTCCCTTAAAGCACTGGAGGAGAAGAAACAGACATCCAAAATTGAATTTCTCGATTCTGATATGTATCAGGTATTTGCAAGGTATCTGGAGATTGACAGTGAGCCCTATGTAATGGAAATGCTGAAAAAGCTGGACGAAAACACACTGACTGATGAGGAAGGATATGAAAAACTGACGGAAAAGCTGACTGTATATAGCGAAAAGCTGTATAAGGATGTGCTGACAGGGGCGTATAACCGCAGATATTTTGAGGAAAAAGTCAAAAATATGTCTTTGAATGCCGGAGTTGCAGTTATCGATCTGGATGATTTCAAATTGTTCAATGACACTTATGGTCATGATGGAGGAGACCTGGTACTGACAACCGTAGTGAATGTAATTCGGCATTATATCCGTCGTACGGATATTCTGGTGCGCTATGGAGGAGATGAATTTCTGCTGATCCTGCCCGGAATTGAGAAGGAAGTCTTTTCACAGAAGCTCCGTATGATCCAGGAGAAGATCCATGCGACGCATATTCCGGGTTTTAATCGTCTGAAGCTTTCAGTGAGCATTGGTGGAGCTATGTTTACCCATGGCAGATTGGAGGAAGCAATCACCAAAGCAGACAGACTTATGTATATGGCCAAGGGACATAAAAATATAGTAGTGACCCGGTGGGAGCAGAAGCAAAATACAGACAAGATGGAAAAAAGGAACCTACCTCAGCTTCTGGTTGTTGATGATTCTGAAATGAACCGAGAGATACTTAAGGAAATTCTGGGAAAAGAATACCGGATATTGGAGGCCTGTGACGGGGAAGAGGCTCTGAAGATGTTAGAGCAGTATGGAACTGAAATCTCATTGGTCCTGTTAGATATTATTATGCCCAAAATGGATGGATTTGAAGTACTCGCCTATATGAACAGAGATAAATGGATCGAGGATATACCGGTGATCATGATTTCCAGTGAAGGATCAGAGAGTTATATCCGCCGTGCCTACGAACTGGGGGCTTCAGATTATATAAGCAGACCATTTGATGCTAAGGTGGTATATCAGCGGGTTATCAATATGATCAAGCTTTATGCCAAGCAAAGGCGTCTGATCCATCTGGTGACAGATCAGATTTATGAAAAAGAGAAAAACAACCGTATGATGACCGGGATTCTCAGTCAGATTGTAGAGTTCCGAAATGGTGAAAGCGGGCTTCATGTATTGCATATTAATATTCTGACTCAGCTTTTGCTGGAGAAATTGATGCGAAAATCAGAGAATTACGATCTTTCCTGGTCTCAGCAGCATATGATCGCCACAGCTTCCGCACTTCATGATATCGGTAAGATTGGAATTGACGAAAAAATTCTGAATAAACCCGGAAAGCTTACAAAGGAAGAATTTGAAGCCATGAAGCAGCACACGATCATAGGTGCCCGGATGCTTGACAGGCTGGAAATGTATCATGATGAAGAGATGATGAAATATGCCTATGAAATATGCCGCTGGCATCATGAACGTTATGATGGAAAAGGATATCCGGATGGCCTGAAGGGAGAAGAAATCCCTATATCTGCCCAGGTGGTATCACTGGCAGATGTGTATGATGCCCTGGTAAGTGACCGGGTATATAAGAAAGCATATTCTCATGAGAAGGCAATGGAAATGATCCTGAATGGAGAATGCGGAATGTTTAATCCTCTTCTTTTGGAATGTCTGGTGGAAATTCAGGATAAAGTGTGCAAGGAACTTGGTATTAAAGGTGTGAATGAATGTCTGGAATATCTGGAAGAGAGAAACAGATAAAATCCCCCTGAAAAGAGCTTAAACTCAGCGATGAATGGGTGTACATTTCTGTAGATCTGAATGGATTAAAATGGGAAGACAGAGTGATCCAGTTGAACGTGCAGCCTGCGGCAGTGGGAAATCAATAAATTTCAGAAGGATGCAGAGAATGTTGCGGCCTTGAAAAATAATAAATGGTCATTACAGAGATTGATTCATGAAATGCAAAAATATTTTGTAAAAAATTTTCCTGAGTATCTTGACAGGGAATAAATAATCCTTTATAGTATAGCACAGATTTGGTGTGTTACTGGACAGGCAGGCATTAACCGGTCATAAATGTTATTTTTTAATGTTTATGGGGGTTAGTGCCTTTTTTTGATGTATTTTATGTGGTAAAACGCGGAATAATCATATGTCAGAAGGTTTTAATCTCCCGGAAACAAGACGGTTTATTCGCACGAATAAGGAAAAGGAGACAAAAGAACATGAAAGACAAGATTTTTGGAGTTTTGCAGCGTGTGGGAAGATCCTTTATGCTTCCGATCGCAATTCTCCCTGTTGCAGGTTTGCTGCTTGGTATCGGCAGTTCCTTTACAAATGAAACAACTATCGCTACCTATGGATTGCAGAAGATTCTGGGAAGTGGAACATTACTTAATTCTCTTCTGATCATTATGAACAAGGTTGGAAGTGCTGTATTTGACAATCTGCCGCTGATCTTTGCTGTTGGTGTTGCCATTGGTATGGCAAAGAAAGAGAAAGAGGTTGCTGCTCTTTCTGCGCTGATTGCATATTTCGTTATGAATGTGGCTGTCAGTGCCATGCTTCTTATCAACAATGAAATCACAGCAGACGGTCAGATAGCAGCAGATGTACTGGAAGGAACCATTACTTCTGTATGCGGGATCCAGTCTCTGCAGATGGGTGTATTCGGCGGTATTATCGTAGGTCTTGGTGTTGCGGCACTTCATAACCGTTTCCACAAAATTGTGCTTCCGAATGCGCTGTCATTCTTTGGCGGCTCAAGATTTATACCGATCATTTCTACAATCGTATATATGTTTGTGGGAATCCTGATGTATTTTGTATGGCCAGCAGTTCAGAACGGTATTTATGCTCTGGGCGGTCTGGTAACAGGCAGTGGATATCTGGGAACTCTGATTTTTGGTATTATTAAACGAGCACTGATCCCCTTTGGGCTGCATCATGTATTTTATATGCCATTCTGGCAGACAGCAGTGGGCGGAACTATGGAAGTTGCAGGACAGGTGGTGCAGGGCGGACAGAATATCTTCTTTGCGCAGCTTGCTGATTCTGCAAATATAGCACATTTCAGTGCGGATGCAACCAGATATTTCTCTGGTGAGTTTATCTTTATGATTTTTGGTCTTCCGGGAGCAGCGCTGGCTATGTATCGCTGTGCAAAACCTGAGAAGAAAAAAGCGGCAGGCGGACTTCTTCTTTCCGCAGCGCTGGCATGTATGTTTACTGGTATCACTGAACCGCTGGAATTCTCATTCCTGTTTGTAGCTCCGGCATTGTTCGTAGTTCAGGTGATCCTGGCAGGTGCGGCTTATATGATCGCACATATGCTGAATATTGCAGTAGGACTTACTTTCTCAGGCGGTTTCCTTGACCTGTTCCTCTTTGGTATCCTGCAGGGAAATGCAAAAACAAGCTGGCTGAGGATCATTCCGGTTGGTATTATTTACTTTATCCTGTATTATGTAATCTTTACATTTATGATCAGGAAATTTAATTTCAAGACTCCTGGACGTGAAGATGATGATACAGAGACAAAGCTTTATACAAAAGCTGATGTAAATGCAAGAAAAGAAGCCGGAAAGACAGCCGGTGCAGCTGCAGCAACCTCCGGTGATCCGGTAAGTGAACTGATCACCAGAGGCCTTGGCGGAAAGAAAAATATCGTAGATGTTGACTGTTGTGCGACAAGACTTCGTATCACAGTTGCAGAGCCTGAGAGAGTTCGTGATGAACTTCTGAAACAGACAGATTCCAGAGGAATCGTGAAAAAAGGACAGGGCGTACAGGTTATCTATGGACCTCATGTAACTGTTATCAAGGCGAAGCTGGAAGAATATCTGGAAACTGCTCCCAACGAATTCGCGGATGAGACACCGGATAATGTACAGGTACAGGAAAATGCTGCAGCAGGACAGAACAGTGCAGAGGTTGAGGACAAAAATGCAGGTACAGCACAGTCCTTGGCACCTGTAAAAGAAGAAAAGATCAGAAAAACAGCAATCATTTACAGCCCTGTAGACGGAATCGCAGCAGATCTTTCTACTGCACCGGATGAGGGATTTGCAGGAAAAATGATGGGTGACGGTGCAGTGGTGACACCAACAGAAGGTACTGTATATGCACCTGCAGACGGTGAAGTTGAGTTTATTTTTGATACAAAACATGCTATAGGTTTCCAGACAGATTCCGGTATCCCTATGCTTCTTCATATGGGAATCGACACTGTAAAACTGGAAGGAAAAGGCTTCGAAATCCTGGTAACAGAGGGTCAGAAAGTGAAAAAAGGTGATCCGATGATGAAACTGGATTTGGAGTTCTTAACTGCTAATGCTCCGTCTATCACTTCCCCTATCCTTGATACTGAACCGGAAGACAACCAGAGGATCAGACTTCTGGCAAACGGTGAGATCAAGGCCGGTGAACCGTTGTTTGCGGTGGAGACACTGGAATAATATTGTTATCAAAAAACAGTTGGATGATCAAAAGAGATGACATCTTGATTATCTGACTGTTTTTTTACCCTTTTTGCAGGGGGGATCTGGAAATCAAAAATGTAACAAATTTGTGTGACGGGTAGGATTCTTATTCAAAATATGGTAAACTATAGCAGTCTTATGACCAAAGGGAAAATTATTATAATGGCAATAAATTTTTATAGAGGGGATTACGACAGAGATGTACAGAGTTAGCAAGGTATTAAATAATAATGGTGTTATAGCCATTGATATGGATGAAAATAAGGAGTATGTGATTCTTGGCAAGGGTGTTGGCTTTGGAAAAAAGGTCAGCCAGCGTTTTGATAAGCCGGAGGGATGCACTACATATCGTCTGGAACAGGAGACAGAGCGTGGATCTGCGAAGGAACTGGTAAAGGGAATAGAGCCGGAGTATCTGGAGATTGCAGATGCAATTCTGACAGAGTCACAGAAAGTGTTTGGAGATTCCATAGACAGAGGGATTCTTTTTCCACTTGCTGACCATATTTCTTTTGCAGTCGCAAGAATCCGCAGAAATGAGCAGATCAGCAATCCGCTGACAGAGGATATCAAGGTTCTTTTCTACAGTGAATTTAAAGTTGCGGAAACACTGAAAACAATTCTGAGAGAAAGACTTCAGATAGAGATTGATGATCATGAGGTTGGATATGTGGCATTGCATATTCATTCTGCAATTGGTGACGAGAAGGTATCTGTTGCCATGCAGACTGCGAGAGCAGTGAGAGAGTGTATAGATATGATCGAGAAAGCAACAGGTAAGCCAATCGATGTACTGTCACTGTCCTATAATCGTCTGATGAACCATATGAAGTATATGGTAGCGCGTGCATCTACAGGAGAGAAGCTGAATCTGGACATGAATGAATATATGCTGGATCAGTATCCCCAGGCCTATAAGGTTGCCACTGACATCTGTAAAAACCTGGAAGGATGTATTGGACATAAGCTGGATGAAACAGAGACAGGATATCTGGCAATGCATATCCAGAGAGTGTATAAGGATGCGGTATGATAATCAGTAAAGAAAGAAATTCCCTGCCCGGCCGGAAATGTTTTATTTCTGGTCTGAACAGGGAGTTTTTTTTGATTCCGGCAGAGTATCCTTATATTTCACATATTCACCTTCGGTAAGTAACTTTTCATATGCATTGTAAGCGGCTTCTAAAATAGAATATTTTTTTCCTTTTTCAAGAATATTCTTAAAAGCAGTACCAGAATTGAGGTGATTCGAAATTGCGATATATTCATTTGTGGGGCTGCCAGGATTGCGATCACGACTACAAGTTCAATCAAGGTAAAACCTTTGTCGTTTCTTTGTATATATTATACCTGTAAATAAAAATGTTAAATAATAGTTATGCCGGGAGTAAAATATATACTTTACCCCTTAAGCTTTTTTTAGAATGATAGCACAGAATCTGTGACTGTGCAATATTTGCAGAAAAATATTTCTTTACAGAGACAGTCCACCTGACCGTCCTCGTAGCTTTTCATCAGGGAACTGCGGCAAAATGCGTTGATGAAATCATTTCTGTCCTTTAATACCGGGATGAAAACAGAAGTCTCTGCGATAAAATGATCAATAGAAGCGTCGGCATCCATCTTATAGGCCAGGGCAGAGGTGCCTCCGATCTTCAGAATCTTATCATCTGTAAGGTCGAGATGAAAGTAGCCGGCAGCATGGGTAATGGATGCCAGGAGAGAGTGGCGCTGATTTTCATAAATCTTGCGTGCTGTCACATCATTGTCTTCACAGGCCACTGCAATCACAAAATCCCGATAGTCATCGGCATTTCCGTTTCTGGCAATGAGCAGATAATAGTAATGGACAGTATCTGTGACAAGCCTGAAATGGAATTTGAAAGAGGCTTCCTGAGAGAGTCTTTCCAGCAGGGTTTCATAATTCAGGTGTCTGGACACATAGGAACGCTCATCCGGATGAACATATTTCTGAATGAGAAAATCAAATGACAGTTTATAATCTGAATTATCTTTAATATCGAGATCCGCAAAAGCATCAGTAAATCTGGAACGATATACGGAGATTTTCCCGGTTTCCCGGTTTACGCCATAAACAGACATGTAGTCAGAAGCAAGCAGGTTGATGGCACCCAGCAGACGGAGAGAGTTCTCACCTGTGGGAATAGACTTTGACAGGCTTTCTCCTTCGGCTACTGTACTGAATACAAGTGCATGTCCTCTGCTGCCGTCGGGCTGTACAGTCTCTACTGCATCAACGGTCTCATAAATATGACGAATCGGATCCAGG
>ERZ832973.2272-NODE-2272-length-10750-cov-18.296120_pt1 | contig 10750 bp, 10 predicted proteins | sample MGYA00519950_ERZ832973 | MGnify/ENA primary metagenome ERZ832973 (study PRJEB31850, sample SAMEA3708734) | human gut metagenome | biome: human gut; feature: human-associated habitat; material: faeces | place: China | collected 2014 ... | reverse complement strand
TCTTTCCCTCTAACATTGAAAGGTTACAGTCTTCCTGATAATAAATCTTTGCCATAGCGTTTTTTCCTCCTACTATCGTATAAAAGTATAAAACTTATCACCAGCAAATTCACTGGCATATTTATGTTAAGACAGCAAGTCCGACGCCTCTCTGTTCGCCTTTGGCTGCCCCCTTAAGCTCTTTTTTCATTTTGCCTTATGGCAAAATGCGGATGTCTTCGCTGCCACGCTCCAGTCCGGTGAGTCCGGTACGGGCCAGCTCCAGGATCTCATAATCTTCTAGCAGATTAATGAGCGCATCCAGTTTTGACTGGTCTCCTGTCAGCATAACAGTCAGGGAATCTTTTCCCACATCCACAATGGTTGCACGGAAAATACTTGAGATGGCGCTGACCGCCTGACGATCATTTGATCCGGCTCTTACCTTGATCATCATAAGCTCCCTGTATACAGAGCGATCCGGATGAAGTTCCTTGATATCTCTTACATCTTCCAGTTTATTTAACTGGTTCTTGATCTGCTCAAGAACATTCTGGTCTCCCAGTGACACAACGGTCATTCTGGAATACCTTGGGTCTGCAGTAACACCTACTGTCAAGCTCTCAATATTATATCCACGGCGGCTGAACATACCCGCTACACGGGACAGAACACCTGCCGTATTATCCACTAACAATGATAACACGATTCTGTCATCCATCATATCATTTGCCTCCATATCGGTCCGCTACAGACAAATGTCTTTCAGCGTCCCACATATTAGTTTTTATAATAACAACCATTACCCACTTTGTCAATTGCCTAATAGTAATGGGTATTATGCTTTCTGGTTATGATAAGAGCATTTTTCTCAATTCATTAATACTTTCAGCTATATAAGCAGCGTGGCAGTCTTCCATTTCCTTCCTGTCACCATAGCCAAACAGGACGCCTACGCACTCTAATCCCTGCTTTCTGGCCCCCAATACATCATGTTCTCTGTCACCGATCATCAGGATCTTTTCTTTTTTGTCAGAAAGGCCGCAGGTATCTAAAACATACTGGATCACATCCCCTTTTCGTACACGGGTCTCCTCCAGGTCAGCGCCTCCAACAAACTCAAAATAAGAAGCCAGATCAAAATGATCCAGGATCTGCTTTGCAAATACCTCCGGTTTGGAAGTTGCAAGATACAGCTTCTTTCCCGCTGCTTTTAATTCTCCTAACATTTCCTGAATGCCTGGAAATACTTTATTCTGGCTCCAGCCTGTAACGGAAAAATATTCACGGTACACCTGGATCGCTTCCTTTGCCTGCTGTTCAGGAAAATCATAATATTTCTGGAAGCTGTCTTTTAATGGCGGACCGATAAAAGGACATAAACAGTCCAGATCATCCACCTGGATCCCATAGTGTTTTAATGCATACTGAACTGCCTTTGTGATCCCCTCTTTTGGATCTGTCAGCGTTCCGTCCAGGTCAAACAGCAGATAATCTTTATTTTTCATGTTGTAATTAATTCCCTTCTAAATAAATATTCAGCTTTCGTACCAGTCTGTGATCGCATTACCTTATTTTATATCAATTTCGGATCATCCCTGGTCTTCAAAAAGAGTCCCGTCTTTAAACGCCTTCATCATCTCATGTCCCACGCTGATATAAGGCGGGTACTCTACGATCTCATCCCGGCTAAACCAACCAGCCTCTGCCAGTTCATCTTCCTCTAACCGGATGGTATCATCTCCATCCAGGTCTGCGGTAAAACCGATCATCACAGAGTCAGAAAAGGACCATGGCTGGCTCTTGTAATAGCGGATATTTTTCACCTTCAGGCCTACTTCTTCCATTACTTCCCTGCGTACACATTCTTCAAATGTCTCGCCCACTTCCACATAACCTGCGATCAGTGCATACCTGCGGTAAGTGCCTCTTGCATACCGGGACATAAGCAGTTTGTCCCCATTTCGGATAGCTACGATCACAGCCGGACAGATCTTTGGATACTCTGTATGTCCGCAATCTGTACACACCATGGACCGTTCTGTAGTCCCAGCTCTCATCTTTGCGCCACAGCAGCCGCAGAACCTCCTGCTTTCTCTCCAACGGTAGATCTGGCTTCCTGTAATACCTGCAAACGCCTGATACCCCGGTTCCAGTTCCCTGAAGATCTGCATTCCTTCCAGGCGGTAGCTGCCAAATTCCGGCACTTTCAGATCATCTACCAGATAATAGCCTCTTTCACCGATGGAAAACAGATAGTACGCCTTTTCCCGGCAGTCTTCTTCTGAAAGAAGATCCTGAAAGGTAGGGATCACATAACCTTCTTTTTCTTTCAAAAGCATTACTTTATTGTATTCATAATGCAAAAGATAGTCTGTGAGTTCCGGCTTTTTATCTTTGTATGCCGGATCATATTTATAAGGTATCTCCTGTATCATTTTAACTTACGACTCCTTTAATAGCTCTTTTAATAATCCTTTTTCTGAAACCACTTTCTTCCGTCCACGCGCCGCAGACTGCTGAAGAAGAAATAATAAATAACAAAGGCAATGGAAGTAATGGTCCATGATAAAGGATAGCAGAACGCAGCTGCCAGGATGGATCTGTACTGTGGCAAGAAAAAGATGATCCAGATCACACGCAGACAGCAAACGCCAATCCCCGTCATGATCAACGGCATCCAGGCATCTCCTACACCGCGCAGTGTACCGGATAATATCTCTATGGTAATATAGGTGATCAATGTAGGCACCAGGAAATGGATCAGACTTAAACCGATCTCCTGTACCTGTGCATCTGATGTAAACAGATCAATCAGCAGATATCCTTTTAAGTATAATAAGGTGGATACGATCGCTGTCATAATCGTTCCAATGATCATACAGGCCCCTGCACCCTTATGCACACGGTCCATACGGCCGGCACCATAATTTTGTCCTACAAAAGTGGTGACAGAAATTCCCAAAGCATTGATCATCATCCAGTAAAGTCCGTCCACTTTTCCATAAGTAGCCCAGGCAGTTACATTATCTGTCCCCAGTGTATTTACACCTGACTGGATAATGATATTGGAAATGTTATACATAACCGACTGCATACCAGCCGGAATACCGATGCGCACGATACGCTGGAGCATCCGCCCGTCAATACGCACCTTGCTCCACACCAGTTTATACATATCTTCTGTATGTGTCAACGCATAAACCACCATGCAGGCACTGAAAAACTGGGAACTGATGGTGGCGATGGCTGCACCGGCAACACCCAGACGCAGTCCTGCTACCAGGATCAGGTCTAAGAGGATATTGACCATACAGCTTCCAATAAGGAAATATAAGGGGCGCTTGGAGTCCCCCACTGCACGCAGGATACCGGCTCCCATATTATAGATCAGGTTTGGTATCATACCCAGGAAATAGATACGGATGTATACAACCGCATATGTAAGTACATCTTCCGGAGTGTGCATGGCTGAAAGAGCCATATGGGCAAAAACAACACCGATGATCATAAACAGAACACCGCCTATAAGCGAAAACGCTACCGCCGTATGCACGGCCCAATGCACCTTATCCGGCTTTCTGGCACCATAAAACTGGGAAATAACTACAGTCGCACCACTGGAAAGGCCAACGAAAAAGCCCACCAGAAGATTGATCAGGGTACTGGTAGTACCGCCAACTGCTGCCAGTGCCTGTTTGCCTACAAAACGGCCTACTACCACTGCATCTGCTGTATTGTAAAGCTGCTGAAAAAATGTGCCAAACAAAATCGGAAAAAAGAATAATAACAGCTGACCGAAAATGCTGCCTTCCGTAATCTTATTGGTATTGACCTTATTTTTTATCTCTTTCATCTTTTTCTCCCAGATTTTTCCAACAAATAGAGAAAAGGATACCCACCAGTTGAAAAATTTTCACTTACTGATGGGCACCATGTTTATTTAGTATCTTCTTTTGCAGCGATCTCAGAAATAGATTTTACAAGACCTGCTATTCCCTGGATATCAGACGGGATGATGATCTTATTGGCTTTTCCGTCTGCTGCCGCCTGGAAGGCTTCCAGACTCTTAAGCTGCAGTACAGCCTGGTCTGCTCCGGCTTCTTTTATATAACGGATACCATCGGCAGTTGCTCTCTGTACAGCGCGGATCGCTTCTGCCTGGCCTTCTGCCTCTTTGATCTTCTTTTCCTTTTCTGCTTCTGCACGAAGGATGGCTGCCTCTTTTTCTGCCTCTGCATTTAAGACTGCAGACTCTTTGTTTCCTTCTGCAACCAGGATCATGGACTTCTTCTCACCCTCTGCACGAAGGATCGCTTCACGGCGCTCACGCTCTGCCTTCATCTGCTTCTCCATTGCTTCCTGGATGGCTGCAGGCGGTTCAATGTTCTTAAGTTCTACTCTGGTAACCTTGATGCCCCATGGGTCAGTGGCAATATCAAGGGACTCCTGCATCTTTGCATTGATGGTCTCTCTGGAAGTTAAGGTCTCATCTAATTCCAGCTCACCAATGATATTTCTAAGGGTAGTTGCCGTCAGATTTTCAATGGCAAGGATCGGACGCTCTACACCGTATGCATAGGATTTCGGATCTGTAATGTAGAAAAATACAACTGTATCGATCTGCATGGTAACATTATCCTTGGTGATAACCGGCTGTGGCGGAAAATCCTCTACCTGCTCCTTTAAATTTACTTTCTTTGCCACTCTGTCAATAAATGGCACCATAAAATGGATACCTACACCATATGTTCCCAGATAACCGCCAAGGCGCTCTACGACCAGTGCCTGAGCCTGAGGAACGATACGGATACAGGATGTAAGAATGAAAATAATGAGTACTACCAGAATAAGAAACATCACGGAACCTCCAATCAGCATCATATTTGACCTCCTGAAATTTACTGTGATACCATTCTACGGTACCATGTATAATTTGTATGAATATAGTTTAACATATTTCTGATTTTATTCAATCAAGGATTGTAAAAGTGATGAATTCTTAATATAATCGTAAGCGTTAATACTTTTAATCATAACTCAACAAGGAGATACTTTGTATGAAAAAAATCCTTCTGTTAGGAACAGGCGGTACCATTGCCTGCAAGCGTACACCCGACGGTCTGAAACCCGTCATTACTTCCGAAGAGATCTTAACTTATGTGCCGGACAGCCGCCACTACTGCGAGATCGACAGTATACAGATCTTAAATATAGACAGTACCAATATCCAGCCTTCCCACTGGCTGGCAGTATCAAAAGCTATTGAAGAACATTATGAGGAATACGATGGTTTTGTGATCACCCATGGAACAGATACCATGGCATATACAGCTGCTGCTCTTTCCTATCTGATCCAGAATTCTCCAAAGCCGATCGTCATCACCGGGGCCCAGAAACCTATTGATATGGAAAATACAGACGCCCGTACCAATCTGGCTGACAGTCTTCGCTTTGCTTCCCATGACAAGGCTCACGGGATAAATATTGTATTTGACGGAAAAGTCATTGCCGGTACCAGAGGTAAAAAAGAGCGGACCAAGAGTTATAATGCTTTTTCCAGTATTAATTTTCCTTATATTGCCATTATCCAGGAAGACCATATCCTGTTTTATTTAGACGACAAGGCGCAGGTCACAGAGCCTTTGACTTTCTATCACCAGATGGACTCCAGTGTGGGACTGATAAAGCTGATCCCATCTGCAGACGCTTCCCTTCTGGACTATATGGCAGCTCATTATGATGCAGTGATCATTGAGTCCTTTGGCGTTGGCGGACTTCCTTCTTATGATGACGGAGGCGACTACTACCGTGCAGTGGCTCATTGGATCAACCTTGGAAAAACTGTGATCATGACAACACAGGTTACAAATGAAGGCAGCAATATGTCTGTTTATGAGGTCGGAAAAAAGATCAAGCGTGAATTTGGTCTGTTGGAAGCTTATGATATGACCCTGGAGGCAGCTGTTACCAAGATCATGTGGATCCTTACCCAGACAAAGGAACCTGCAAAAGTAAGAGAGCTCTTCTACCAGACCGTCAACCATGATATTTTGTGGAAGTCTTCTTAAAGGCCCCAACTTTACTTTTTTATATTTCCTGTTATAATAAACAGGCAGTCTTCTTAATTTTCTTAAGTCAGACTGCCTGTTTTATGTATTTTATTGCGGGGGTTTTTACATGAACGAGAAAATATCACAATTCAAAGCCGGATTAAAAGATGGTATTCCCATTGGACTTGGTTATCTGGCAGTTTCCTTTACCTTTGGCATTATGGCAAAAGGGGCCGGACTTACCACTTTGGAAGCCGTAGTCCTCTCTTTTACCAACCTGACCAGCGCAGGTCAGTTTGCAGGCCTGGGGATCATTACTGCCGGTTCTTCCCTTGTGGAAATGGCTATGGCACAGCTGATCATCAACCTGCGTTACTGCCTGATGTCCTGTTCTCTTTCCCAGAAACTGGACAGTCATATGCCATTTTTTCACCGTTTTCTTATGTCCTACGGTGTAACAGATGAGATCTTCGGTGTATCTGTATGTAAAAGCGGGGTCTTAAGCCCTTATTTCAGCTACGGCCTGATGGCTATGGCTGTTCCAGGCTGGACCATCGGCACCCTCCTTGGTGCTGTTTCTGGCAGTCTTCTTCCTGCGAGGCTGTTAAGCGCTTTAAATGTAGCTCTTTATGGTATGTTCCTGGCAGTTGTCATCCCTCCGGCAAGAGAAAATAAGGTTTTGCGCATGGTTATCCTTGTTTCCATGGCACTCAGCTTCCTTTTCACCCAGATACCGGTATTAAGGGATATTTCTTCCGGATTTAAGATCATTATCCTTACATTTATCGTAGCCGGGTCTGCTGCAGTTCTGTTCCCTGTAAAGGAGGAAGAATAAATGAAATATCCAGTTTATCTTTACATAGCGGTAATGGCCATTGTGACGTATCTGATCCGTATGCTGCCATTGACACTGATCAAGAAAGAGATCAAAAATCCTTTTATCCGCTCTTTTTTATATTATGTGCCTTATGTTACCCTGTCTGTAATGACCTTCCCGGCCATTATCTACGCAACTGCTTCTCCTGTTTCCGGAGCTGCCGCTTTGGCAGTGGCACTGTTTTTCGCTTATAAAGGAAAGAGCCTGTTCCAGGTTTCCATTGCAGCCTGTGCCATCGTGTTTATCCTGGAGTTTTTCGTATAATATAATTGCATTGACCTGGAAAATCTGTCACTGGCAGGTTTTGACAAGTCAATAAGATGAATAACCAAAAAAGGTCCCGGAGCAGAGATTTCCTCTCATTTCAGGACCTTTTATATTTTACTTATACTCAGATTTTCTGCGCTTTTTATCCCAGCAGGAACTCGCTTAAAACAAAATTGCTTACATCCATGCCCCATTCTGTAAGGGCAAGATTATTTTCTTCTTTTTTCAGCAGCCCGTTGGCAGTCAGCCTGCGGATCACATCACCATAGACCGTTTCCATTTTCACACCAAACAGTCTTACAAAGTCCACATCAGACACGCCTTTTAACATACGAAGCCCTAAAAACATAAACTCTTCCATTCGCTGTGCCTGGGAAAGTTCTTCTATTTGACCCCATAATTTGCGAAGGGCTGTCTCCCGCTTTTCCGGATCTTCTTCACCAAAATCCAGTGCCAGATACTTATCCAGGTCCTTTTCATTGGTAAAACGACAGCCTTCCATATAGGAGGATGCCCCAAGTCCCAGTCCCAGATATGCCACCTCAGTCCAGTAACCGATATTATGGCGGCATTCTTTTCCCGGTTTTGCATAATTTGAGATCTCGTACCGCTCAAAGCCCTGCTCCTGCAGGAACTTTCTGGTAAAACGGTAGATCTTATTTTCCGTATCCTCGTCTGGAAGCGCAGGTCCCGTATAATCACAGGCACAGGCGCCTTCCCCGAAACGGTTCCAGAAAGGCGTTCCTTCTTCAATGATCAGGCTGTAAGCGGAAATATGCTCCGGTTTTAACATGGTCACTTTTTTCAATGTATTTTTCCAGGACTCCAGGGTCTGTCCCGGGATCCCGCTCATCAGGTCAATATTAATGTTGGTAAAGCCCGCCATTCTTGCGCTCTGGAAGCTTTTTAAAAACTCCTCAAAAGAATGAATCCTTCCCAGATTTTTAAGTTCTGTATTATCCGCAGACTGTAAGCCAATGCTTACGCGGTTGATCCCGCACTGTCTGTAAACAGGAAGTTTTTTCCCTAAAAGCGTTCCCGGATTTGCCTCAATGGTGATCTCCGCCTCCGGTTCTACCTGAAAACAGCTGAATACAGTTTCCATGATCCGGCTGATACAGGAAGGTTCTAAAAGGGAGGGGGTTCCTCCGCCGATAAATACGCTTACTACCTGGCAGTCCGTACAATAACAGCTCTGGGCCCTGATCTCACGGATCAGCTGCTGTACATAAGCCTCATGGACCGAAGACAGGGCACGAAATGAAAGGAAATCGCAGTAATCACATTTTTTCACGCAAAAGGGAATATGGATATACAGTTCAATGGGCTTTTTTTTCATGTTTGTTATCATCATTAATCTTTTTCAAGCTGGTTCAGCCATGTTCTCTTCTCGTTTCCCTATTCACAAAAACAAGAAGCATCATTGGTTCTACTCTTCATCCAGCTTCAGCACGCTCATAAAGGCCTTCTGCGGGATCTCCACATTGCCGATCTGACGCATGCGCTTCTTTCCTTCCTTCTGCTTCTCTAACAGCTTTCTCTTACGTGAAATATCACCGCCGTAACATTTTGCAAGTACGTCCTTGCGCACTGCCTTAACCGTCTCCCTGGCAATGATCTTTCCGCCGATTGCCGCCTGGATCGGTACCTCAAACAGGTGTCTCGGGATCTCATCCTTTAACTTTTCGCACATTCTCCTGCCCTTTTCATAAGCAGAGTCTGCATGTACGATAAAGGAAAGGGCATCCACTTCTTCCCTGTTTACAAGGATATCCAGTTTTACCAGTTCGGAACGCTCATAGCCCTTTAACTCATAGTCAAAAGAAGCATAGCCTCTGGAACGTGATTTTAAAGCGTCAAAGAAATCGTAAATGATTTCATTTAACGGAAGTTCATATTTTAATAAGGCTCTGGTAGTCTCAATGTATTCCATTCCCAGATATACGCCGCGGCGCTCCTGGCACAGTGTCATAATGGCACCTACATATTCGGTAGTTACCATGATCTCTGCGCTGACGATCGGCTCTTCCATGTACTCGATCTCAGTCGGATCCGGAAGGTTAGACGGGTTGGTCAGTTCGATCATCTCTCCTGTGGTCTTGTGTACACGGTATACAACGCCTGGTGCTGTTGTTACAAGGTCCAGGTTGTATTCACGTTCCAGACGTTCCTGGATGATCTCCATGTGCAGCAGGCCGAGGAAGCCGCAGCGGAAACCAAAGCCCAGCGCGCTGGAGCTTTCCGGCTCATAGAACAGTGAGGCATCATTCAGGCTGAGTTTACCCAGCGCGTCACGGAAGGCTTCATAGTCGTCGGAACTTACCGGGAACAGACCGGCGTATACCTGCGGTTTGACTTTCTTAAAGCCAGGCAGCGCCTTTTCTGCCGGATTACGCGCCAACGTTAGGGTATCGCCTACTGGAGCGCCGTGGATATCTTTAATCGCACATACCAGCCAGCCTACCTCGCCGCATTTCAGTTCAGTACGGTCAACCTGCTTCGGCGTGAAGATGCCCAGACGGTCGGCGTTATAGGTCTGCCCGGTACTCATGACTTTCACTTTGTCGCCCTTACGCAGGGTGCCGTTTTTAATACGGATAAGTGAAACAACGCCCAGGTAGTTGTCGAACCAGGAGTCGATAATCAGCGCCTGCAACGGACCTTCTGGATCGCCTTCCGGCGGCGGAATATCGCGTACCAGACGTTCGAGAACGTCCTGCACGCCAACGCCGGTTTTCGCGGAACAACGTACAGCATCGGTGGCGTCGATACCGACAATATCTTCAATCTCTTCCGCCACGCGCTCAGGATCTGCTGCCGGTAAGTCAATCTTGTTAAGTACCGGCACCACTTCGAGATCCATTTCCATCGCGGTATAACAGTTCGCCAGGGTTTGCGCTTCAACCCCCTGCCCGGCATCAACCACCAGCAATGCCCCTTCACAGGCAGCCAACGAGCGAGAAACTTCATAAGAGAAGTCGACATGACCCGGAGTGTCGATAAAGTTAAGTTGATAGGTTTCGCCATCGGACGCTTTATAATCCAGCGTCACGCTCTGCGCTTTGATGGTAATGCCACGCTCACGCTCAAGATCCATGGAATCGAGAACCTGCGCCTCCATTTCACGGTCAGACAGGCCACCGCAGATCTGGATAATACGGTCAGACAGCGTCGATTTACCGTGGTCAATGTGAGCTATGATCGAAAAGTTACGTATATTCTTCATAAAGTATGATTATTGTGCCTTAATGCCCGGTTAACCAGGCTTTTAGAAGTCGCTGTTCTGAGCTTAACGTCTGTATTAATAGAAACGCCGCATTCTACACTACAACATTGAGGCGAGGAAATGTTCATACCGTATGGATTGTGGTATCTGGAAACGTCCTCGCATTTGTTATGCAAAATGCAACAAAGCCAGTGAAATCACTGGCTCGCGTCTTCCGAAGATGTTTCAAATCGCACAAGGCCAGGCGGCAATGCCACGCTTAAAATGATCGGTTGCCATTCTGTTCGCGCAGTAAACTTACGTGAGTAGCCGCGCGCAATCAGGAACCCGCCAATACCGCCGAGGACC
>ERZ832973.2270-NODE-2270-length-10759-cov-25.026626_pt1 | contig 10759 bp, 8 predicted proteins | sample MGYA00519950_ERZ832973 | MGnify/ENA primary metagenome ERZ832973 (study PRJEB31850, sample SAMEA3708734) | human gut metagenome | biome: human gut; feature: human-associated habitat; material: faeces | place: China | collected 2014 ... | reverse complement strand
CGGAGCGTTTATCTCAGTCGGAGATTGTACTCCCACTGAGAAAGACTTGTTATTATTCACCACTTGCAGAAGTGGGAGTCTTCTCGACTGAGATAAAAATGTTTGATATTTATAAGATTTGAGTATGAAATTCGGGTGAATCTTATGAACAGTTGGTTGTGAAAAAAGGAGTAATTAGTATTATGGATATGAAACAGGCAATTCAGAGAGTAGCAGACAGACAGGATCTGACCAGGGAAGAGGCAGGAGAAGTCATGGAACTTCTTCTGACCGGTGCAGCTACACAGGCTCAGATCGGAGCTTTTCTGACCGGATTGCGGATGAAAGGAGAGACGATTGATGAAATCGCTGGTCTGGCTTCTGTGTTGGCAGATAAAGCTGAGCATATTCATCCGCATTCCGACCATTATATTGATCTGGTTGGAACTGGAGGAGACTGCACGTATTCTTTCAATATTTCTACGACATCTTCCATCGTGACGGCAGCAGCCGGTGTTTCTGTGGCAAAACATGGCAATCGTTCCATTTCCAGCAAGAGCGGTGCCGGTGATGTATTGGAGCAGCTTGGTGTAAATATCATGATGGAACCGGAAAAAGTAGAAGCATGCGTGGATGAAGTCGGCATTGGATTTATGTTTGCACAGACTTTTAACAAATCCATGCGGTTTGTGGGACAGGCGCGAAGCGAGATGGGAATCCGTACCGTATTCAATATCCTTGGTCCTCTGGCAAACCCATCCGGAGCAAAGGGTATGGTAGTCGGTGTCTATGATCCGGCACTGACAGAAATCATTGCATCTGTTATGGGGCAGCTTGGTGTCAAACGTGCTCTGGTAGTCAGTGGCAGAGATCATATGGATGAGATTACATTGAGTACAAAGACTGTTGTATCAGAACTAAAAGATGGAACAGTAGAAACCTATGAGATCGCACCGGAAGACTTTGGATTCAAGACCGTAGATCTGGCAGAACTGCAGGGCGGAACGGCCGCAGAAAATGCAGAGATTACCCGTGCGATCCTCTCCGGAAAAGAGCAGGGAGCAAAACGTGAGATCGTACTGCTGAACGCAGGTGCGGCACTTTATATCGGCGGAAAGGCTGAGAGTATTGCAGATGGAATCATTCTTGCAAAAGAAGCGATTGATTCAGGAAAAGCGGCAGAAGTGCTGGAAAATCTGGCCAATTATACGAAATGATATATAATAAAGAATTGCAAAAAAAGAACAATTGGTATGACGGCACCAATTGTTCTTTATTAATTCGTATTTATTCGCACTTGTTACGCAATGCTGTTCACTAATTTTGCTAAACGAGCAATTTTTCTGGAAGCATTGTTTTTGTGATAAACACCTTTAGATTCAGCTTTGCTGATAACGGAAGTAGCGGATACTAATGCTGCAGAAGCTGCTTCTTTATCATTTGCTGCAACAGCTGCCTCTACTTTTTTAATAGCTGTTTTCACTGAAGAACGGATAGATTTATTTCTTTCTGTCTTTGTCTGCGCAACTAAGATTCTTTTCTTTGCTGATTTAATGTTAGCCAATCTGTACACCTCCCATGCTGAGAATTCTTAAATGATTGTTACATTAAAGCCGGACACGGACGAACTAATGTAAACATACTCATGTATTATAGGGTCAGAAATTGGAATTGTCAAGGGAAAAACAAAAAAAAATGAAAAAATTGGTATAATTGTTTGTACTTTTTACAATACTATGAAAACTTAGAAGAAATCGGGGGGTTTTTATATGTTTGAAGTCAGAACAGACCTTGCAGTAGAGGAAAATGAACGGATCACCAAAGCACAGGAAGAGACGAAAGGAATTTCAGTCACGGAAGAAGATTATGGGGAAGAACAGATCCACATTACGACGGTGCGGATCACTACAGAGAATGGTGCAAAACAGATGGGAAAACCGAAAGGAACTTATATTACACTGGAAGCAGCTGAGATGATCGAAGATGATGAGGATTATCACCGGGAGATATCAAAGCGTCTGGCAGAGATTCTGAAAGAACTGATCCCGGTTTGTGATAAGCAAAAGAATTATAAAGAAAGTACTGAAAATCAGAAAAAAGTAAGCAGAAAGGGATTCGCACAAGCGAAGCATGAGCTGGAGGGGACCTCTATCCTGGTAGCCGGCCTCGGCAATCGTCTGGTGACACCGGATGCATTGGGACCGCAGGTGGCAGACAATCTGTATATCACACGGCACATTATAAAAGAATTTGGCAGGCGGGCCTATGAAAATGAGCAGGTGCAGCCCATCAGTGCCATTGTGCCCGGCGTTATGGCACAGACAGGCATGGAAAGCCAGGAGATCATCGCAGGAATTATCCGGGAGGTAAAACCGGATTATCTGATTGTGATAGATGCCCTGGCTGCCCGCAGTGTCCGCCGTCTGGGCCGGACGATCCAGATTACAGATACAGGGATTTATCCAGGTTCCGGTGTGGGAAATCACCGTTACAGTATTACAAAAGAAACCACAGGGATTCCGGTCATCGCTATCGGTATTCCGACCGTAGTAGAAGCGGCGACGATCGTCTATGATTCTATGTCTGCCTTGATTGATGAACTGGCGCATGCGGAAAGCCTGCAGCCGTTGAAGACTTCGTGGAACAGACTGACAGAGGCGGAACACCGGAATCTGGTCCGGGAACTGCTGTCTCCGCAGTTGAACCATATGTTTGTAACACCAAAAGATATTGATGCGGAGATCAAGCGGATGAGCTATACGATATCCGAAGCCATTAATCTGGCATTTTGCGGGTAATCGGTTATGCTTGAAATATTACACTGTAAAATGGCAGAAGCGGAAGAAATAAAGAACCATAAAATATAAGCATAATTCAGGTGCAATTTCATATATAGTATATATGGGAAAAATGTTAAAAGTTACAAGGAAAAGAAAACGAAAAGAGAGAAGCGTACGTTGGATAGTGCGGGGAACCGGTTTCCTCGTACTGTTTTTCACTGCGCTTATAGCGGTATTTGCGATCCATAACACCAATCTGTGGAATCGTCTGCAATATCAGATCTGTTATCAGATGCTGAAACAGTATGCACCGCTGCTGGCTTCCGGCAGCGCGGTACAGTCGTTATATATAGAAGAAGACGATACAACCATGTATGATATGCAGTCAGAGAGTCAGTTGTCTTATGAGCAGATTCTGGCCAAGAAAGGTCCGCAGGAGACACAGGCGGCGGATGCTTCAGAGGAAAATAAAGACATTTCTGTGGACCAGACAGATTCCGGAAATACGCAGACAGGTGAAAATGGTAATCCGTCAGTTGAGGCGGCATCAGTATCAGCGTCGGCTGGGGAAAATCTCGTATCGCTGGAAAAATTGAATGATTTTGATTATCTGATCCAACATTATTATACAGTGGACAAATCCACCACCATCAACAGTTCACAGCTGGTGGTGCAAAATCTGCTGAATAAGAATTGCACGATCCAGAAAACTACGGAAGATGTACCACAGATTCTGATCTATCATACCCATGGTTCCGAAGGATATGCGGATTCTGTGGAGGGAGATCCAAACACATCCGTGATCGCGGTCGGAAACCGTCTGACACAGATTTTACAGGATACATACGGTTATCATGTATTACATGATACGGGAATCTATGATACAGACCGGGATCATGCGTATAATGTAGCAGCTCCGGCTATTCAGAAAATATTGCAGGATCATCCTTCGATAGAAGTGGTGATCGATCTGCATCGTGACGGTGTGGCGGATACGACGCGGCTGGCAACAAACATCAATGGTGTGGATATGGCGCAGGTGATGTTTTTCAATGGGTTGAGCAAGACAACGGCTACCGGAGATATTGATTATCTGCGCAATCCATATATTGAAGACAATCTGGCGATGTCTCTGAAAATGCAGCTGGCGGCGACGGAACTGTATCCGGGATTTACACGCAAAATTTATCTGAAAAGTTATCGGTACAACATGCATCTTTGCCCGAAATCGCTGCTGATCGAGGTCGGGGCACAGACCAATACACTGCAGGAGGCAGTGAATGCCATGGATCCGCTGGCACAGGTGTTGGATAAGGTGTTGAGCGGAAAATAGTAGCGTAGCTACGGAGAAGTCCTGAAAGGACGTTTTGAGAATGGCGCGTGTGAATAGTAACGATTTGTAAGATTTAATCGAACAGTTTTTGTATGGAAAACTTGCTATTTTCCGGCTTCAATGTTAATATTGTCAATATATTGGGCTTTTATGCACTTTTGAGAAAAGAGAGACAATGTACTAGGAGGAATTTTAGTGATAGATCAGAGTAAAATCAGAAATTTTTGTATTATTGCACATATTGATCATGGAAAATCAACCCTGGCAGACCGTATTATCGAAATGACAGGTTTGCTGACCAGCCGTGAAATGCAGTCTCAGGTATTAGATAATATGGATCTGGAGCGGGAGCGTGGTATTACCATCAAAGCGCAGACGGTTCGTATTATTTACAAGGCAAAAGATGGAGAGGAGTATATCTTCAATCTCATCGACACGCCGGGGCATGTGGATTTTAACTATGAGGTTTCCCGAAGCCTGGCTGCCTGTGATGGTGCAATCCTTGTCGTAGATGCGGCACAGGGCATTGAGGCGCAGACACTGGCCAATGTATATCTGGCACTGGATCATGATCTGGATGTTATGCCGGTGATCAACAAAATCGATCTGCCTAGTGCGGATCCGGAGCGTGTCATTGAAGAAATCGAGGATGTCATCGGACTGGAAGCGCATGATGCACCACAGATTTCCGCAAAAACAGGTCTGAATGTCGATCAGGTACTGGAGCAGATCGTGGAGAAAATCCCGGCTCCGACGGGAGATCCGAAGGCTCCCCTGCAGGCATTGATTTTCGACTCTCTGTACGATGCGTACAAAGGAGTTATTGTTTTCTGTCGTATCAAAGAAGGTACGGTTCGTGCCGGTACGCCAATCAAAATGATGGCGACAGGTGCCACAGCAGATGTTGTGGAGGTCGGATATTTTGGCGCAGGTCAGTTTATCCCTTGCGAAGAATTATCTGCCGGCATGGTAGGTTATATCACAGCTAGTATCAAAAATGTACAGGATACCCGTGTGGGTGATACGATCACCAACCGTTCCAATCCGTGTGCAGAACCGTTGCCGGGTTATAAGAAAGTAAATCCAATGGTTTACTGTGGTCTGTATCCGTCTGATGGTGCAAAATATCCGGATCTGCGTGATGCGCTGGAAAAACTGCAGTTAAACGATGCAGCACTTCAGTTTGAACCGGAGACATCTGCGGCACTGGGCTTTGGTTTCCGCTGTGGATTTTTAGGTTTGCTGCATCTGGAAATTATTCAGGAACGTCTGGAGCGCGAATATAATCTGGATCTGGTAACGACAGCCCCTGGCGTTATTTATAAAGTTCACAAAACGGATGGAACCGTGATGGATCTGACAAATCCGTCCAATATGCCGGATCCGTCTGAGATTGATTATATGGAAGAACCGATGGTAAGTGCGGAGATCATGGTAACCAGTGAGTACATTGGTGCGATCATGGATTTGTGTCAGGAGCGTCGAGGCATTTATATCAGTATGGAATATATGGAGGAGACACGTGCGCTGATCAAATATGATCTTCCGTTAAATGAAATCATTTATGATTTCTTTGACGCATTGAAATCCCGTTCCAGGGGATATGCGTCCTTCGATTATGAAATGAAGGGATACACCCGTTCTGATCTGGTAAAACTGGACATCCTTATTAATAAAGAAGAAGTGGATGCACTTTCCTTTATCGTATTCTCAGGCAGTGCATATGAGCGTGGCCGTAAGATGTGTGAGAAGTTAAAAGAAGAGATTCCGCGTCATCTGTTTGAGGTTCCGATTCAGGCGGCAGTCGGTGGAAAAGTCATTGCACGTGAGACTGTTCGTGCGATGCGCAAAGACGTACTGGCAAAATGTTACGGTGGCGATATTTCCCGAAAGAGAAAACTTCTGGAGAAACAGAAAGAAGGTAAAAAACGTATGCGTCAGGTCGGAAATGTAGAGATCCCGCAGAAAGCGTTTATGAGTGTTCTGAAACTGGATGATAAATAGAAAACGGGTTATGTTGCTAACATACGCATTAGTATATAAAAGCGAAAACAATGCAAAGCAGCGTGATTAACAGGGGAAATATATGAAAGAATTAGAATTATATCTTCATATTCCTTTTTGTGAACGAAAATGTGCATATTGTGATTTCTTATCTGCACCGGCTGATCTGCCGGTGCGGATTTCTTATATAAAGAAGTTACAGGAAGAGATTGCATATTACGGGGCACAATATGGGGAATATCAGGTGAGCAGTATCTTTTTTGGCGGCGGAACACCGACAATCCTGGAAGGATACCAACTCGCAGCTATACTGGAAACGGTAAAAGAGCATTTTAATATAACAACAGATGCAGAAATTACAGTGGAGTGCAATCCAGGCACATTGACAGCAGGGAAAGCGGAAAAACTGGTGCAGGCGGGATTTAACCGGCTCAGTATGGGACTGCAGTCCGCGGATGACAGAGAATTGCAGCTTCTGGGACGAATCCACAATTTTGCACAGTTCCTGGAAAGTTATGATCTGGCGAGAAAAGCCGGTTTTCGGAATATCAATGTAGATCTGATGTCAGCATTGCCGGGACAAACGCTGAAAAGCTGGCAGGATACATTGCAGAAAGTGACAGCACTGCGCCCGGAGCATATTTCTGCGTACAGCCTGATCATCGAGGAAGGAACACCATTTTACGAGCGTTTTGCGGAAGATGAACGGATTCGGGAGGAAGGTGAGCATCCGCAGTTACTTCCGGAAGAAGAGGTAGAAAGGCAGATGTATGAACTGACGGAAACTTTTTTACATACAAAAGGGTATGAGCGGTATGAGATATCCAATTATGCAAAGCCGGGATACGAATGCCGGCATAACTGCGGCTACTGGATCAGAAAGGATTATCTGGGTCTGGGACTGGGAGCATCTTCTCTGGTGGAGCATCAGAGGTTTCAGAATACATCGGATCTGAAGACGTATCTTGAACAGGAGTATTCATCGCAATGTGAAGGTCAGTATGAACGTATAGCAGAGACAATCCAGTTACAGGCAGAAACTGGATTAACCCAGACAGGGCATCATATTCACATAGAAACATTAGACAAAAAATCAGAGATGGAGGAATTTATGTTTCTTGGTCTGCGTCTGATGGCAGGAATTTCCCGACAGCAGTTTGAAAAAAAATTTCAGGTCACACTGAACAGTGTCTATGGCGAGGTACTTCGAAAATTAAAGGGAGAACAGCTAATCGAAGAGGTAGCAGGCTATGTGCGCCTGACGGAGCATGGCATAGATGTCAGCAACTATGTGCTGGCGGAGTTTTTACTGTAATTTTTTATGATCATCAGCAGAATCGTATCGAATAGAAAAAATAAGAAGTAAGATAGAATGTGCCCCCGGGGGCTTTCTAAGTGAGTTGTTCTGCTTATAAAACGTAGAAAAAATAAAAATATGAAAAAAATAAAAATAGATGTTGACAAAGAAAAACGATAGTGCTACATTAGGTAATGAAGATATTAGCACTCCAAACAGTCGAGTGCTAACAAAGAAAAAGCATCAATTACAGGAGCATGAAATACATGAGCGAAGGATTGGACGAAAGAAAAACGAAAATTTTACATGCAATCATTCAGACTTATCTGGAAACGGGTGAGCCGGTTGGCTCCAGAACGATCGCAAAAGCGTCTGATCTGAACCTCAGTTCCGCAACGATCCGTAATGAGATGTCAGATCTGGAGGAACTTGGATACATCGTTCAGCCGCATACTTCGGCAGGACGTATTCCATCGGATAAAGGCTACCGCTTCTATGTGGATCATCTGATGGAGGAGAAAGATCATGAGATTTCCGACATGAAGGAATTTGTGATTGAGAAGACAGAACGCATGGAATTTGTTTTAAAACAGATCGCAAAGATGCTGGCAGTAAATACCAATTATGCAACTGTCGTATCCGCACCTCAGACTCACCACGGAAAAGTCAAATTTATTCAGCTTTCCGCGGTAGATGATTCCCAGGTTCTGGCAACAATCATGTTGGATGGCAACATCGTAAAGAACAAGATCATTCATACAAGTGAGACACCGAATCAGGAGACAATGTTGAAGTTAAACATTTTGCTGAACGGAAGTTTAAATGGTCTTGCCCTTGAGGAAATCAACCTTGGAACCATCTCCAGATTGAAGGAGCAGGCAGGTATTCACAGTGCCATGGTAAGCGATGTGCTGGATGCAGTTGCTCAGGCCATTCAGGAAGATGAAGACCTTGAGATTTACACCAGCGGAGCAACAAATATCTTCAAATATCCGGAATTGAGTGATTCGGAACGGGCAAGCGAACTGATCAGTGCTTTTGAAGAAAAGCAGGAATTCAAGGATCTGTTCACTGCTGACAAAGAAAACGGAAATCCGGGAACCGGCATTCAGGTATACATCGGAAACGAAAGCCCGATGCAGGGAATGAAAGACTGCAGTGTGGTGACAGCCACCTACGATCTTGGAAAAGGAATCCGGGGAACCGTCGGAATCGTCGGACCGAAACGTATGGATTACGAAAAAGTGGTTGACAACCTGCGAACCTTAAAGGTTCAGCTGGATGATATATTTAAAAAGACAGATGAGTAGTCATTAAAAATGATGAAAGCGGAAAGGTGGGATTTCGATGGCAGAGAATAAAAACATCAGTCCGGAAGAGATGGAAGAAGAAATCTTAGAAAATGAAGAAATAAATGATACAGCAGAGGAAGAAACCGTAGAAGAAGCCGAAGAGGCTGTAGCAGAAGAACCGGAAACTGAGAAAGAAAAAGGGCCATTTTTCAAAAAGAAAGAGAAGAAAGACAGAAAAGATGAGAAAATCGAAGAACTTACAGACAGAGTCAGAAGACAGATGGCTGAGTTTGATAACTTCCGGAAACGGACAGAAAAAGAGAAGACACAGATGTTTGAGACCGGTGCAAAAAGTATCGTAGAAAAAATACTTCCGGTTGTTGATAATTTCGAACGTGGTCTTGCAGCTGTCACAGAGGAAGAAAAAGGAACTCCTTTCGTGGAAGGTATGGAAAAAATCTACAAGCAGATGATGACTGTGCTGGAGGAAGCAGGAGTAAAACCGATCGAGGCAGTTGGACAGGAATTTGATCCGAATCTGCACAATGCAGTTATGCATGTCGAGGATGAGGAATTCGGTGAGAACATCATCGCAGAAGAATTCCAGAAAGGCTACACATACCGTGATTCCGTGGTTCGCCACAGCATGGTAAAAGTGGCTAATTGATATTGCCATTAACGATTATTCGTTAAATATAAAAACAAGCTAATTCAGGAAACAATATATAGGAGGACACGATTATGAGCAAGATTATTGGTATTGACTTAGGAACAACAAACAGCTGCGTAGCAGTTATGGAAGGTGGTAAACCGGTAGTTGTAGCAAATACAGAAGGAGCAAGAACAACACCGTCAGTGGTAGCTTTTACAAAAACAGGTGAGAGACTGGTAGGTGAGCCGGCAAAACGTCAGGCTGTTACAAACGCAGAGAAAACAATCTCTTCTATCAAGAGAGAGATGGGTACAGATTACAAGAAAGAGATCGACGGAAAGAAATATTCTCCGCAGGAGATTTCCGCAATGATCCTTCAGAAATTAAAAGCAGATGCTGAGAACTACTTAGGCGAGAAAGTATCTGAAGCTGTTATCACAGTTCCGGCATATTTCAACGATGCTCAGCGTCAGGCAACAAAAGATGCTGGTAAGATTGCAGGACTTGATGTAAAACGTATTATCAATGAGCCGACAGCAGCAGCTTTAGCATATGGTCTGGACAATGAAAAAGAGCAGAAAATCATGGTTTATGACCTTGGTGGTGGTACATTCGATGTATCTATCATTGAGATCGGTGATGGCGTCATTGAAGTATTATCTACATCAGGTGATAACAGACTTGGTGGTGATGACTTCGACCAGAAAATCACAGATTATATGATCGCAGAGTTCAAAAAACAGGAAGGTGTAGATCTTTCTACAGATAAAATGGCTCTTCAGAGATTAAAAGAAGCAGCTGAGAAAGCGAAAAAAGAGCTTTCTTCCGCAACAACAACAAACATTAACCTTCCATTCATCACAGCTACTGCTGAGGGACCGAAACATTTCGATATGAACCTTACCAGAGCGAAATTTGATGAGTTAACACGTGACCTGGTTGACAGAACGGCAGTTCCGGTACAGAATGCATTAAAAGATGCAGGTATCACAGCTTCTGAACTTGGTCAGGTACTGTTAGTAGGTGGTTCTACACGTATCCCGGCTGTACAGGATAAAGTAAAACAGCTGACTGGCAAAGAGCCAAGTAAATCACTGAACCCGGATGAGTGCGTAGCAATTGGTGCTTCTATCCAGGGTGGTAAACTTGCAGGCGATGCTGGTGCCGGTGAAGTATTACTGCTTGATGTAACTCCACTTTCCTTATCCATCGAGACAATGGGTGGTGTAGCTACAAGACTGATCGAGAGAAATACAACAATCCCGACAAGAAAGAGCCAGATTTTCTCCACAGCAGCAGATAATCAGACAGCTGTAGATATCAACGTAGTACAGGGTGAGCGCCAGTTCGCTAGAGACAATAAATCTCTTGGACAGTTCCGTCTGGATGGAATCCCGCCAGCACGTCGTGGTGTTCCGCAGA